>Ga0068863_100004020_pt1 | contig 14525 bp, 15 predicted proteins | sample KBSSwiS62_FD_66596 | JGI IMG/M metagenome (GOLD analysis project Ga0068863, IMG submission 66596) | Switchgrass rhizosphere microbial communities from Kellogg Biological Station, Michigan, USA - KBS Switchgrass S6-2 | ecosystem: Host-associated > Plants > Roots > Rhizosphere > Soil ...
CGGTGGCCTCGTCATAGGTCTGGGGCACGGGATGTTTGGACCAACTCAGCGCGACGAATATGTTGTCGCCCTCTTTCATTCGTGTGCGGGCCCGTGCCTCGCGGCCTTCGAGGCCGATGCGCAAATTGGTCGTCAGTCGCAACGTCGGATGCGCGTCGGAGTCGCGGCTGGCCCGGGCGATCGCCTCGCCGTACCCCTGGGCGGAGTACTCCCAAGTGGCGTTGACCCGGTGGTAGTCGAACGACGGCTCGCAGCTCATCACGAGTTCGACTGTGCCGCTCACACAGCGCACCGTGCGCAGCAGGATGTGCTCGGCGTCCCAGTCCATCGGCGTCCGCCGATGTGTGCGCGACCGTGTCTCGATGTCGTGCCACGGCCCCATCACCAGCGTGTCCCGCACGATCATCCAGCCCGTGTGCGTCTGCCAAGTGGTCTCCAAGATCAGGCTGCCCGGCAGGTATCGACGGGCCGCAGGCACCGAAACGCCGTACGGGCTCAGCCGAAAGTGGCCTGCGCCTCGGTCCAGGATGGCGCCGAAGACACTGGGCGAGTCCGGGCGGGGGACGCACAGCCATTCCACCGAGCCTGCCGACGAAATCAGGCAGGTGTTCTCGCAGTCGGAAAGGAACGCGTAGTCCGCGATCGGCGGAAAGGGGTTCCGCAACCCGCCGCCGGAATACGGAACCGGTGCCGTCACGGTGAACGGGGCGTCGGACTCGTCGACCGCAACGGCCGCCGCGCCATTGGCTTTCGGCGCCCCGTCCGACGGCTCGGTTTGTTGCAGAACCATGCGGACATCATCAACTGCCGAGAGCCTCGGCGTCTACTTGTGTCGATGCGTGTCCGAGCGCCTTTCGGCTCAGCGCCGGGCAAACTTCGGTGCGTGTTCGGGCAGTGGGCCGATCGCGATCCCGTATCCCGCAACTGCGCGCAGCGCGGGGACCTTGCCGGCCAGCCGGACGAAGAACGGCGGCTCAGCGGTTTGACCTGCAGAAACGGCGACGGCGATGACGCGGGTGTGGATGGTCCGCTGTACCGACTGAATCAGCGCGGCAGGCAGCCACCGACGCGCTTGCACCCGGGCCAGCTGGTTGGTCGAGACGGTGCCGCGGCGCAGCGGACCCGCCAGCGCTGCTGCGGCCGCTACCGCGTCGGCGACAGCCAGATTGATCCCCACCCCACCCACCGGTGACATGGCGTGTGCCGCGTCGCCGATCAACAACAGTCCGTCGGTGTACCAGCGCCGCAGCCGGTTCAGCTGGACGTCCAGCAGCTTGACGTCGTCGAACGACGTCAACGAGGCGATGTGATCGGCCAACCATGGAACCAGGGACACCACTGCGCTGTGCAGCGTCTCGATGCCCTGCGCGCGCAGCTCTGCGTCGCGGCCCTTCGGGATGACGTAGGCGCATTGGTAGTAGTCGCCGCGGTCGATGACGATCAGCGCATGCCCGGCGCCGAGCACACCGGCCAGGCCATGCGGATCGTCGGGATTGCGCGGCAGGCGGAACCACCACACGTCCATCGGCGCGCCGAAACTCCTCGGCGTCAGCCCCATCGCCGCGCGCAGCGTCGACGAGCGGCCGTCGCACGCCACCGTCAACTCGGCGTGCAACTCACGCACCTCGCCCTCGCCGTCGCGGTAGCGCACACCGATCACTCGTTCTTTGCGCGTCCCCGCGCCGAAAATCGGCGCCAGCACCTCGGTGCTGCGCAAGAGCCGAAACGTCGGCTCCTTTTCGGCCGCGGCAGCCAGCAATTCAAGAAAATCCCACTGAGGCACCAGGGCAATGTGCTTGTGCGGACCGGGAATTCGGCTCAAGTCGATGCTGACCTCGGTGCCCTGGACCTTCATGTTCAACGTGTCGATCACGCGATGTGGCATCCGGGCGAAGTCGTCGGCAAGGCCGAGTTCGTCGAGCAGTCGCAGCGTGCTGGCATGCACCGTGTCACCGCGGAAGTCGCGCAGGAAGTCGGCGTGCTTCTCCATCACGGTGACGTCGACGCCGCCACGGGCGAGCAGCAGCCCCAGCATGATTCCCGCGGGACCGCCACCGGCGATCACACAGGTGGTCTTCTCGGTGGGCTTACCGTCGGCCGCCACGAGGCAATCTTCCCATCGAATACGCTGGCCGGGTGGGCGGCTTCCTCAACTGGTGGGACGGCGTCGAACTGTGGCTCTCCGGCCTGCCGTTCGTCGCACAGACCGCAGTGGTGATGCCCGTCGTGCTGGCATTGGCCTACGGGATCGCGATCCTTCTGGACGGCGCGCTTGGCAACGGGATTCGAATCCTGCGGCGCGCGCGTCATCAGCATGAAGACGAGGAGTGAGTGGTTTGCCCCGTTCGCGAGTGACCCTGGTGCTCGTCATCCTGGTGGTGTTGGTGCTCGTTACGTGGCTGCTGACCCGTTGACCGGGCTAAGGCCGACCTGAGTGCGTTGCCAGACTCTGTTATTCTTCGCGCCATGCGTACAGCGTCCGGCAACAAGAGTGGCCACATCCTGGCCCTCATTGCCGTGGGATTCAGTGCTGTCGCTGATGTCTGTTGTTGTCGCTGACTCCATACCCGTCCGCGGTTTGGTGTCGGTAGCGGCTGTTTCCATGCCTATGTACTGATTCCTCGCCTTGCCGTCGCGACGGGCTGTCCCGTTAGTCCCCAGCAAGGAAAGGTCAACAATGCTCAACCTTCGGAAGTCCTGGCGGCCGGCCGCCGCTCTCGCCGTCACGGCGGCGCTGCTCGCGGCATGCGGCGGCGGATCCAGCGATGTGGCGGGCGGCGGTGATCAGCCGGCCGCTGAGACGACGCTGACGCTCGTCGCGTACGCGGTGCCCGAGCCTGGCTGGAGCAAGATCATCCCGGCGTTCGCCGCCACCCCCGAAGGCAAGGGCGTGGCCGTGACCACGTCGTACGGCGCCTCGGGCGACCAGTCGCGCGCGGTCGTCGACGGCAAGCCCGCCGACATCGTCAACTTCTCCGTCGAGCCCGACGTGAGCCGCCTGGTCAAGGCGAGCAAAGTTGCCAAGGACTGGAACGCCGACACCACCAAGGGCATCCCGTTCGGGTCGGTCGTTTCGCTGGTCGTCCGCAAGGGCAACCCGAAGCACATCAAAGACTGGGACGACTTGCTGCAACCGGGGATCGAGGTCGTCACCCCGAGCCCGCTGAGCTCCGGCTCCGCCAAGTGGAACCTGCTGGCGCCGTACGCCGCGAAGAGCAACGGTGGCAAGGATCAGCAGGCGGGTCTGGACTTCATCAACAAGCTGGTCACCGAGCACGTCAAGACCCGCCCGGGTTCCGGCCGCGAGGCCACCGACGTGTTCCTGCAGGGCACCGGTGACGTGCTGATCAGCTACGAAAACGAAGCCATCAACGTCGAGCGGCAGGGTAAGCCCGTCGAGCACATCAACCCACCGCAGACCTTCAAGATCGAGAACCCTGTGGCCGTGGTGACCTCCAGCGCCCACCTGGACAAGGCGACCGCGCTGAAGAACTACCTGTTCACCAAGGAAGGACAGAAGATCTGGGCGCAGGCCGGCTTCCGGCCCGTCGATCCGTCCGTCGCGACCGACTTCGCGATCGATTTCCCGACGCCTGAGAAGCTGTGGACGATCGCTGATCTGGGAGGATGGAGCGCGGTTGATCCCGCGTTGTTCGACAAGGACAACGGAACCATCACGAAGATCTACAAGCAGGCGACTGGATGACGGCAACCGTCGAACCCAATCCGGAGGCGACCCGGCCAGAACTCACCGGAAACGGTGAGGGCGGCCGGGCGCCCCGCCTGTTCGGCGGTCGGTATGGGACGACGTCGTTGCGGGTGGGGGCCGCCTCGATCTGGCTGAGTGTCATCGTGCTGCTGCCGTTGGCGGCAATCGTGTGGCAGTCGGCGGGCGGCGGCTGGGATGCATTCTGGCGCGCGGTCACCTCGAATGCGGCGCTGGAGTCATTCCGGGTGACGCTGACGATCTCGGTAGGCGTGACCCTGGTCAACCTCTTCTTCGGGCTGGTAGTGGCCTGGGTGCTCACCAGAGACGACTTTCCGGGCAAGCGGCTCGTCGACTCCGTCATCGATCTGCCGTTCGCGCTGCCGACGATTGTCGCGAGCCTGGTGATGTTGGCCCTTTACGGGCCGAACAGCCCGGTGGACCTTCACCTGCAGCACACCAAGTGGGGCGTGGGAATCGCGCTGCTGTTCGTCACGCTGCCGTTCGTGGTGCGTTCGGTGCAGCCGGTGCTGTTGGAACTCGACCGCGAAACCGAGGAGGCCGCCGCCTCGCTCGGCGCCAACAACGCGACGATCTTCACTCAGGTGATCCTGCCCGCCTTGCTGCCGTCTCTGTTGTCCGGAGCCGGGCTGGCGTTCTCGCGCGCCATCGGCGAGTTCGGTTCGGTGGTGCTGATCGGCGGGGCGGTGCCCGGTGAAACCGAGGTGTCGTCGCAGTGGATCCGCACCCTGATCGAGAACGACGACCGCACCGGCGCTGCGGCGATCTCCATTGTGTTGCTTGTCGTTTCGTTCATCGTGCTGTTCATCCTGCGGGCGATCGGATCCAGGGCGGCCAAGCGTGAGGAGCTGGCGCAATGACGCTGACGCCTCCTGTCCGACTTCTTCTTCGCTACCTTGCGCTGGCGTACATCGGGATTCTGGTCATCGTGCCAGTCGGGCTGATTCTGTGGCGCACGTTCCAGCCCGGCATCGGTGCGTTCTTTGACTCGATCAGCACCCCCGCGGCGCTGTCGGCGCTGCAGCTGTCGCTGCTTGTGGTGGCAATCGTGGTGCCGCTCAACGTTCTTTTTGGCGTGCCGACCGCATTGGTGTTGGCGCGCAACCGGTTCCGTGGCAAGAGTGCCCTGCAAGCGGTGATCGACCTGCCGTTCGCGGTCTCACCGGTGGTGGTCGGTGTCGCGCTGATCCTGTTGTGGGGCTCCGCGGGGCTGTTCGGGTTCGTCGAAAACAACCTCGGCCTCAAGATCATCTTCGGCTTCCCCGGCATCGTCCTGGCGAGCATCTTCGTGACCGTTCCCTTCGTGATTCGTGAAGTCGAACCGGTACTGCACGAGATCGGCACTGACCAAGAGGAAGCCGCCGCAACGCTGGGATCGCAGTGGTGGCAAACGTTTTGGAAGGTCACGCTGCCATCGATCCGGTGGGGCCTGACCTACGGCGTCGTGTTGACGATTGCGCGCACGCTGGGTGAGTTCGGTGGGGTAATCATGGTGTCCTCCAATCTGCCGGGAACCTCGCAAACCCTCACATTGTTGGTGGCCGACCGGTACAACCGCGGCAATGAGTACGGCGCCTACGCGGTGTCCACGCTGCTGATGACGGTCGCGGTAATCGTTCTGATCGTTCAGGTGGTCCTCGACGCCAGGCGTTCGCGCGCGAGCAAGCAGGCATAAGGAGACGAAAGTAATGACCGACGCAATCGTCGTGCGAGGTGCGAACAAGCACTACGGCGACTTCGCGGCACTGGACAACGTCGACTTCGAGGTGCCGTCGGGCTCGCTGACCGCGTTGTTGGGCCCCAGCGGTTCTGGCAAGTCGACGCTGTTGCGTGCCATCGCCGGACTCGACCTGCCCGACACGGGTTCCGTCACCATCAACGGCCGCGACGTCACGCACATCCCGCCGCAGCGACGCGGCATCGGCTTCGTGTTCCAGCACTATGCGGCGTTCAAGCATCTGACCGTGCGCGACAACGTCGCGTTCGGCCTCAAGATCCGCAAGAAGCCCAAGGCGGAGATCAAAGCGAAGGTCGACAACCTGCTGGAAGTGGTGGGGCTGGCGGGTTTTCAGACCCGGTACCCCAACCAGCTGTCGGGTGGTCAGCGGCAGCGCATGGCGCTGGCGCGCGCGCTCGCGGTCGATCCCGAAGTGCTGCTACTCGACGAGCCGTTCGGCGCACTGGATGCCAAGGTCCGTGAGGACTTGCGCGCGTGGCTGCGTCGGTTGCACGACGAGGTGAACGTCACGACGGTGTTGGTCACGCACGACCAGGCCGAAGCGCTTGATGTGGCGGACCGGATCGCGGTGCTCAACAAGGGCCGCATCGAGCAGGTGGGCTCGCCGACGGAGGTTTACGACGCGCCCGCCAACGCATTCGTGATGTCGTTCCTCGGGGCGGTGTCGTCGCTGAACGGTTCGCTGGTTCGCCCTCACGACATCCGGGTGGGCCGCAATCCGGAGATGGCGATCGCGACGAGTGACGACTCCGTTCAGGCAACGGGCGTGGTGCGTGCGGTCATCGATCGAATTGTGGTGCTGGGCTTCGAGGTTCGCGTGGAACTGACCAGCGCCACCGACCACACCCCGTTCACGGCGCAAATCACCCGCGGTGATGCCGAGGCGCTCGGCTTGAAGGAAGGCGACACGGTGTATGTGCGTGCCACCCGGATCCCGCCGTTGCCGGGCGGCACTGAGATACCCCGGTCGGACAACGCCGACGACAATGAGTTGACGACGGCCTGAGACCCTTCAGCTAGCAGGCATCGGGCATCTCGAGTATGAGCTTGTGTCCAGGTTCCTGTGTGCCGAAGTCAGCATGTGCTTCAACGACTTTCGCGAACGGCACGGTCGTCACGGCGGGACCCCGAAGTGTCCCGTCGGCGATCCGGTTCAGCTGGTCGGTCAGCATCTGCTGATACTTCACCGGCTGTAGCGCGACGAGCAGGGGCACTGAACACACCCGTTCACGCGGCGAGGCGTAGCGACGCAGGTTGGCGATCAGACCGCCGACGGCCGCGTCCCGTCGCCCGCGTCCGCGCCGCCCGGCCCATGCCGTGCGTACCAGGGTGCCGTATGGCGCCATTGCGGCCCGTGCCATGGGGCCACCGGTGTGGTCAATGCCTGCGTCGGCGCCGCCCGACGTCAGTTCCCGCACCTGCACGGGCCAGTTCGGGTCGTGGTAGTCCACGACGCGAGCGCCGAGCGACTCGGCGAAACCGCGTGTGCGTTCTGATGCCGTCCCGACAACTTTGATGTTGTTGGCCTGACCGTATTGGCTGACAAGGGCGCCAACCGAACCCGAGACCCCCTGCATGAAAATGCTGCCGCCGCCTGGCGGCCGACCCAGTTCGATAGCGAATGCCGCCGTCACGAGATCGAGCGGCAGCGCGGCTGCTTGAGCCGAATCGAGTGAATCCGGCAGAGGCACAAGGCGATTGGATGGCACGACGAGTTCGGTCGTGTAGCTGCCCATCCTGGCCAGGCACCCGGTGACGCGCATGCCCGGTTGCAGCTCTCTGCGCTCCGCCGCCGCATCAACCGTTTCCAGGACGCCGACGAAGTCATAGCCCGGAATGAAACCCGGCCGCGACTGGAGGAGATAGTCGCCTGAGCGAGCCATCGCATCGGTGGAACCGACGGAGGCATGTGTCACCCGAACCCGCACCTTGTTGCGACCCGGCCGCGCGGGCGTGAACTCGTCGATTTCCAGGACCTCAGGGCCGCCGAAGCGACTGACCCTGGCGCGCAGTGCTTTGTCGGCCATGCAACTTACGGTACAGTCTGTATCGTATGTCTGGCAAGACGGGCCGCCCGCGCGACGCCTCCGTCGACGCCGCGATCGCCGCGGCGACGGAGGCGGTGCTGCTTGCCGATGGCTACGCGGCCGTTTCCATCGACCGAGTGGCCAAAATCGCAGGCACGACGCGTGCCGCCGTCTACCGTCGCGTCAAGAGCCGTGGGGAACTCGTGGTCAGCCTGCTGATCCATCGCTTCGGGACGGCGCCGGCGCCGGACACCGGTGACCTACGACGCGACATGGAACATGTTCAGGCGCTTCAGCGCATCTTCTTTGCCGATGCCATCGTGCGTGCCGGTCTCGCCGGTCTGCTCAGCGACACTTACGCCGAACCGACGCTCGGCGCCGTTCTGTACGAACGTTTCCTCGCGCCAAGGCGTCACTCGGTGGCTGAGATGCTCGCGCGAGCGGCCGACCGCGGGCAGATCGCCCCGGTTGACGACCCAGCCCGCATCTCCGACATCCTCACCGGGCCGCTCCTGTACCGCACTCTGGTACCGGCCATCGGGTCGATCGACGACGCTCTCGTCGAGACCACGGTCAACGCGGCGCTCGATGCCGTGTCCTTTTAGGCAGCGACGCGGGCCGCTTGGCTTCGAGGTTCGCGTGGAACTGACCAGCGCCACCGACCACACTCCGTTCACCGCGCAAATCACCCGCGGTGGTGCCGAGGCGCTTGGCTTGCGCTTGGCTTGAAGGAAGGCGACACGGTGTATGTACGCGCCACCGAGTTCCGCCGTTGCCGCGGCCCCACTGAGATACCACGGTCCGATAACGCCGAAGAGGATGAGTCGCTGACGAAGGCCTAGGCCGCTGCGCGAACCAGGAGCACTGGGCGCCCGTCGGATCCGTTCGGAATCGGATAGAAGCTGCGATGTGTGGTCGGATCGATCGCAACCACATGCGCCCCGTCGGCCAAGTGACCAGAGCCCTTCGGATAGAGCGCGCGATCGCGAACGCCTAACACTGTGACGGTGCCGCTCTCGGCGGCGACGTACAGCCAGTCGGTCGTGCCGTCGTAGGCAAGGACATCCGGATCGTCACCGACGCGGTTGGTGCTCGTGACGCGCCAATCGTTTTCGTCAATGGTGAGCAGGGTTGCGTTTTGATCGCATGCCACGAATGCCAACCGTTCCGTGGAATCGACGGCCAGTCCGTGCGGATGTGCACAACCGGGAAGCTTGAGGCGCCTTTCGACGGCCATTGCGGTGGGGTCGATTACAGCCAGGTCGTTTGCGCCTTGCACGGCAACCAGCATCCGGTCGATAGCCGAGTCGTAGCTGACGTTGCCCACCTCGAAGCCGAGTTCAACCGTGCCGCGCGGCTGCAGCGTTGTGGCGTCGACGACGGTCTCGTTTCCCGCGGCTTCGTTGGTGGTCCAGACCGTGTTTCGACGTGGGTCGTAGGCCAGTCCGTCGGGGTAGTCACCGGTCGGCGCGCGACCGATCTCGGTGCCCGTGTTCTCGTCGATTGCGACAACCTCATTCGTGCCTGTGGCCGTGGCGTATACCCGGGCCATGCTGTCAACGACCAAGACTCCATGAACTTGCGAGATATTCGGCACTGTCCGCACTATCCGGTTCGTGCGCACGTCGACCTCGATGACCTCGCCGGCGCCCAGGTGAGCGACAAACAAGAGTCCGCGGTGCGAATCGAGGCTCGTGTAGTCGAACCGCGAATTGTCTCCCGGAAGAGGGATGTCGCTAACAGGCCTCAATGGAAGTGCTGAACTTGATTGCGACGATGAATGATTCGTACATCCTGCCGCGATCATCGCGACGATGACCACCGCATGCAGCAGTCGGGCGGTCATCGGTTCAGGCCGCGGCGCGGTCCTGGAGCGCTTGGTCGAACCGATCCAGTACAGTGTCGGCCACCAGGCGGTGCGGACCGAGTGGCGCGGCCATCGGAATCTCTTGGGCCCGCGCGAATTCGGCGATGCGATCGGTGATCCGGCCGTGAGCCAGGAACCACGGCGCGATGATCAGCCGTGAGGCGCCGCGGCGGCGCAGGTCCTCGGCGGCCTCCGCAAGAGTAGGCCGCGGTCCCGTCGCGAACGCCGTCGTGGTCAGCCACTGGGTGTGCTGCCCGAGGTAGTGGGCCACCGACGCGGTGCGTGCATTGGCTTGGGGGCGTGAGGATCCCACCGCGGTGACGAGCACACCCACGTCGGGGTCGAGCTGGGACACCCCGGCATGGGTCAGCCGCTGCCGAAGCACTGCAATGAGCCGGTCGTCCTCGCCGAGGACATCGGCCTGCTCCGCGCGTACGCCGGACTGTGCAATCAGCGCCGGGATGTCGACGCGAGCGTGGTACGCGTCGGCGAGCAGCAGTGGTACCACGACAGCGTTACGTCCCGTCGCGGCCAGCACGTCGCGCAGGTCGGGAAAGTTCTGCTCGCAGAACGCCACCCGCACGTCGACATCGCGGCGCATCCTGCGGATGGTGTCGGCCACCTCATGCGCCGATGCCGCCGACCGCGGATCGGCGCTGCCGTGCGCCGTTAGAACGAGCACCGGGGGGTGGGCGGGCAGCAACAGGGTCACGAAGCGTGCAGCCCGCATTCCGTCTTCGACAGGCCCGCCCACCGGCCGCTGCGCGGATCAGCGCCCTCGACGGGCTTCGCCGTGCACGGCGCGCAGCCGATCGACGGGTAGCCTTCGAACACAAGGGGATTGACCAGCACGTCTTTGTCGTCGATGTAGGCCTGCATCTCCTCGTCGGTCCACGCCGCGATCGGGTTGATCTTCACCAGTCCAAAAGCCTTGTCCCAGCTGATCAGTGGTGCGTTGGCACGAGTCGGCGCCTCGACGCGACGGATACCCGTCACCCAGGCGGAGTAGCCACGGAGCGCCTTGCTCAGCGGCTCGACCTTGCGCATCCGGCAGCATTCGTTGGGCTCACGGGCGAACAGGTCCTTGCCGAACAACTCGTCCTGCTTTTCGACCGTGTTCTCCGGCGTGACGTTGACCACGTTGATGTCGTAAACCGCCTCGACCGCGTCGCGCGTGCCAATGGTCTCGACGAAGTGGTAGCCGGTGTCCAGGAACAACACGTCAACACCGGGCCGCACCTTCGAGGCGAGATCGACGAGCACGGCGTCCTGCATGTTGGACGCGACAATGTAGTTGCCGCCAAAGTTCTCGTCGGTCCAGTGCAGCAGGTCCAGCGCGCTCGCACCGTCCAACTCCACCGCGGCCCGCTCGGCCAGCGCTTGCAAGTCTGCGTCGTTCATCACTTCTGTCATCGCAAATCCGCCTCGTCTGCTCGTACTGCCCATGTAGCGAAACGCTCACCCTGCTCGCGTTGTTTCACGAAATTGCGCACCACTCTGTCGATGTAGTCGCCGAGCTCGGTGGACAGCACCTTGTGCTGGCGCAACTTGCGACCGAAACCGCTGTCCAGGCCGAGGCTGCCGCCCAGATGCACCTGGAAACCCTCGACCGGCCCGTCGCCGTCGTCGATCATTTGCCCCTTGAACCCGATGTCGGCGACCTGGATCCGCGCGCACGAGTTCGGGCAGCCGTTGATGTTGACGGTGATCGGCACGTCGAGTTGGGCGTTGATGTCCTCGAGCCGCTTCTCCAGCTCGGGCACCAGCACCTGAGCCCGGTTGCGGGTCTCGGCGAACGACAGCTTGCAGTACTCGATGCCGGTGCAGGCCATCAGGTTCTTGCGCCACGACGACGGCCGTGACGGCAAGCCAAGCGCATCCAGGCCGGCGACCAGTGCGTCGAGCTTGTCGTCGGGAACGTCCAGGATGACCAGCTTCTGGTACGGCGTCAGCCTGATCCGGTCGGAGCCCGCGGCCTCGGCGAGGTCGGCGACCTTGGTCAGGATGGTGCCGGTGACACGACCCGCGATCGGGGCGACGCCGACGGCGTTGAGCCCGTTCTTCTGCCTCTGCACGCCGACATGGTCGATCGGATGCTTCAACGGTTCGGGCGCCGGACCGTCGATCAGCTTGCGGCCGAGGTACTCGTCCTCGACGACCTGACGGAATTTCTCTACACCCCAGTCCTTGATCAGGAATTTCAACCGCGCCTTGCTGCGCAACCGGCGATAGCCGTAGTCGCGGAACACCGACGTCACGGCCTCCCAGACCTCGGGCACCTCGTCCAGCGGCACCCAGACGCCGAGGCGCTGCGCCAGCATCGGGTTCGTCGACAGTCCGCCGCCGACCCAGACGTCCAGGCCGGGCCCGTGCTCGGGGTGGTTGACGCCGATGAACGCGATGTCGTTGACCTCGTGCGCGACGTCCTGCAGGCCAGACACCGCGGTCTTGTACTTGCGAGGGAGGTTGGAGAACGACGGATTGCCGACGAAGCGGCGCACGATCTCATCGACCGCCCAGGTCGGGTCCAGAACCTCGTCGAGCGATTCGCCGGCCAGCGGCGAGCCAAGCACCACACGCGGGCAGTCGCCGCACGCCTCGGTGGTCTGCAGCCCGACCGCGGCGAGCCGCTCCCAGATCTGCGGCACGTCCTCGATGCGGATCCAGTGGTACTGAACGTTTTCGCGGTCGCTGATGTCGGCGGTATCGCGGGCGAACTCGGTGGAGATCTCACCGATCGTGCGCAGTGCGGCGTTGGTCAGCGCGCCGCCGTCACAGCGCACCCGCATCATGAAGTACTTGGCCTCGAGGATGTCTGCGTTCTCGTCGCCGGTCCAAGTGCCGTCGTAGCCCTGTTCGCGCTGGGTGTACAGACCCATCCAGCGCATCCGGCCACGCAGATCCTGCTTGTCGATGCTGTCGAAGCCCTGCTTGGAGTAGATCTCGAGGATGCGGGCGCGCACATTCAGCGCGTCGTCATCCTTCTTGAACTGCTCGTTGGCATTGAGCGGCTCGCGGTAGCCGAGCTTCCACTGGCCCTCGCCGCGGGGGCGTTTCACGGGCTTTGCGGTGGTCATGTGGGGTGTGGGCTCCTTATTGGAGCCGGATCGCGCGTGTCACCGGTGAGCTGTCCGGCGGCGCAGATCCGGCGGCCAGCTGAAAGTACAGGTGGGCAGGTCAGCGCGCTAAGGCAGACAACAACAGGTACAAACGCGCTTGAGGTCGACATGCAGCCGCGCCACCAGGGATACACGCTGGGGGAATCGGACGGCAGTCACGTGCCCAATTGTGCCACGAATACCCACACCGGCCCTAACCGGGACAGATTTGCACTCAGGGTGAGCAAAAGTCGGCTCTGGGAGACTGGCGTGTATGACGGTCCGAACGGCTCCTACTGAGCTGCCCGACCTGGCCACCGTGCCGGGTCGGCCGTTCGGCATCTATATCCATGTGCCGTTCTGCGCATCACGCTGCGGCTACTGCGACTTCAACACCTACACGCCCACAGAACTGGGTGGCGCGAACCCCGCCGGCTGGCTGGAAGCCCTGCGTGCTGAGCTCACCCTGGCGGCGACGCGGTTGGGGCCGCCGACCGTCGACACGGTGTTCGTCGGCGGCGGCACGCCCTCGATGCTCGGCGGCGGCGGGTTGGGTTCGGTGCTCGACGCGATTCGTGCACACTTCACCCTGGCCCCGAACGCCGAGGTGACCACCGAGGCGAATCCGGAGTCCACCTCGCCTGCGTTTTTCGAGCAGTTGCGGACGACGGGGTACACCCGGGTGTCGCTGGGCATGCAGTCCGTCGTCCCGCACGTGTTGGCAGTACTTGACCGCGTGCATTCGCCGGGCCGGGCACTGGATGCGGTGCGCGAGGCCCGTGACGCCGGCTTCGACCACGTCAACCTTGACCTCATTTACGGCACGCCGGGGGAGTCCGACGACGACCTGTGCCGTTCTGCAGACGCGGTGATCGAGGCGGGCGTCGACCACGTATCCGGCTACGCGCTGGTGGTCGAGGACGGGACGGCGTTGGCCCGCCGGGTGCGTCGCGGCGAGATCGCGGCACCCGACAACGATGTGCTCGCCCAGCGCTACGAGTTGCTCGACGCCCGGCTGTCGGCGGCAGGGTTCGACTGGTATGAGGTCTCCAACTGGAGCAGGCCGGGCGGTGAATGTCGGCACAACATCGGGTACTGGAACGGTGGCGAATGGTGGGGCGCAGGCCCAGGCGCACATGGCTACGTCGGCGCCACCCGGTGGTGGAATGTCAAGCACCCCAACGCTTATGCGCAGTCGTTGGCGGACGGCCTGTTGCCGGTGGCCGATTTCGAGCAGCTCGACGCCGCCACCCTGCACGTCGAGGACGTGATGTTGCGGCTGCGGTTGCGCGACGGTCTGCCCATGGCCGTGTTGGGCGACGGTGAACGGGCCCGCGCCGAAACGGCGATCGCCGACGGCCTCGTAGTGCTGCGCTCCGATCGGCTGGTGCTCACCGACCGTGGGCGGCTGCTGGCCGACGCGGTGGTTCGCTCCCTGCTGGCCTGATCGGCAATCCGCGAAAACCGCTTTGAACGATTCACCTACGTTGCATCGTTGTGCTCAGCGAAGGCCGACAGAAAGCAAGGGATGCGCAGGGCATGAAGCATGGCTGACGATTCCGAGCAGGCGGCGCTGCTGCGGGCTGTGCACGACGAGCACGGCCACACGCTGTTGCGTTACGTCTTGAGACTGACGAGGGGTGACATGCCGTTCGCCGAAGACGTGGTGCAGGAGTCGCTGCTGCGGCTCTGGCGCAAGCCGGAAGTGCTCGAGCAGCCCACCGACAACGTGCGTGCGTGGCTGTTCACCGTCGCGCGCAATCTGGTGATCGACGACCGTCGCAGCGCCCGATACACCCGCGAACTACAAAGCGAATACCTCCCTGAGCGGGCGTCGCCCGATGTGATCGGTCCGGCTTTCGACAAGTGGATCCTGTCCGACGCGCTGACGTCGCTGTCGCCGGACCATCGCACCGCGATCGTGCGCGCCTACTATCTCGGCCAAACAGTGGCCGATATCGCGCAGCAAGAGGGTATTCCGGAGGGAACCGTCAAGTCCCGGCTTCACTACGCGCTTCGTGCGTTGCGAATTGCGTTGCAGGAAAGGGGGGTTGTCCGATGAACGATG
>Ga0068863_100004026_pt1 | contig 14513 bp, 11 predicted proteins | sample KBSSwiS62_FD_66596 | JGI IMG/M metagenome (GOLD analysis project Ga0068863, IMG submission 66596) | Switchgrass rhizosphere microbial communities from Kellogg Biological Station, Michigan, USA - KBS Switchgrass S6-2 | ecosystem: Host-associated > Plants > Roots > Rhizosphere > Soil ...
CGTGCAAGGCAGGCGGTACGTTTCGTTTGACGCGAAAGATCGGCTGAGGGACGCAACCAGAAGCGCGTGCTAAGCTATCCAACTGCTTTTCGCGAGATTTGATTCGTGGTGCGCGCGCGTCTGACTGTCCTTCTTTCAGCTACGGCGAAGAATTGGGCGTCCTGGAGACGTTGCGCGGGGCTGCGTGCGGGATTGGTGTGCGCGGGATTGCTGGCGCTTTTGGCGGGCAGATGCAAGGCACAGCAGGTGCATTTGCCTTCGGGCAAAGGGCAGTATGCGGAGCTTTCCTCGGAGGGACCGCAAAAGCGGCGAGGCGACCTGTTTATCGCCGATAACAATGTGGATTTGCAGTACGCGGAAATGCGGCTGCGAGCCGACCACCTGGAGTACAACGACAAAACGCGCGACGCGGTGGCGCAGGGCCATGTGCAGTTCGACTATTTGAATCAACACCTGGAAGGCGAAGAGGCCCACTACAATTTCGCCACCGGGATCGGGAAATTCACCAACGTGCGCGGAACGGTGAAAATTGTGCGCCGGCCGAATCCGGTGGTGCTGGTGAGCGAAAATCCCTTGTATTTCGAAGCGAGGGAAGTCGAGCGATATCCAGACGATACCTTTGTGATTCATCAGGCATGGATCACAGTGTGTGACCAGGAACGGCCCACGTGGCAGATGTTCGCGCCGCGGGCGAAAATCCGTCTGAACAAATCGGTGGCGTTGGTTAACGCGAATTTCCGTTTGTACAAGGTGCCGCTGCTGTGGGTGCCCTATGCGACGACGCCAGCGGGGCAGCGAGTGCGGCAATCGGGATTTTTGCTGCCAGACATCGGTAATAGCTCTACAAAAGGATATGTGTTCGGCGATGCGTATTATTGGGCGCCCACCACATGGGCGGACGCGACGCTGGGCGCGCAGTATTTGAGCAAGCGAGGTTCTTCGCAGCGAGCCGAATTGAGGATGCGGCCATCAGAGAACTCATCGTTCTTGTACACGTATTACGGAGTGATCGATCGCGGCCTGCCGGACGCAAACGGTGCGTTGCAACCGCAAGGCGGCCACCAGCAACAACTGCAAGTGCAGACGCTGTTGCCGAAAGGATGGCGGTTTGTCGCAGACTACAACCAGTTGTCGTCGCTGACCTTCCGGCTGGCGTTCGCCGATGCGTACGGCGACGCGATCAACTCGGAAGTACGCAGCGCGATCTTTTTGACCAACAATTTCAGCGGATTCAGCCTGAATTTCGCTGCACTGAACGACAAAAACTTTCTGACCATCAATCCACAGACCAGTGTGACGCTGCGCAATGTGCCGGAAGCGCGGTTTGGTTCGGTGGAGCAGGCGCCGTGGCGGAATCTGCCGCTGTATTTCAGTTTTGACTCGTTTATCGGCGCGGTGCACCGCGATGACGCGAATCTGACGACGCCGGCGATGGTGCAGCGGACGGAGTTGGCGCCGAGGGTGACAGTGCCGCTGAATTTTGGGCCATGGCTGAACGTGACGGCGACGGGCGCGGTGCGCACGACGCGCTATGGGGCATCGCTGGACACTTCGGGCAACCTAAGCGTACAGCCGGTGACGCGGAATGACGGCGAGTTCTCGCTGGAAATTCGGCCGCCGACTCTGGAACGGATTTTCAGAGCGCCGAGCAAGAAGCGGCGGTACAAGCACGCGATCGAGCCGGAAGTGACTTACCGATATGTATCGGGGATCAATGATTTCGAGCGATTCATCCGCTTTGATTCGAACGCGACGCTTTCAAACACCAATGAGGTGGAATATGGGTTTACGCAGCGGCTGTATGTGAAAAGGGACGAGGAGCAGCCGACGGAGTTTTTGTCGTGGAACGTGGTTCAGAAGCACTACTTCGATCCGACGTTTGGCGGGGCGATCGCGGACGGACAGCGCAACGTGCTGCAAGCGCTGAATTCGATCACGCCGTTCGCGTTTGCGAGCGAACCGCGGGACTGGTCGCCGATCGTGAGCGACTTCAAGGTAACGCCGGGCGGGAAATACGATGCCGAGCAGATCATCGAATACGACCCACAGCTAAACAAAATCGTGGCCGAGGGCACGCTGCTGAAAGTAAAGCCGTACAGCGAATTTTTCGCGACGGTGGCCCACTTCCATATTCAGGATGATCCGGTGCTGCAGCCGCTCTCGAACCAGATACGCGCGCTGGTGGGATACGGCGCGTTCAACAGGAAGGGTTTCAACTTTACCGGCGGCGTGAGCTACGACATTCAGAATTCGGCGCTGCAAAACCAGATTGCACAGATCACCTATAACGGGAATTGCTGTGGGCTTTCGCTGGAATACCGGCGCATCGCGCTGGGACAGGTACGCACGGAAAACCAGTTTCGCGTGGCGTTTACAATTGCGAATATCGGAACGTTCGGGAACCTGCGGCGGCAGGAGAAAATCTTCTAGTTACTGCGCGGTTGCACTCCTCCGGTTCATCAACCACGAGCCGATGAAATACCCCAGTGTGCCGGTGACGATGCCCCCAAAAATGTCGGCCACGTAATGATAGCGGCCCCAAATCGTAGAAACACACATTACTGTGACCAGCGGCAGCAGGACCCAGAAAAGCCAGCGACGATGGCGCCACGCGCCCCAAACGACCGCGACGGCGCCTGCGACATGCTCCGAGGGAAATGCGGCGCCGCGAACACGGCCGTAGTGCTCGATGAAATTGATGGTAGCGGTGAACGGGCCGCCGTGAAGTTCGCCGTGCCACATGCCAGCCATGGCGAACCACGGGCTCTGAATCGGGAAGAGCGCGGCGATGACATAGCCTATTGCGTAGGCGACGGCAGAGTAAGTCATGACCGACCAATACGCGTGCCATTCGCGCCGGTAATAAAGGATGCCGCCGATAACCAGCAGATAAACAAAATAGGTTAGATAGGCCAGCTGGAGGAGATCGTTGCGGAGCGGTGTACCGAATTGTTCGAGCCACACGGCCGGATGCACGCCGAACATCCAGTTGTCGAAGGCGATGAGTTTGCCGTCCTGCCAATTGGGATTCACCAAATGGACGAGGTAAGCGAGCTCTTCGAAGCAGAAGAGAAAGAACAGATGCGGATACCAATGTCGCCAGAAATGCCAAAAACGTGCGCTCCAAGTTACGCCGTTCAGCAACGCGCGTTCTTCCGAGCGGGCGCCGGCTGCGCAAAGTAAGAAAATGATTGTTGCGACGATGGCCTGCGCGCCAATCAGCTTCCAGGGATGCGCAAGATTCCGGGAGAAGACGGAAATCATAGCGCTGGAAAGAGCCAAGTAGCTCAGTGCAACGAGCTCAAACGTGCCCAGCGCGGCCCAAGTGCGAGCGAGTTCCCGCCGCAATGCGGTGGTCCAGCTCGATTGTTGCAATGAGACGAGTGCGCCCATACGGGGTGACGGATATTCACTTAAACTGGTCCGCCGAAGAGATAAGATGCTCTCGGGCCGGACTTCGTGCTGTCCTTGCATATTCATTGCACTGCTTGCCTTTCCATTCTAAAGCGTGACGCGCGCCGGGAGTTCGCCGCGGACACGAAGTCCAGATCGCTACCAGCCAGCCCTTACGCAGTGCCACTCGGCGCAGGCCGAGAGTGGGATTGACCGCAATCCGGTTCCCAACCGCCTCGAGCATGAATTGATCCAGAAGGTGGTCCCCGTAGGCCGCGCATTCTTGCAAGGAGTCCGCGCGCGCTTGCGCGAATCCCCTGATGGCGGCGGCTTTTGCTTCACCAAACATCGGCGAGCCGGAAACGCGGCCAGTCCAGCAGCCAGCTTGGATGGTGAGCTGAGTAGCGATGATGGAAATTCTAGTTTCCACACCGCGCAGGAGCAGCTCGCGCTCCAGGGCCGACTTCACGATTTCTGCGAGGGGAGCCAAGGTTCCCGTAACCAGGACGATCGTGTCGCCGTGTAGTGCGTGCCACCAAACTCGTTGCAGTGCGGCCGGGAAAAATTCGGGCACCCAGCGGGTTTCGCGCGACATTTCGGAGATGACGCCGGACCAGACTCCTCGCAGGTAAGTCTTATTGCATTGCGCGGCAACGGAGAACTCCGCACCTCCGTGGCGAAACATTTCGGCCGCCCAGCGAAAATAGTTGCCGACAGGAATTTTTCCGGCGCGGAAGAGATTCCAGAAAAACCGCCGCTCAAGCGATGGATGCGGAAGCAGCGTGCCGTCGATGTCGAAGAACGCGATGCTCATGCAACCCCGGCGGATTTGCGGGGTCGGACCGCTACCGCTTCGCGTGCGAAGAAGCGCCAACCTTCAATCAGCACCGGGAGCCCGCGCAACAAACAGAATGCCGCAGTGGCCCAGGTCAAAATTTGCGCGATGGCGCGAATGGTGAGGTGTGCTTCGCCGGGGAGCGAACCGAACAGCGCCACCGGCCCTCGCGTCAACGCCAACTCCAGACCCAAATAGCAGAAGCAGGCGCACTTGAGCGCGGCATAGAGTCCGCGGCTCCAGCGCGAGGCGACAAACGCCCGGCCCCACCACGTTTGCAGCATGGCATTCGCGCCCCAACCGGAATATCCGGCTTTGAGCGCAAGGCCGCGCAGAAAGTCAGTCGCCGCTCCGCGAGCAAAAAAGAATACCGGAAGCCACAACGAAACCATGCCTACTACGGCGAAATAGGTGAAGAACATATTCTCGATCATGCGGTCGCCGAGGATGTCGATCTGAGCGCCGAGTGCTGTAGCCATGCGTTTCTTTCGCGCGATATGGCCGTCCAGAGCATCCAGCGCGATCGACGCAACTGTAAGAACGACGCCGGCCAGGTTGGCCCAGGTGCCATGTCCAAAAAGGCCGACCGCTCCGAAGCCGACCAGCACGCGAAGGACAGTCACTTTATTGGGCGTCCAACCCACGGCGCGAAAAGCCTCCGGAGAAGGCAAAAGCAACGCCAGCGCCAATCGGAGGCTTATTAAGTTGCTGATTCAAATGGCTTTACATTGCGGAACGGAAAGCAGTCGAGCCACCCTCCGCCAAATCCGGCCGCCAGGTGTCAGCCACACGCCTCGAAAAATAGATTCTATGTGAGAATACACTTTGCCCGGATGACACGTCTTTTACATCGATCCACGACACCTTTGCGCGCGCTCGTTCATCGAAGTCTTTTCGGAGATTCCTAACGCATGACGCCCGACGTTTCGTTCGCCGCCGCGTTCCTCGCGGGATTGGTGTCGTTTCTTTCGCCGTGCGTGCTGCCCCTCGTACCCGGCTACATTTCAATGCTCAGCGGCATCGGCATGGAGCAGTTACGCCAAGGGCAGCAGCCGCGCGGTAGCTTGTTTTCTTCCGCTCTCTCGTTCGTAGTCGGATTCTCGGCGGTATTTATTGCGTTTGGCGCTTCGGCCAGTGCCGTCGGTTCCTTCCTTCAGGAAAACCGCTACACGCTGGCGCCAATTGCCGGAGCGCTGATTATTTTATTTGGGCTCCATTTGATTGGAGCGTTGGCGAAGCTCAAGCCAATTCCAGGAATTGTCATCGGAGCGATTTTTGTCGCATTGGGAATTGTGGCGCTGGTCCGCGGCGACGAACTGTTCGCCGGACTCGGCGCCGTACACTTTTTCTCGCTCTCGATCATCGGATTTCTCGGGCCCGCGTTGGCTCGTTGGCTGAACCGCGATGTGCACCTGCGCAACACCAGCAAGCAGCCTGGGATCCTGAGTGGATTTTTCTTGGGATTCGCCTTTGCGTTCGGATGGACGCCATGCATCGGGCCGATCCTGACCACCGTGCTCGCGCTGGCCGCAAACAGCGCAACGATCGGGCGCGGCATCTTACTGCTGGCCTTTTACTCCGCGGGACTTGCGATCCCGTTTCTCCTCGCGGCGGTCGGGATCGTGCAGTTCCTCAAGTTCTACCAGAAATTTCGCGGTTATCTTCATGCGGTCGAACTTGGCAGCGGAATCCTGTTGCTCTTTGTGGGCGGCTTGGTTTTTACCAACAAACTGACCTGGCTGGTGGGAAAGCTGAGCTTCTTGAACAGCGTCGCGTTATGGCTGGAACGCGCCCTAACCCACGGAAAGTAGCGCCGCGACGAAATCGCCGCAATGAGGGATAATTTCTTTAGGAGCGCCATGAACAAGGGAACCTTACTGATCGTCGCTGCAACGCTTTTAATGACTGGCAGCGGCTGCAAAAAATCCCAGAACGCCAGCACTTTTCAAAGCGTTCAGATGAAGTCGCTGGAAGACAGCAGTGTGACGGTGGGCGACTACCATGGAAAAGTGGTGCTGGTGAATTTCTGGGCGACTTGGTGCGATCCGTGCCGTGTTGAAATTCCCTGGCTGATCGACATGCAGAACAAATATGGCGCGAAGGGATTCACTGTCCTGGGAATCGCCATGGACGAAGAGGGTAAATCCGTGGTTGCCCCTTTTGTGGCCAAAGAACGGTATAACGTGGACGGACAAAAGTTGCCGATGAATTATCCAATCGTGGTCGGCAATGAAAAGGTCGCGGAAAAATTTGGCGGCTTGCTGGGCTATCCAACCAGCATTCTGATTTCGCGCGACGGAAAGGTTTTGAAGCGCACCACCGGCTTGATCGATTACGACGCGACGACAAAGTTGATCGAGGGAGCCTTGTAAGCAAATGCCCATGCTGGAAGAGCGCGATTTTCAGAAAAAGTGCGAGGCGGCGCTGGAGGAATTGAAGCGACGGCTTTTGCATGCCGGTGACGAACATGGCTTCGACGTAGAAGGCGAGAGCGGCAAGTTGGAAGTGGTCTTTGAAGAGCCGGCGCCGGCAAAGTTTGTGGTTTCGCCCAACACGCCGGTGCGCGAAATCTGGATCTCTGCGCTTTCGACCAGTTTTAAGCTGGGCTGGTCTGAAGCGAGAAACAATTTTGTTCTGGACAAGACCGGCGAAGATATTTTTGCCGTATTGAGCCGCGTGGTTTCCCAGCAGCTCGGAGAAGAAGTCAAAGTATGACGCGCAAAATTACATTTCTGCTTGCGGCTATCCTGTCGCTGGTTTGCTGCGCCATAGCGCAAATTCCCTCGGCGCGCGACGTCGTTAAGCCGGCAGCCTTCGCATCGTTTGACCCCGTGGCCCGCGGCAGGCAGTTGGATATCGCAGTGGTTATGAAGATCAAAGACGGCTTCCACGTCAACGCGCGTAAAACTACTTTCGATTATCTGATCCCCACCGACCTGAAAGCAGAACCGATCGAAGGCTTCAAATCAGGCGCGGTTAACTACCCCAGGGGTACGCTGCACAAATTCAGTTTTGCCAAGGATCAGGCGCTCAACGTCTACACTGACACCGTGGTTTTGTTTGTGCCGGTGACGGTGGATGCGAGCGCGCCACTTGGCGAACGGCATCTTGCTCTTAAGTTGCGCTACCAGGCCTGCAACAATGAAGTCTGCTTGCCGCCGGTCACTCTTCCCGTGGATGCGGTAATCCATGTAGGTTCTGGAGAATCTCGCCCTAGCCACCCGGAATTGTTCGGAAAACCCTAGCGAAACAACATCCTGTTTGCGAAACTTCTTTCGTGGCCTTCCCAGGTGCTCGAAAAATTCTGCTGGTTATCACCGCGTCGTTGTTGGCCTTCCTGGTTCTGCTTTCTGCGATAGCGTACGGAAAAAAGCGCGGCGCCGAACTACGTACGCGCGATTGGATCGTGCAGGTGTTGGAGCAAAAGTTCCAGAGCAACGTGGAGCTTGCGGATTTTCACGTAAAAGTTTTCCCCAAAATGACAGTTTCAGGCGAAGGGTTGTCGCTTCACTACTGGGCGACACCCGAGGCGCCTCCGCTCATCCGCATCGAACAATTCTCATTCGATCTCGGGCTGCTGGGCATTTTTCGCGCCCCGCACCGGATCGAAAGCGTTCGTTTGAAACGAATGGTCATCTCCATTCCGCCGAGCGGCTCGCGCAAGTCCGCTGCGGACCGCCCAGTGAGCAATTCAAAAGTTCCCCAAGTGATTGTGGGAACCATAGAAATTGAAGACATGGAATTGCTGACGCTTTCCAGCAAGCCCGGCGTCGACCCGCTGGACTGGGAAATCCATAATCTTACGCTGCACGAAGTTGGCGCAGACAAGCCTTTTGGATTCGAAGGAACACTTACCAACGCGAAACCCAAAGGAGAAATCGCGACCGCGGGCGAGTTTGGTCCGTGGGACGGCGACAATCCCGGCGCGACTCCGGTTTCTGGGACTTATGCATTCGACAACGCTGACTTGGGACCGTTTCCAGGAATCGCGGGCATCCTGTCATCCACCGGAAAATACACGGGCGAGCTGGATCGCTTGGAAGTAAACGGCAAGACCGATACACCAGACTTTTCGTTGGACAATTCCGGCAAGCCAGTTCCGCTGCACACCGACTATTCGGCAACCGTGGACGGAACGAACGGTGACACGGAATTGCATCCAGTCCACGCCATTCTGGGCAAGTCCGAGATTGTCGCGTCCGGCAGCGTGCTCAGTGTTAAGGGGCAAGGCCATCAGATCTCTCTCGACGTAACCACGCCGAATGCCCGCATTGAAGATATCTTGCAGCTGGCGATCAAATCTGATCAGCCATTTTTGCGAGGACCGATTCGCGTGGTCGCTAAGCTCTCTCTGCCGCCCGGCAAACAAAAGGTGATCGACAAAATGGATTTGAACGGCACCTTTGCCATCACCAACGGCCGCTGGGCCAGCCCGGAAATGCGCGAAAAATTGGAAAGCTTCAGCCGCCACGCCGAAGGCAAGCCGGAGGATGAAGACGCAGGCAGCGCGGTCACCGATCTAAAGGGCAGCTTCGTGCTGAAAAACAGCGTCATTACTTTTCCGAAGCTAACGTTCTCCGTGCCGGGTGCCGGCGTAGAGCTCGCCGGAACTTACGAGATTCACAGCCAGAAGATCGATATGCAGGGCCACTTGCGAATGCAGGCCAAGCTTTCACAGACCGTGACCGGAGCAAAGTCATTTTTTCTGAAGGCGATTGATCCTTTTTTCGCGAAAAACGGCGCGGGCACGGAATTGCCGATTACGATTACCGGCACGCAGGAGAATCCGGTCTTTGGAGTGTCCGTGTTCCACAAGAAAATTGAGAAGCAGATGGGCAATCCGGGAGGGCAGTAACGCCGACGAAAAATTATCGGCGAGCCTTCAACACCTTACTTGGTCAGGCGGTCTTTCGATATTGGCCGCAGTGGCCACGCTTGCATGGTAATCAAGCGCGCCCGGTTGGCCTCGTCAATTTGCAGGTGAAGTTTTCCCGACGGCTTGCGATAAATTCGCGTGGTCAGTACCTGCTGGGAGTTACAGAAAAACTCAGCCACCGAAGCGTCCAGCACCAGGTGAAGCTCCGTCTCGCGCAAATCTTCCTCCGCGATTTCGATTTCTTTTCCGTTGATCTGCAAAACTGACCGGGTACCTTGCTTATCCAGCGTCAACGACCACCACGGTCCGGCATCGTCTGCGACGTTCATCGAAAACGGGCCATCACCTATCTTCCAGTGTAGTTCTCCAGTCAAGTTTTCGAACTCGATTGCCGCCAGCATCTTCGCGCGAACTTCCTGCGGCGTGTTCGGAGTAACCGGTGGGAAAGCTTGGCCGCGCAATTCTTGCGTAACGGGCGTCAAGCGCATCTCGAGATCGTTTTTCGCGTTCAGCGAAAGCGCGCGCGGCAGGGCCATGCATCCCGCCCACCCCGCCGCACTGTGTTCCGCTTTCGGACGTTTCTCGGGAATCCAGCCCCACAGGATTCGCCGGCCCTGGGCATCGAGTTGCGTTTTCTGCGCGTAGTACGCGCCGTGATCCAGAATGCCGCTGCGTTGTGTATGAAACAGCAACTCCTTTGCATCCAACTCCCCGACTTCCCATGCCACTTTTCCCGCCGTCGAATAAAGCAACGCATGTTTCGAGCCGAGAGGAAAAAAGTCCGGGCACTCCCACATTTCGCCAGACCCCACGGGGTCCGTATTTTCGCGTTCGGTCCATTTGCCCGACGCCAACGGGTTGAGGTATTCCCACTGGCGCAAATCTTTGGAGCGGTAGAGCAAGACTTGGCCACCCTGTTTGCGCAAACCGGAGCCGACACCCAAATACCACACCGCGCGGTCGCGCCACAAAAATGGATCGCGAAAGCCGGTAAGCCGAGGCTCATCGGGCGGCTGGATGACCGGAGTCTTCCATTTCGTCCAGGAGCGCAACTGCGGATCCGTGGAAGTCGCAAGACATTGCACTTCGCGAAAATTATTTGCGCCATCGCGCAGCGTCGCGCGCTCCGCCGCAACGCTCTTCACGCCAGTGTAGAGAATCGTCGCTGTACCGTTGTCGTCCACCGAGCTGCCGGTGAAACATCCGTCGGCGTCGTCCCAGCCCGGCGTCGGCGCAAGCGCAACCGGCATGTGGCGCCAGTGAATCATGTCCGGACTCACCGCGTGCGCCCAGTGCATGTCGCCCCAAACCGCTGCGTTGGGGTTGTACTGAAAAAACATGTGGTATTGGCCCTTCCAGTACATCGGGCCGTTCGGATCGTTCATCCAGTTTTTGGCGGGAAGCAAGTGGCATTGCGGCCGTAGCGGATCGGCGGCAAGGCGCGCGCGCAAATCTTCCGCTGTCTCTAGTGCGGCAGAAGAACCACTTTTTGCGAGGTGGGATTTCGCAAAGGGCGCAGCCGCAAGCGTGACGAGAAACTTTCGGCGCGAAGGGAACATGCGAACCTCGACGGACTACGGCAGCGAGTCTAGCCTAGTTCGGCGCAGGCATCACGCAGGCGGCGCACCACGCGCTCTTGCCCCAATACCACCATGGTGTCGAATAATGGCGGCGCGACAGCCTGGCCCACGATGGCCACGCGTATCGCGTTGATGAGCAAACCTGCCTTGATGCCTGCCGCTTCGGCAACTGCACGTGTAGCATGGTCGCAGGGGTCGTGGCTCCAGTCGGTAACGCCGGCGAGAGCATCCGCAGTTTTGCCAAGCAACTCCTTAATCTTCGCGGGCTCTTTCCAAAACTTCTCCTTCGCCGCAGGATCGCGCGGGAAGTCGTCGCTGAAAAACGCGCGCGACCAGGAAGAAAAATCGGGCAGCAGCCGAATGCGCGGCCGCAGCAGATCTACCGTCGTCGCAAACCATTCCCGGCCCGCCCCGCTGGCCCACTCTTCTTTCCACAGTCCACTGCTCTTGAGCTGCCCTTCCGCTTCGGGAAGCAGCTCCTCAATCGGCAGCTTTTGCAGGTACTGCGTGTTGAACCACTCCAGTTTCGGCCGGTCGAATACGGCGTTGGTGCGGCTGACGCCTTCCAGCGTGAATTTCTCCAGCAGCTGGCTGGTGCGCAGGAACTCCTGGTCTCCGCCGGGCGACCATCCAAGCAATGCCAGAAAATTGCGAAAAGCCTCCGGTAAAAATCCTTCTGCGCGATACATATTCACGTCGGTGGCGCCATGACGTTTCGAAAGCCGCGATTTGTCGGCGCCCAGAATCAACGGCAAGTGCGCAAATATCGGAATTTCCGCACCCAACGCGCGATACAGCAGAACCTGCTTCGGGGTGTTGGAAATATGGTCGGCTCCGCGGACCACATGAGTGATGCGCATGTCGATATCGTCCACCACCGCGCTTAGTTGATACATCGCTTGGCCGAACTCTTCCTCGCCCTTGCCCGACCGCACCAGCACGAAATCCTCGATTTCGTCGTTAGAGAACTCGCGCTCGCCAAACACGGCATCCAGGAACTTCGTGGATCCGCCCACCGGTACTTTGAAACGAATTGCCGGCTTCACCCCCGGCGTCGATGGTTTGCCGTCGCGGCACGAACAGCGCGTGATACGCCGCACCTGCGCCGTTTCCGCACCCTCCACGGCATGATCGCCTCCAACATATTTTTCCGGCGGGCAGTAGCAAAGAAACGCCGTGCCCCTGGCTAGACACTTCTTTCCCGCCTCCTGATACATGGCCGTGCGCTGTGACTGATAAAACGGCCCTTCGTCCCAATCCACGCCCAGCCATTTCAATCCGTCAACAATTCCCGTCACCAGCTCCGGCTTATTGCGCTCGGCGTCGGTGTCCTCAATTCGCAAAATCATCGTGCCGCGCTGGCGTCGCGCGAAAAGCCAATTGAACAGTGCGGTGCGCGCACCCCCGACGTGGAGATAACCGGTTGGAGAAGGTGCAAAACGCACCCGGACGCCGCTCTGCGAACTGCCTGAATGTTCGGACATGAACCGTTTCTGACCCTTTGGAAGAATTACCCTTGGGAATCGCTGTAAGTTACAGTGTAAAGGAACCTTACGGGAGCGTCCAACGTCCGCCCAAAGCACCGTTACCGGTCGGGCCCTCCCTCGCACGATCTTGCCCTGCTGTCACTTACGCAACCAGTACGCCGGTACGCTTGCGCACCCAATTTTCCCTGCACCATAATCGCAAGTACTTTGTTTTGTGCAGAGACGGTCGGTTTGGTGACCCCGCGAGTCCTCGCGTGAGCGGCACTCTGCCGACGCCTGTACACGCCATTTCCTGAGCCGCAGGAAGGGCGCAGCCGTCTGTTCGCTGGACGGAGAAGCGATAGCTCGTTGATCAATCTCAGCTTAGTCTCGTTGGCGCTGCTCATTGCCACCTCGTTGGTGGCCGGCTTCTTCGCATACGTTTACAACCTCAAGCGCCAAGCCTATTTGCTTTGCTGGACCGCCGGCTGGTGTCTGCTCGCATTACACTATCTCGGTACGGGCGTGAGCGGCAGCCTCGGCCCGTCCGCCGGCCAACGCGCCATTGATCAGGCACTTTTTTGTGGCGCTGGCATTCTCTTTTTTGCGGGCGCGAAGCTCTACGCCCAGCGGCGTGTCACTCTTCCAGTGACGCTCGGCGCTGGCGCGGTGGTGTTGGTGTGGAGTATCGGCAACGCTTTCGGGATTGTTCCCTTGCCAGTCACTTTCGCAGCCGCCGTAATCTACGGCGCTGTGGGATTTGAGTTTTGGGTAGAAAGTCAGCGCCAGGAAACGCTCGCGGACTGGCTGCTCGCCATCGTGTTTTTTGCGTGGGGCGCACTCAGCTTGTTGTTCCTGTTCTTTCAGCACTCGCTCAGCTCCTGGAACATCCCTTTCGAACCGATCTCTGCCTTGCCCGCCACGTTCGCAGCCATGTTGCTGGTCATGGCCCTCTATGAAGAGGAAAAACGCCGCATCGAACGCAACATGCTGGCGCTTTCCAACTTGAATCTCGCCGCATCGGGCTTCGCCGGCGGCGAGATTCACCGCATGCTTTCGCAGGCGCTCGACCGCGTTCTCGGCGTCGTGCGTCTTCCTGTGGGTGCTCTTTTTCTGCATCATGGCGACCCACAAGGCCCGACTTCCGTTGTCGCCGTCGGCCTGAACGAAAAATTCTGCAGGCTCGCCCAGGAAGAAGGGCTGGACGATTACCTCGTCACCTTGGTCTCCAGCCTTGGCGGCTTGATGGGGTTCCGCGATTTGCGCGACGACGACCTGATGGCCCTCGAGAAAAAAGACCAGCGCATCCGAAGATTCCGCGAGCTTGCCCTGGAGCAGCGTCTGCGCAGCATGGTAGCCATCAGCCTTCAGGCCAAAGAACAGGCCTTCGGCGTACTTCTCCTCGGCTCGCCCGATACTCGCCGCTTTACTCCTGCCGAATTGCGCCTGCTGCTGGCCCTCGGCCATCAAATCGGCATGGCCGTCGAAAACAGCCTTTTGATCCAGCAGACTTCCCGCCGCTCCGAGGAACTGCACGTTTTGAACGAAATCGGCCGCGCGCTGAGCTCCACACTCAACAAGGAAGATCTTCTACGCAAGGTTTGGGAAGAGTTGCGCCGCCTGTTCGACGTGGAAAATTTCTACATCGCCTCTCTGGATTCGATTCGCGACGAAATGCAGTTCGAGCTGGAAATTATCGACGGCGTCCGCATGCCGCGCCGCAGCCGGCCGGCCGGCAACTTTCTCACTGAATACGTCATCCGCACCCGCCAGCCCGTCCTGATTCGCGAAAATTTTCTCGACGAAGTTCGCAAGTTAAATGTGGATCCAATCCGTGTGCAAGGTTGCTTCTGCGGAGTGCCCCTGGTTGCTTATGACCGCGCCATCGGCGCCATGGCCGTTTTTTCCGACCAGGACAAGACTTTCGACGAGGGGCATCTCGAACTTCTACGCGTGTTGGCCAGCGAAGCCAGTATCGCCATCGAGAATGCTCGTCTTTTTCAAGAGGAACGCACCAAAGCTCGCCATCTCACACTGCTTAACACCATTTCCCGCCACGCCATCGGGACTCTCAATCCCGACGAGATGCTGGCAAAGATGACCGAAGAGCTGGAGACTGGCCTAACCTACGATCACATCGGTATCGCCGTGCTCGACTACTCGACGCGCGAACTAGTGATCCAAGCGGAAGGCGGGAAGCGCCGCGGCGCTTTAGGCCAACGCGTACCACTCGGTTCCGGACTGATCGGCAATGTCGCTCGCGCCGGTAACCTGGTTACCTTCCACGCTAGCTTGGCCGCCGACGCCGCCATGCGGCCCATGCTCGCCGACTCCGCCGCAGCCGTCGGCTTGCCCATCTTTTT
>Ga0068863_100004033_pt1 | contig 14498 bp, 12 predicted proteins | sample KBSSwiS62_FD_66596 | JGI IMG/M metagenome (GOLD analysis project Ga0068863, IMG submission 66596) | Switchgrass rhizosphere microbial communities from Kellogg Biological Station, Michigan, USA - KBS Switchgrass S6-2 | ecosystem: Host-associated > Plants > Roots > Rhizosphere > Soil ...
GAACCCGTCGCCCCGGCTCCCAAGATGAAGATGCGCATGGCGTCGGGAAACTTTACCACAGGAGGGGTTTTGCCCTGCCGGGAACTCGTTTTGGCCTGCGGAATTGTGCTATTTGAGCGGGAATGCGGGCGATTGCGAACACCCCAGCGGAAGCGTACACTTCAACCATGCTCCGACTGGAGCGGCCTACCGGGAGACAACCCACGGCCACTTCGGCGAAGCCCGGTTTTTGAGGGTTGAGGGTTTGGGCGGAAACGTCCGAGCCTCCCGTTTTTTGCCGGCCGCGATTCGCGCGGCTGGTTGGAAAGGAGCGCATCGCCGAAAATATGTATTTTTTCGGCTTGCGCCCGATTCCGAGTAGCGAATCGGGTTTTTTGTTTAGGGCACGCGCGTCAAATCGAGATTCGAGAAAAAATGAGCTTGCGCGACCAATTCGGCAGGCAGATCACCGACCTAAGAATTTCGGTGACCGACCGGTGCAACTTCCGGTGCTTCTACTGCCGCTCCGCCGATCCGGAAAACTATCAGGAGCACGACCAGATCCTGACGTGGCAGGAATTCGAGCGTCTGGGGCGGGTATTTCACGCTTTGGGAATTCGCAAGGTGCGTGTGACGGGTGGCGAGCCGCTGGTCCGCGAGGGCGTGGAAGGTTTTGTGGCGACGCTGGCCGCAATCGGCTTTGAAGATCTGTCCATGACCACCAACGGGCATTTACTTGCCCAGCGCTGCGAGCCATTGCTGAATGCGGGCCTGCGGCGCATCAACATCAGCCTGGACTCGCTGAATCCGGTGAAGTTTGAAAAAATTACTCGCACCAAAACATTCGCGCCGGTGATGGCAGGAATTGACGCAGCGCAAAAATCGCGGCTGGCGCCGGCGAAGGTGAACGCCGTGCTGGTGCGCGGCTTCAACGATGATGAAGTGGAAGCCTTCGCCGGGTTTGCGCGGGAACGCGGTGTCATCATGCGCTTCATCGAATTTATGCCGCTGGATGCGGATCGGCACTGGTCACGGGAAGTGGTGGTTCCGGCCGCGGAGGTGCATGCGCGGATCCACGCGCGCTGGCCGCTGGTGCAGATTCCGCACCAAGCCAGCGAGACCGCGCGCAAGTACCGTTTTGCGGACGGCGCGCCCGGCGAAATCGGTTTGATCGCGCCAGTCACGCAGCCATTTTGCGGCCACTGCTCGCGAATCCGGCTGACGGCCGACGGCAAGCTGCGCACGTGTCTGTTTAGCAAGGAAGACCATGACTTGCGCGGTTTGCTGCGGGAGAATGCTTCTGATGAGGACCTGGCCATGTACATTCGTTCGGTGGTGAACGAAAAGGAAAAGGGCCATCGCATTAACGAGCCGGGTTTTGTACCGCCTTCGCGAACTATGGTTTTTATCGGCGGCTAAAAAAATGACGAAAACCGCGCGCATTTCATCTAACTAGACAGAGCTGAAGACACTCTTTACACGAACATGGGCAAAATCTCCTCCATCTCCGGCCGTACCGAACTCATTGGTATCGAGCAGCCAGAAACCTTGCGCGCTCCCGAAATCGAGAAAGGCGTGGGTTGCGATTTCGATAATTACCTGTTGGTTCCCGACAACACGCTGGACGAACGAATTGCCGGCGCCAAATCCAAACTTGGCAAAGATGTGGTGATTCTCGGACATCACTACCAACGCGACGAAGTTGTAAAGTTTGCCGATTATCGCGGCGATTCGCTGAAACTTTCGCAGCAAGCAGCCGAAGCCGACGCCAAGTACATTGTTTTTTGCGGCGTGCATTTCATGGCGGAAAGTGCCGACATTCTGCGGCGCGGAAACCAGATCGTGGTGCTGCCGGACCTGAATGCCGGTTGTTCGATGGCCGACATGGCCGACATTGGCCAGGTGGAAGCTTGCTGGGACGAGCTCAGCGGCGTCACCGACGCTTCGAAAATTATTCCTGTGACCTATATGAATTCGACGGCCGCGATCAAATCGTTCACGGGCGACCATGGCGGTTCGATTTGTACGAGCTCCAACGCCGCTGCGGTGATGCGGTGGGCGTTTGAGCGAGGCGAAAAAGTGTTATTTCTTCCGGACGAGCACCTAGGCCGTAACACCGGTTATCGTATGGGCATTCCGCTGGAAGAAATGATCGTGTGGGATCCCTTCGAGGAGCTGGGCGGAAATGCTCCGGAACAGATCGCGCAAGCCAAGGTGATTTTGTGGAAGGGCTACTGCTCGGTGCACCAGCGATTCACGGCGGAGCATGTGGCTAAAATTCGCCGTGAGCACCCGGGAATCCGCTTAATTGTCCATCCTGAGTGCCGGTTTGAAGTGGCGCAGGCCGCCGACGAAATCGGCTCAACCGAAGGAATTATTCGCGCTGTAAAAGCCTCGCCACCGGGAACGAAATGGGCAGTGGGTACGGAAATCCATCTGGTGAATCGCCTTTCCAAGGAACTGAAGGACCACCGTGTAATTTCACTCGATTCCAGCGTTTGCGTTTGTACCACCATGTTTCGCATCACGCCGCTGCATTTACTTTGGGCACTGGAAAATCTTGCCGAAGGCCGCGTCGTGAACCAGATCTCCGTGGATGACCGTACCAGAAAATGCGCCCGCGCAGCACTCGACCGCATGCTTGCTTTGCGTTAGCATCACTGCAAGCTTGCTGAACGCCGCGAGTGCTGGTTACGAATCCGTCCCCAACCCGCGTAATAGGGGAAACCATGGCTGATGAAGACGACGAGCTGCCGCAAGACGACATTCCCGAAGAGCCACAAAGGTTATTCACGCTGACGGAGGCGGAGCGCGCGCGCCGCGAGGTCGAGCCGTTTCTGGTGGAAGCGATGGAATGCCGCAAGAAACTTTCCGGGTTGGACAACGATCTGTCCGCCGTCGCTGCGCGCATTATGATGATGGGCGGTGTGGTGGTTCCTTACGAAAGCCTGGCGCGGCTGCGGCATGAGCACACCAAGCTCGCGGAAAATCTGAAAAGTTCGCTGGATCGAATCCTGGAGACGGGTTGCATCATTAAGGATCTGGACGTGGGCCTGCTCGATTTTCCGTCCATCATTGACAATGAAGAGGTTTATCTCTGCTGGAAATTGGGAGAAGACCGCATCCGCTTCTACCACCGCCAGGATGAGGGATTTGCGGGGCGGAAACCTCTGGATCCGCGCGATCCCGGCTCGAGTACCGTCCAATAACTGCCTTCCATCGGCGCAAAATAACTTCAACAGAGATTGAGACTGAATCCTTTTGAGAGCGAAACTTTGACCGAACACCAACCGAATCGCCTGCAAAATTCCGCCAGTCCCTATCTGCGATCCGCAGCGCATCAACCGATCGACTGGCATGAATGGAACGACGAAGCCTTCGCGCACGCGAAAGCGCAGGACAAACCGATTCTGTTGGATATCGGCGCTGTATGGTGCCACTGGTGCCACGTGATTGACCGCGAGAGCTACGAAAATCAGACCATCGCCAAAATCATTAACGAAAACTTTGTGGCCATCAAAGTGGACCGCGACGAGCGTCCCGACGTCGATTCGCGCTACCAGTCCGCCATCAGCACCATTTCCGGCCAGGGTGGCTGGCCATTGACGGGATTCTTGTTACCGGACGGCAAGCCGTTTTTTGGCGGCACGTATTTTCCGCCGGAAGACCAGTTTGGCCGGCCGGGTTTTCGCCGCGTGCTGCTGGCTGTGGCGGAGTCATACAAGAACAAGCGCGCCGAACTGGAGCGCGCCGCGGGCTCGCTCGCAGACGCGGTGGCGCAAGCGGAAACCTTCACCGGTGCGCACGACGTATTCGATGTGGGCGTGGTGGAGTCGCAGATCAAATCGCTGACGCAGCTTTTTGATATTCGGCATGGCGGTTTCGGGCGTGCTCCGAAGTTTCCCCATTGCTCTGCGATCGATTTGATCCTTGAAGAATATCAGCGCACTGCCGGTCAAGCCGCTGGCACGGGCGACCATGCCGATAGCGGAAAACACCTGCTGGCCATGGCAGAAACTTCTCTTGAAAAAATGGCGCGTGGCGGCGTTTACGATCAGTTGGCCGGCGGATTTCATCGCTACTCGGTGGACGAGAAGTGGCTGGTGCCGCACTTTGAGAAAATGTCCTACGACAACTCGGAACTGCTGAAGAATTATCTGCACGGATGGCAAGTCACGCAGAATCCGCTTCTGCGCCAGACCGCCGAGGGTGTCATCACCTGGGTTAACGAAGTTCTTTCCGACCGACAGGCTGGCGGATTTTACGGTAGTCAGGACGCCGACTATTCCCTCGATGACGATGGCGACTACTTTACGTGGACGCTCGATGAGCTGCGCGCCGCGCTGCTGCCCGACGAAGCCCGTATGATGGAGTTGTATTACGACGTGCAAGACCACGGAGAAATGCACCACAATCCGGCGAAAAACGTTTTGTGGGTAGCGAAGGATTCGCGTGGAATCGCTTCCCAGTTGGGCATCGAAGAGTCCGTGGTGCGTCTGACTTTGGCGCACGCAAAACAGAAAATGCTGGCGGCGCGCTTGCCGCGCCCGACTCCCTACATTGACAAGACCAAGTATGCAAGCTGGAACGCCATGTTCGTTTCCGCGTATCTCGAGGCGGCCCGCGTTTTTCCGGAAGCGCTCGGCTTGAGTTGCCGCGCCTTTGCCTTGAAAACGCTGGATCGCATGTTGCGCGAAGCGTGGAGCGAAGAACGAGGATTCCTGCACCGCATAGGGGAAGGCGCCGAGCTGAATGGTTCGCTTGATGACCAGGTGTTTGGAGCGATTGCGCTGCTAGATGCTTACGAAGCAACGCTGAAAGGGCGTTACTTTGACGCCGCACGCCGCACGATGGACATCACCATAGAAAAGTACGGTGACACCGAGCGCGGCGGATTCTTCGATCGTTCCAGCGACGCGCCGCCGATGGGCGGACTCGACGTGCGGCGCAAGCCCTTCCAGGATTCGCCGACACCGGGAGGCAACTCCGTCGCGGCGATTGCGCTCACTCGGCTCTCTGCGTTCACCAACGACGCGAAATATGCGGAATGGGCGCAGAAAACACTAGAAGCTTTTGCGGGAATTGCGCCGCAATACGGAATGTTTGCGTCAACCTATGGACTGGCGGCGACACTGTATGCGCATCATCCGGCACAGGTCGTCATCACGGGCGCGCCAAACGATCCGGCAGCTGCCGCGCTGGAAGCTGCCGCCAACTCGATTTTTCGTTATGGAAAGTCCGTCTTGCGAATATTGCCTGGTGTAACACCGACCTCGCTGCCCGTCGCGCTGATCGAAACGCTGCCGCATCTAAAGAAGGACAAAGCGCTGGCCCTCGTCTGCTCCGGCAATGCCTGCTTCCCGCCAACTTCCGATCCCGAGCGGCTGAAGGCGCTGCTCCTTAGCAAACCAAGCAGCGCCGTCACCGGCTAAATTTAATTCAAAACAGCCTACTTCTTCGGCCGCGACTCCGGCGGCACCAGGCCGTTCGCGCGGTAATAGACAACCAGCTGGCCGTAGTGTTCGCCGGAATGTTCGGCTAGGCCGTAAGCCAATTCGTCCACACGGTAGAGCCGTGGGCCTCCCGCATTAACTGCTGTGGCCATGCCCGCATCGCCTTTGCTCTTGATGAGGTCGGCGCCATCCTGCACGCATTTCTTGACGAACGCGACGACTTGAGCCTTGGTTTTCAGCTCATCGCGCTTCGGGTCATCTCCATAGCGCGCTTTCTGGCCATTGACGGCATCGGTGAAGAAATACATGGACCCTGCCGCATGCAGCAAGTTCGCCACGAACGTCCGCGAATCAGGATTCGGTTTGTAGTCGTACTTGTCTTCCGGCAGGTCTTCGGCGATAGCGACCAGCTTTCGTCCGATGTCATTCCACTGATCCAACACTGCCGCCGAAGGACCCAGCGCCGCTTTGGGCGGCTCTTTGGGCTTGGCGTCCGTTTGAGCGATCACCGGCATAGCCGCCAAAAATGCGGCAAGGCAAACTGCGGCAACATACGCAACACGCTTCATACACTCCCCCTCTCCCTTTGGGAACTCCCTGTGAGACTACAGGCCACCGCCCGCTTCGACGGATGGCCGCAATGGATGTAAGCCCCGGCGGTCGCGTTTTTACAACCTTTCACAATCGTTCACAACTCTTTACAACATGGTGCCCGGCCGCCGCGCCTGCCATCTTACTGACAGGTGGCACCAGCTGCACCTGCAAACTTTAGCGGGCCGCGCGCATGGTACCCTGAAAGGAGTAGCTCCGGAGGCGAGTTTGAACTGGTCCTGGCTCACGCTGCGGGTCGTTATTGCGGCGACCTTGCTGCTGCTTCTGTTTCTTTCGCAAAGGTTTTGGTACCGCTCGCTGTGGCGCTGGAGCGCCAAATGGGGCAGCCGCGTTTTGCGTGTCGCCGCGCGCCTGGTTTACCTCGCGGGACTGCTCCTGATCATCGTCAGCCTGGCGGACTCCATCCGCAACGGCCACGGCCGCTTGCTTCCACGCGGCACTTTTCTGAACGTTGTCGCCGGTCTGTGGTTCTTCAGCGCGCTTTTTGCGTATTTGTCAGTGAAAATCGTCCACGTCATAGACAGGGTCTGGCAATTCCTCCGGTCGTCTCCTAGGTTCAACGATCCCGAAGCGGCGAATCTCGATTTACCTGTCGATCCCGGCCGCCGGTATTTCTTCAAAACCGCCACTGCCGCGGCGGGCGCGGCTCCCTTCATCGGCGCTATGTACGGATTTGCCGCCGAACGTTTGAATTATCAGGTTCACCGCGTCGAAATTCCCGTATCCAATCTGCCCGCGGCGCTCGACGGCTTCAAGATCACGCAGCTTAGCGACATTCACCTCAGCGGCTACATGCCGCGCGCACAAGTTCGCCGCGCCATCGAAATGGCCAACGAATTGGGCGGCGACCTGGCCGTGGTTACTGGCGACTTCATTACTGGCGCGGACGATCCTTTGGAAGATTGCGTCGACGAAATTCGCCGCCTGTCGTCGCCGCTCGGCGTCTATGGTTGCAACGGCAATCACGAAATATACGCGGACGCCGAAGACCGCGCGCAATGGCTGTTCACGCAAGCGGGAATGAAGCTGCTTCGCCAGGAAAACGCGGTCGTCAACTACCGGGGTGCCCAGCTGAACCTGATCGGTGTCGACTACCAGCGCGAGCGCACTCCCGGCGGCCGCCGCGTTACTCTGCTTTCCGGCGCGCAGCACCTGCTACGCAAGGACCTGCCGAACATTTTGCTTTCGCACAATCCAAATTCCTTTAATCGCGCCGCCGAGCTCGGCGTCGAGCTTTCTCTCGCCGGCCACACGCACGGCGGCCAGGTGCAGGTCGAAATCCTCGATCACCGCCTCAGCCCCGCGCGCTTTATCACCGACTACGTCGCCGGCTTATACATGCGGCCGCTCTTTACTCCGGCAAAAACCGTGGCTTCGCAAAAGTTCTTGCACGCCACAACCTTGCACGGCCCGCACGCGGCAATTTATGTGAATCGCGGGCTCGGCACAGTGGGCGCGCCGGTACGACTTGGCGTCCCGCCGGAAATTTCTCTGCTGGTTTTGCGCAGCGCCTGACGCCTGCGCGCCGCACACGATCGCCATGGTCATCCTCGTAATGGGCACCACCGGAGCCGGCAAAACCACCGTCGGCAAACTCATCGCCGAGCGCCGCGGGTGGATTTTTCTCGACGCCGACGATTTTCACCCGCCGGCCAACATCGAAAAAATGAAACACGGCATTCCGCTCACTGATACCGATCGCACGCCCTGGCTCGTCAACATTCATGTGCAACTTGTGCAACTCGCGACAGAAGGGAAGAACGCCGTCCTGGCCTGCTCCGCGCTGAAGCAAAGCTATCGCGACACACTCTCCGCCGGCCTCGATTTCCGTATCGTCTATCTGCGCGGTACCTACGAGCAGATGCGTCAGCACATACTCGCCCGCCAGGGGCACTTCGCCGGAGAATCCATTCTGGCCGGCCAGTTTGCCGACCTCGAAGAACCCCGCGACGCGCTCGCCATCGATGTGGCCGGCACGCCCGCTGAGATTGCGAACCGCGCTCTCGAAAAATTGCAGCTCTGAGTTCAGGATGCCGCGGGCATCCAGCCCGCCGCAACTTCCATCCAATTCCAGTGTTAAACAATTGCTGCGAGGTCTGGACCCTTGCCGGCTTCAGGGAATCCCATGTCAAACGAGGTTTTTCGCAGTCGCAGTCAGAATTCGCAAGATAGCGCCACTCGCATCGTCCGTTGGCTTACGCTGGCCGCAACTCTGGTCGCTCTGAGCCTCTTCAATTCCGCACAAGTAAAAGCGCAAGACCCACAGGATCAGGATCAGCCTGTTCCGCCCTCTGCGCAGTCGCAGCAGCCTCCCGCACAAAAACCTGATGTACAGCCGGCGCCTCCGCCGCCGCAAGATGGCGCCGATTCACGTCCCGTCACTTCTCGCGACACTCTCCCGCCGGATCAGGGGTCCAACACCGCTCCCGCGCCGAACCGCCATTCGCATGATCGTCCGCCCTCCGCAGGCGCCCCTGCGAATGCGCCGGTTCCCGCAAACCTGACGATCCCCGCCGGCACCGTAATCTTCGCGCGGCTCGCCGAGCCGCTCTCTAGCGACCACAATCACGCCGGTGACACCTTTACCGCCACGCTCGACAAACCCATCATCGTGGACGGCTGGGTCTTGGCGCGCCGCGGCGAAACCATTCTCGGCACCGTAACCACCGCGCAAAAGGCTGGCCGCGTCAAGGGCGTTTCGCAGCTCGGCATCGAGCTGACCGACCTCACCTTCGTCGATGGTCAACAGCTGCCGATCCTCACCGAATTGTGGAAGGGTTCCGCTGGCACTTCCCACGGCACGGATGCCGCCGGCGTCGCGACAACCACCGGAGTCGGCACCATCATTGGCGCTGCCGCCGATGGCGGAGCTGGCGCGGGTATTGGCGCTGGAGCGGGAGCCGCCGCCGGACTCGCCCTGGTGCTGCTCACTCGCGGCAAGCCCACTGTACTCGGCCCGGAGGCGCTGCTGAGTTTCCGACTCAAGCAGCCGCTGACAATCTCCAGCACGCGCAGCCAGCCAGCATTTTTGCCCGTCGGCCCAAACGACTACTCATCACCGTCGCGGCCCCGTCGCGGCGATGCTTACGTCGCCTATCCGCCGCCGTACTACTCGGCGCCATACTATGCAACGTGCAGCCCCTACGGTTGCGCTCCTAACTATGGTTATGGCTACTGGCCGGCGTTCGGCTTTGCTTACTACGGCGGGTACGGCTATCGCCGCGGCGGCTTCGGCCACGGCTTTCACCGCTAATTGGTAGTTGAAGAACGCTCTGTCACAATGACTGGGCCGAGCCTGTCCAGGGACGCGCTTGGCCCAGATACTTCACCAGAAAAACTTCGTTTCCCTTTTCGTTGTAAAGCATTTCGTCCACCAGGTGCCGCGCCAGCAGCACTCCATATCCGCCGGGCCGCATTCCCTGTTCCTCGCGCACCATTGCATGCTTCAGCGGATCGCCCGGCGGATTCGCCAGCGCCGAATGCTTCAACTCCTGTAGCGAAAATCCCTTGCCCGGATCCTTGATGCGGCACGTCACCATCTTGCGCGTCCGCACGTACGAAATTTCCACGTACTCCTCGGGATCGAAATGCCCGCCGTGCTCCATGGCGTTCAACAGCACTTCGCGGAACGCCACGCCTGCGTCGCGTCCTTCTTTGTCCGGCAAATCGGAAATTTCCCGCATGAATTGCAGCAGCCGGTCCGCCACGTTGGGATCACAGCGCACTTGCAGGTTCAGCCAGTCCGGTGTCGCCGAAACCACTTCGATTCCGTCGTCCCAGCATGGACAGTTGATCGCGATGTCCACGATGTGCTCGAACGATTCCATCGCAAACGGCTTGGCAAAGTAGCTGAACGCCCGCTCGCGCATTGAGTCCAGCACGTCCTTTGGCGTACTCTCGTCTGTCACGATAATCATCCGCGTGTGCGCATGTACGCGCCGCATCTTGCGCAACAGTTCCACGTCCTCCGCGCCCGACGTGTGTCCCGCCGTCACAATCAACCCGAATTGTCGCAGATTCACCTGCTCCAGCGCGTCCTCCACGCCCGCGGCCAGCACGATTTCCCAGCCCTGCGGCTCCAGTATCTTCCGCAGGGCCCGCTCGATCTCCGCATCGCCTTCCACCAGCAAGGTCAGCTGGTGGGTCCCCGGTTCCCGATTCGCCATGAAAACTCCCCGCAGCGCGCACCAGCATTTTACGCCGCCGGCCTTTTCGGAGACGACAGCTTTCTGTGCGCGCCGTTATTTTTTCTGCGGCTGAGCTTGTTGCCGCTGCGCGTCTTCCGTCCACGGCGGTGTCACGCCTATCGATCGCGCATACGCAATGGACTGCCCCAGATGCTCCGCCATGTGTCGCGTGATGAAAAGCAAAATTCCGCGCTCGGTATTTTTTCCGCCAAACCAGTCCAGGCTCTTGTCCAGGTCCGCTTCCGGCATCCTGACAATTGCTGCCTTCAGGTGTGCGAAAGAATCCTTCAGCGTGCTGACCACCTTGGCTTTGTCCGTGGTCGATTTCTCCAGGCTCTTTACATCGATCCCCGTGGGTGGCGGCGTGCCAATCAGTTTCGGCAAATTGTAATTCGCCGCCGCTACGTGCAGAAACACTTCTGCTACCGACCGCACATCCGCCGCAGGCCCCCACGTATATTTCTCCGTCGGAATCGCCTCCGCCAGCCGCGTAAACTTGTCCTCCTGCACCCGCACCTCCGCCAGCACTTCCGCGCGATATCCGCTCACCCCCGGCGTTGGATCCTTGTACGGATTCACCTGCGCCGCCGCTCTTTCTCCGGTCAGTGCAGCCAGCGCCATCAGTAACGGTGCAAGTCTCATTCGTTTGCTCCTGCTAGACCACCCAAAACTTGCGCATTCCAGGATTTCGCCGCGATAGCCCATTCGTGCGAAGCAGTTCGACATAGCGACTCGGTCCACGAACGGACCGGAGTGGTGGTATTTGGCGCGACATCTTAGCATGACGAAGTTAATGGAATTGTCAGGCTGTCAGGACCTTCGTTTTGGTTCGGGGCGGGTTTCGCCACCAGCGACGACAACCTCGCCAAACGCGCCGAGCACCGTACCATCCATTCCGCGATCAACAAATTCGACATTCAGCACAGCCTTTGCAACTGACGCGCGACGAAAAGACAATATGCTTCGGCGCACATCCGCAAATCGCGCCTCTAGGTCCTTTCGCTGCCAAACTTACCAAAAACACAGACTTTAGGCTTTAAGTCTTGTGCCTGCCACACATACGAGAAAAGTCCAGGCGGTAGCCAGGCTTTTTTCTGGCCGTTCCATTTCGGCACTCGGTGGGCCTCACTCACGCTACCATTAAAACCTAGAGCTTACGACTTTCTCCGCGCCGGTTGCCCGTCCCTCTTCCCGATGCCATACTTTCCTTTCAACAACACTGCGCCGCACTTCTGGGGGATTTATGGCATTGCGTGACACTTGGATCGAAAAACGCGAAGTCGAGCAGGCTGGCGCGAATGGCAACGGTTTCCGCGCTGACCACGAAGCGGTCAAGAACATGTCGCAGATGCACCTGGCCCGCAAAGGCGTCATCACCGAAGAGATGGCCTACGTCGCCAAACGCGAAAAAATCGAGCCGGAACTTGTCCGCAGCGAAATCGCCCGCGGCCGCGCCATCATTCCCGCTAATATCCACCACCGCAATTTGGAACCGATGGGCATTGGAATCGCATTCAAGTGCAAAATCAATGCCAACATCGGCAACTCCGCCACCACTTCGAATATTGACGAAGAGCTGAAAAAGCTGCACCACTCGGTCCACTACGGCGCCGACACCGTGATGGACCTTTCCACCGGCGGCGATATTCCCACCATCCGCAAAGCCATCATCAACGCTTCGCCCGTTCCTATCGGCACGGTCCCTGTGTACGAAGCCATTTCCCGCGTCCGCCGTCCGGAAGATCTCACCTTCGATCTCATGCTCGAAGTCATCGAAGAGCAGGCCGAACAGGGCGTGGACTACATGACCATCCACGCCGGCGTGTTGCGCCAACATGTTCCATTGGTGCGAAAGCGCATCACCGGCATCGTCAGCCGCGGTGGTTCTTTGATGGCGCATTGGATGGAGCACCACAAACAGCAAAACTTTCTCTACGAGCGGTTCGACGACATTTGCAAGGTTTTCAAAAAGCACGACGTCAGTTTTTCGCTGGGCGACGGCTTGCGTCCCGGCTCCATAGCCGACGCCAGCGACGAAGCGCAATTCGCCGAACTCAAAGTGCTCGGTGAACTGACCAAAAAAGCTTGGGAACACGACGTGCAAGTCATGATCGAGGGCCCCGGCCACGTCCCCATGGACAAGATCAAGGAGCAAGTCGACAAGGAAATGGAGTGGTGCTACGAAGCGCCTTTCTACACCCTCGGCCCGCTCGTCACCGACATCGCTCCCGGCTACGACCACATCACCAGCGCCATCGGCGCCGCCATGATCGGCTGGCACGGCGCTTCCATGTTGTGCTACGTCACGCCGAAAGAGCACCTCGGCCTGCCCAATCCGGAAGACGTGAAGCAGGGCGTCATCGCCTACAAAATCGCAGCGCATGCCGCCGACGTGGCTCGCCATCGTCCCGGCGCCCGCGACCGCGACGACGCGTTGAGCTATGCCCGCTTCCTCTTTGACTGGAACAAACAGTTCGAGCTTTCCCTCGACCCTGAAACCGCTCGCGCCATGCACGACGAATCGCTTCCCGACGATTTCTACAAGGAAGCCAAATTCTGCTCCATGTGCGGCCCCAAATTCTGCAGTATGAACATCACGCAGCTAGCCGAAGCCGAGTCCGGCCAGGACCAGGCCGAACGCAAACAAAAATTCGCCGACCTCCTGGTAAAGGTCCAAGGAGCTGGCGCGTAACGCTCTCAATGAGATCGCGCGCAACAGCCTTGTCAGTTTCGGCGGTAGCCGTTCTCCTTGGAGCTGCAGCGATTTTTGCCGCCGGCAGACGCGCGAGCGGGGCGGCAGCCGGCGACGCAGATGTTCTCGCGCCGGTGAGTTGGCTGGCGGGGGACTGGGAAACGCGTTACGCGACTCCCTATGTCGAAGAACACTGGACGGGCCCGGCAGGCGGCGCGATGTTGGGCACCAGTCGGGCGATCAGAGACAACAAGATGGTGGAATTCGAGTTTATGCGACTCGAAGCGCGAGCCGACGGGATTTTTTATATGCCGCAGCCGTTTGGCAAGCCCCCAGTGGATTTCAAATTCACGCCAACTGTCAACCATGAAGCGGTGTTCGCCAATCCGGGACATTCCGATCATTTGAAGAAAATCACTTACCGGAAAAATAGGGACGGCACCTTGACCGCGCGAATCGAAGGCGAAAACAACGGCAAGGCCTTTGCCCAGGAATGGCACTACTTCCCGCAAAAGAAATAGTCGCCGCTAACAGGTCTCGATCTCAGTATCCGGAACATCTCAGGCTCGGCGGGCGTATCAGTATGAATTCGGAATTCCTCTTCTGTCGGATGGATACATTACTGATTCGGCATCGAAAAAATCATTTCGCACTTCGTACTACTCCTTCGTCGCTACACTTAGTAAAACGCAGCTGCTCCGTCCGCCGCGGGTTGCCAAACTGCGCTCGAAACTTCTCCGTTACAAACGCCATGAACGCGCTCGAAGCCAAGTCCGGATTGGAAGTGTCGGAGCAGACGCCCCGGTTGGAAGTCCTGGTCGTAGACGACTCCCCGGTCTGCCGCAAGATCTTCGAACAGATTCTGCCACAGGACACCTATGCGGTTTCCTACGCCTGTACCGGCGGAGAGGCCATGCAACTCTTCGCGAAGAAGTCTCCCAGCATCGTCATCACGGATTGGATCATGCCAGATTTTTCCGGCCTAGAATTGTGCAAGCGCATCCGCGCAGACAAATCCAAGTCCTACACCTATATGATGGTGATGACCAGCAATCAGGAAAAGAGCGGCGTGTTGGAAGCAATGGAAGCGGGCGCCGACGATTTTCTGGTGAAGCCGTTCAATCCGAACGAAATGCTGGCGCGCATCGGAGTGGGTCGGCGCATCATCGAGCTACACCGCAAGCTGGAAGACAAAAGTACGGAACTGGAAGAAGTGGCCAGCACGGATGTACTGACGGGTTTGCCGAACCGCCGGGCGATCGAAGAATGGGCCAATAAACAACTGCGCGGCGCCAAGCGTCACGGATTTCCGCTTTGGGTGGTGCTCGGCGATCTGGATTGTTTCAAGGAAATCAACGATACCTTCGGGCATGAAGCGGGTGACACGGTGCTGCGGACCTTCGCTGACACTTTGCGCAAATTGACGCGAATCTCTGATATGTGCGGGCGGCTGGGCGGCGATGAATTTTTGATTGTGATTTCGCACGTGAGCGCCACAAACATCGAAGTGGCGATCAACCGTTTTCGCGAACTGTTTGGCTCGCTCTCATTCCCGTTTGCGGGACAGAGCGTGAA
>Ga0068863_100004034_pt1 | contig 14496 bp, 14 predicted proteins | sample KBSSwiS62_FD_66596 | JGI IMG/M metagenome (GOLD analysis project Ga0068863, IMG submission 66596) | Switchgrass rhizosphere microbial communities from Kellogg Biological Station, Michigan, USA - KBS Switchgrass S6-2 | ecosystem: Host-associated > Plants > Roots > Rhizosphere > Soil ...
GTCACCATGGCGCCGCTCGTCGTCAACGGGAAGGTGCTCGTCGGCAACAGCGGGGGCGAGCTCGGCGTGCGCGGCTGGCTGACCGCGCTCGACGCGGCGACGGGACGAACGGTCTGGCGCGCTTACGCGACCGGTCCGGATCGCGACGTCCTGATCGGCCCACGGTTCCGACCCTTCTACGAATCCGAACGGGGCGTCGACCTCGGCGTCGCGAGCTGGCCTCCCGACATGTGGAAGATCGGCGGCGGCACCGCGTGGGGATGGATCTCCTATGATCCGGAGCTCAGGCTCATCTACTACGGCACCTCCAACCCGGGTCCGTGGAATCCCGACCAGCGTCCCGGCGACAACCGGTGGACGGCGACCGTCTTCGCGCGCGATCCCGACACGGGAGAAGCCGTCTGGGCTTACGCGTGGAACCCGCACGACCTCTACGACTACGACGGCGTGAACGAGAACGTCCTGCTCGATTTGCCGTGGCACGGCGCGGTGCGCAAGGCGCTGGTCCATCCCGATCGCAACGGTTACGTCTACGCGCTCGACCGCACGACGGGCGAGGTTCTTTCGGCAGAGCCTTTCGCGCACATCACGACGACGTCCGGGATCGACCTGAAGACCGGACGGCCGATCGAGGTCAAAGAAAAGAAGCCGCAGGTCGGGCGTGTCGTGCGCGACGTCTGCCCCGCCTCCCCCGGCGGCAAGGACTGGCAACCTTCGGCCTTCTCTCCGAGAACGGGTTTCCTGTACATCCCCCACAACAACCTCTGCCAGGACGTCGAGGGCCTCGAGGCCAACTACATCGAGGGGACGCCGTTCGTCGGCGCGAACGTCCGGATGTACGCGGGCCCCGGAGGGTTCCGCGGCGCGCTCACGGCCTGGGATCCGGTCGCCGCGCGGAAGGTGTGGAGCGTTCCGGAGCGCTTCCCCGCCTGGAGCGGCGCCGTGGTCACGGCCGGCGACGTCGTCTTCTACGGCACGATGGAGGGCTGGTTCAAGGCCCTCGACGCGCGGACCGGCGCGCTTCTCTGGAAATTCAAAACCGACTCGGGAATCATCGGCCAGCCGGTCACCTTCCGTGGCCCGGACCAGAAGCAGTACGTCGCCGTGCTGTCGGGCGTCGGCGGCTGGGCCGGCGCCGTCGTTTCGGGCGAGCTCGACGTTCGCGACGGCACCGCGGCTCTGGGTTTCGCCAACGCGATGAAGGACCTGCCGACCGCGACCCGCAAGGGGGGAACGCTCTATGCGTTCGCGCTGCCTTAGCCTTCTGGCCGGCGGCGCCTTGCTCCTCGCGTTCGCGGGGAGCGCCGCGGCCCGTGAGCCCGCCGTCCTGCGCGTCTGCGCCGATCCGAACAACCTGCCGTTTTCCAACGACCGCCTGGAGGGCTTCGAGAACAAGCTCGCCGCGCTGGTCGCCCGCGAAATGGGCGCGACCGTGTCGTACACCTGGTGGGCGCAGCGGCGGGGCTTTTTCCGCAATACGCTGAAGGCCGGCGTCTGCGACGTCGTCATGGGCGTGCCGACCGGATTCGAGATGGCCTCACCGACGCGGCCCTACTACCGCTCGTCGTACGTCTTCGTCCAGAAGGCCGATCGGCGCGAACCGGTGCGCTCGCTGGACGATCCCGCGCTGAAGACCGTTCGGGTCGGCGTCCAGCTCGCGGGGGACGACTACGCGAACACACCGCCGGCGCACGCCCTCTCGCGCCGCGGCATCGTGTCCAACGTCGTCGGGTTCACGCTGTACGGGGACTACGCGGAACCGAATCCGCCGGCGCGCATCGTCGAGGCGGTCGCGCGCGGCGACGTCGACGTGGCCATCGTGTGGGGCCCCCTGGCGGGCTACTTCTCCGGCCGGCAGAGAGTTCCGCTGCGGGTCACCCCCGTCTCGCCGTCGATGGACCTGCCTTTCCTGCCGTTCGTCTTCGACATCGCGGTGGGCGTGCGGCGCGGCAACGAAGAGCTGAGAAACACCATCGACGAAATCCTCCAGCGCCGCCGGGACGAAGTGGCGAAGGTCCTCGATGCCTACGGCGTTCCCCGGGTCGCCGGGGCGGGAAACTGACATGCAGCCGAAGCGCGTCGCCGGGCTCCTCCTCGCCGCGGGCATTTGCGCTGGCGCGGGCTGCCGGCAGGTCAGCCGCGAGCTGCGGACGCCCGCGCCCGCATCCACGCTGCCGCGGCATGCCCCCGCTTCCGAGCTCCTTCCGGCTTCGGCGCCCATCGGCGGATCCGATTTTCCCGCCCTCCTCGGCGAGAACCCTTACGCCGGAAACGCGTACGCCGCGTCCGAGGGGCAGCGCCTGTTCGAGTGGTACAACTGCAGCGGGTGCCACTTCCGGGGCGGGGGCGGAATGGGTCCGGCCCTCATGGACTCCCGCTGGCTCTACGGCGGAAAGCCCTCCGACATCTTCCGCACGATCGTCGACGGCCGCCCCAACGGAATGCCGGCCTGGGGTGGCCGCATACCCGAGTACCAGGTCTGGGAGCTCGTGACCTACGTCGAGTCGCTGGACGCGGGCAAGCGGCTGGCCGCGCCGCCCGGGCCGCGGGAGGACCACCTCCAGGCCGGAGACGGGCAGGTGTCCCGGTGACCTCGCTCGCGGCCCTCTTCCCGGCGACGCTCGAGCCGGCCGCCCCGGAAGCGGCCAGGATCGCCGCCCTCTACTGGAATTTCTTGTGGGTGTGCACGGCGGTCTACGTGCTCGTCGCCGTCTTCCTGCTCCTCGGTCTCTTGCGCCGCGCCGGAACTCCGGACCGCCGCGTTTCGTCGCGAGCGGTCGGCGCCGCGTTCGTCGTCAGTGCCCTGGTCCTCTTCGGCCTCCTCCTGCTGAGCCTGCGCGCCGGGCGCGCCATCGAATCCGACCGGAGCGCATCGGACCTCGACATCGAAGTGATCGGCCACCAGTGGTGGTGGGAGATCCGGTACCCGGGAACGCGGCCCGACGAGCAGGTCACGACCGCCAACGAAATCCACGTCCCCGTCGGCCGCACGGTCCGACTCAAGCTGTCCTCGGACGACGTGATCCACAGCTTCTGGGTCCCTTCGCTCAACGGCAAGACCGACCTGATCCCGGGGCGCTGGAACTATCAGACTTTCCGGGCGAGCCGCGCGGGTGTCTTTCACGGCCGGTGCGCCGAGTTCTGCGGATACCAGCACGCGCACATGGCCGTCCTCGTCGTCGCCCAGCCGCCCGAAGACTTTCGCGGATGGCTCGCGGCCCAGAGGCAGCCATCCCGCCCGCCGGCGACGGACGTGGAGAAGCACGGGCTCGACGTCTTCCTCGGCTCGCCCTGCATCCTCTGTCACACCATCCGGGGTACGGGGGCCTCGGGACGGAAGGCGCCGGACCTGACCCACCTCGCGAGCCGCATGACGATCGCAGCGGCGACGCTGCAAAACGGTCCGGCGCAGCTGGGCGGCTGGATCTCCGACTCGCAGGGAATCAAGCCTGGTAACCACATGCCGCCCAATTCGCTGCCGGGGCCCGACCTGATCGCGCTCATTTCCTACCTGGGGAGCCTGCGGTGAGGGGCGCCCGATTCGCGCCGGCGCAAGAGCGCGTGCCCGTGCCTCCGGAGCCGGACGTCGCGGTCCTGGAGCGCACCTGGCGGCAGCCCCGGGGAATCGTCGGCTGGCTCGCCAGCGTCGACCACAAGGCGATCGGCAGGCGTTACATCGTCACGGCGCTCGGCTTCTTCCTGCTCGGGGGGATCGAAGCGTTTCTCATGCGTCTGCAGCTCGCCCGTCCCGAGAACACCCTGATCAACCCCGACCTCTACAACCAGCTCTTCACGATGCACGGGACCACGATGATGTTCCTGTTCGCGGTCCCCGTGATGGAGGGGCTCGGGATCTATTTCGTGCCGCTGATGGTCGGCACGCGCAACGTCCCGTTTCCGAAGCTGAACGCCCTCGGATACTGGCTCTATCTCTTCGGCGGGCTCTTTCTCTACGGGGGATTCGCTCGCAATGCCGGTCCCGATGCGGGATGGTTTTCGTACGTGCCCCTGGCCGGGCCGCAATATTCCTCGGGTCACCGGATCGACATCTGGGCCCAGATGATCACCTTCACCGAGTTCTCGGCCCTGATCGGCGCGGTCCAGATCCTCGTGACCGTCTTCAAGCTCCGCGCGCCGGGCATGTCGCTCCAGCGCATTCCCCTCTTCGTGTGGGCAGAGACCGCCACGAGCGCCATGGTCGTCTTCGCGATGCCGGCCGTCATGCTCGCCAGCAGCCTGCTGATCCTCGACCGCACCACGGGAACGCATTTTTTCAATCCGGCGGAAGGGGGGGACGCGCTGCTCTGGCAGCACCTCTTCTGGTTCTTCGGACATCCCGAGGTGTATCTGATCTTCATTCCGGCGCTCGGCATGGTGTCGGTCATCCTGTCGACTGCCGTCCAGCGTCCGATCTTCGGGTACCTCGCGATGGTGCTGTCGCTCGTGACGACGGCGTTCATGGGATTCGGCCTGTGGGTGCACCACATGTTCGCCACGGGCCTGCCCCAGCTCGGCGAAAGTTTTTTCACCGCGGCGAGCATGATCATCGCCCTGCCCACGGGCGTCCAGATTTTCTGCTGGATCGCGACGCTCTGGGGCTCGCGGCCGCGCTGGGAACCCCCGCTGCTTTTCGTCCTCGGGTTTTTCGCGGTCTTTCTCATCGGCGGGTTGACCGGCGTGATGCTGGCGTCGGTCCCCCTCGATCTCCAGGTTCACGACACCTTCTTCGTCGTCGCGCACCTGCACTACGTGCTCATCGGCGGCGCGGTGTTCCCCCTTTTCGGGGCGCTGCACCACTGGTTCCCGAAGATGACGGGCCGGATGCCGGGCCGGACCCTCGGCTACTGGACGTTTGCCCTGCTCTTTACGGGCTTCAACCTGACCTTCTTTCCGCTCCACAACCTGGGGTTGCGCGGCATGCCCCGCCGCACCTACACCTACCCGGCAGGCCTGGGCTGGGATCGATTGAACCTGCTCGCCACCTGCGGCGCCGTCCTGATGGCCGCCGCCGTCGTTCTTCTGCTCGTCAACGCGGCGCGAAGCCTGCGCCGCGGGGAACCCGCCGCCGCAAACCCCTGGGGGGCCGAAACCCTGGAGTGGTCCACCTCCTCGCCGCCGCCGGCGTACGGCTTCGCGTCGATCCCGGTCGTCGCCAGCCGTTCCCCGCTCTGGGACGAGTCGCCGCTCGGCCGCGTCGTCGGGCTCGAGGACGATTGCCCGGAGGTGCTCGTGACCCATCCCATCGACGCCGAACCGTCGCACCACGAAGAACTGCCGCGGGCTTCGATCTGGCCGCTCGTCGTCGCCCTGGCGGTCACGGTCGGTTTCATCGGTTCGATCTTCTCGCCGCTGTGGATCGTGATCGGGGCGGCCGTGGCCATACCCGGAGCCGTCGCCTGGTACTGGCCGACGCATCCCGAACCGCGGCAACTCGAGGAGGCCGCCCGGTGAGCCGGCAGGCCGTCGTCGTCGACGTTTCCCGTCTGCACCCGACGCCGGACGACAGCCGCGCCCTGGTCTGGTCCGGCACGCTCGGCATGCTCGTCATCGAATCGACCGTCTTCGCGTTCGCGATCGTCACCTACATCTACCTGCGCACGGTCGCGGACCAGTGGCCGCCGAGAACGGCCGGCTTGCCGCGGCTCTTTTTTCCGATCCTGAATCTCGGCGTGCTCTTCGTCTCGCTCGCGCCGGCCATCTGGGCCGATCGGGCGGCGAAGAAGCAGGACCGCCGCTCCACGACGATCGCGCTGGCCCTCAGCCTCGGGCTCGGCGCCCTTTTTCTGGTCGGGCGCATCTTCGAGTTCGCGTCGCTGAACTGCCGCTGGAACTCGCACGCGTACGGTTCGATCACCTGGACGATCCTGGGCCTGCACACCTTCCACGTCGTCGCGTCGTTGATCGAGACCGCGATCATTCTCGCGGTCTTCCTCCTGAAGACCCCCGCGCAGCGCCATTTTCTCGACGCCCGACTGGACGGCGTCTACTGGTACTTCGTCGTCGCGGCATGGGTGCCGCTCTGGGCCCTCGTCTTCCTGGGCCCGCGGATGTTCGGACGATGAGCGCCCGCGCTGCCGGAACTCATCCGAGGGGTCGGGTGCTCGCCCTGGGCTGGATCGTGCCCCCCGGCGCGTGGCTGTTGACGCTGGAGCTCGACTACCTGCTCGCCCGCTGGATTTGCGCGACCGGTCATCGCTGGATCCTGTCGGCCGTCGCCCTCTTCGCCATGGCGGCGGTGGGCGCCTCGGCCAGCGCGGTCCTTCTGGATCTTCGCTTCGAAACCGCCGCCGAACCCCGCTCTGCGACCCGCCAGTTTCTTGGAATGGCCGCGCTGCTGCTCTCGGCGATGTCGTTGCTCGGTCTGGTGGCCTTCTCGGTGCCCGGCTGGATCCTCCAGCCCTGCGATTGACATGGCTGCGCATTCACACTGGGCGTTCGATCCGTTCTCCACGACGCTGCTGCTGCTCGTGGGGCTTTGCTATGCCGTGGGTCGCGCCCGGCTTTCGCGCAGGGCGGGCGCGGGCCGGGGCGCTCCCCGGTGGGAGGCGATCGCTTTCGCCTGCGGGTGGGTCGGGGTGCTGGTCGCGCTCTGCTCGCCCGTGGCGAGCCTTTCCGAGGTGCTCTTCTCGCTCCACATGACCCAGCACGAGATCCTCATGCTCGTGGCGGCCCCGCTGCTGGTTCTCGGCCGCCCCCTCTCCGCTTTCCTCTGGATCCTGACGCCCCGAGGCCGCGCGGCCGCCGGGGATTTCGCGCGCTCCACGCCGGTCCGCCCCCTGTGGCGGTTTCTCACCGGCGCCCTGGTGGTCTGGGTGCTGCACGCCGCGGCCGTCTGGATCTGGCACGTGCCGGCACTCTACGAGGCTGCCGTCCGTTCACCGGCCCTCCATGTCTTCGAGCACGTCTGTTTTCTTTTCACGGCCTGTCTCTTCTGGTGGGCGCTCATCCACGGCCGATATGGCCGGATGGGCTACGGCATCGCCGTCCTCTACGTTTTCCTGACGGCGATTCACACCGGAGCACTGGGCGCCCTGTTGACCTTTTCGCCGCGGGTGCTCTACCCCTTGTATGCCGAACGCGGCGCCGGCCTGCACGTCAATCCCCTCGCCGACCAGCAGCTGGCCGGACTGATCATGTGGATTCCGTTCGGCGTCGTTTTTCTCGTCATCGCCCTCGCGCTCTTCGCGGCGTGGATGGGTGAGAGCGAGCGTCGCGTGCAGGCGGTGCGGCGCACGCGGATCGCACCCGGCGCGGCCCTGCTCCCGCTGCTGCTCCTGCTGGCCCTGCCCTCCTGCCGGCGGGCCGCGGAGAAAGACGCGCGACGCTGGGCCGGCGGCAACGTCGACCGCGGCGCGGCCGCGATCCAGCGCCGGGGCTGCGGCTCCTGCCACCAGATCCCGGGCGTTCCGGGGGCGAATGCCCGGGTCGGTCCGGACCTCTCCCACTTCGCGGCGCAGGCGTACGTGGCCGGCCGTTATCCCAACGAGCCCGGCAACCTGGTCGCATGGATCCGCAACCCCCAGCACCTCCAGGCCGGCACGGCAATGCCCGAGCTCGGCCTGTCCGAAGCCGAGGCGCGCGACATGGCGACTTATCTCTACACGCTGCGATGAAGTTGACTGCGGCGGCAATGGCGGCGGCGATGGTCCTGGCCTCGGCGGCCTGCCGGAACGCGGACCGCCGCCTCGAGGACTCGCGCGCGACCCTGCGCTCGTGGACCTGCGCCGCGCGGATGGCCGCGCGCGAGCGCGCGGCGGGAAATCTCTCCCGCCCGTTTCTGCGCGTCATGGCGCAGGCCACCCGCCGGGCCGCCGACGACGAGGCCCGCGATCTCGAGAAGCTCGCCCGACGAAGCGGCGCGGCGGCCGCCGCGGACCTTGCGCGCGAGGCGCGGACGCTATCCGATTGCGCGCGCCGGCTCGCGGGCGGTTCGGACGCGGACCTTTCGGTCGTGGAGGCTTCGCTCACGGGTCTCGCGGCGCAGATCGAAAGGCATCCGCGATGAAAGAGTTTCTCAAGCTCGGCCTCGGCGTGGTCACGAGCATCGCCGGATTCATCGAAGTCGGCTCGCTGTCGACGTCGGCGCAGGCGGGCGCGCGTTTCGGCTTCCGGTTGCTCTGGGCGATCGCGGCCGCGACCATCTGCCTCGTCTTCCTGGCCGAGATGTCCGGCCGTCTGGCGGCCGTCGGCAAACACCCGCTGGCGGCGGCGGTCCGTGAGCGGTTCGGCTTCCGCTACCAGGCGATTCCCCTGGTGGCCGAGATCGTTCTCGACACGCTGGTCCTCGCCGCCGAGATCGGCGGCGTCTGCATCGCCCTGCAGCTCGTGACCGGCGCGGACGTGCGCGTGTGGGTGGTCCCGATCACCTTCCTGATCTGGCTGCTGCTCTGGCGCGGGAAGTTCTCGGCCCTCGAAAACGGTCTCTCGGCGCTCGGACTGGTCAGCCTCGCCTTCGTCGTCGGCTCCGTGCGCCTGCGGCCGGACTGGACCGGCATCGCAAGCGGGTTCGTTCCCTCGCTGCCGGGCCACGATGCGATGTCCTACGGCCTGCTCGCGGTGAGCATTCTCGGCGCCACGCTGTCGCCCTACCTCGTCAATTTCTACTCGGCCGGGGCGATCGAAGACAAGTGGAGCGAGAAGGACCTCGTGGCCAACCGCCTGATCGCGGGCGCCGGCATGGGATTCGGCAGCAGTGTCTCGATGGGGGTCCTCGTGATCGCCGCCCTCGTGCTGGCGCCGAAGGGGATTCGCGTCGAAGGCTTCGAGCAGGCGGCCCTCCTGCTGACGGCGCCCTTCGGACGATGGGGCCTGCCTCTTTTTGCCGCCGCCCTCGGCATCGGCTGCCTGGGCGCGGCCGTCGAAGTGAGCCTCAACCTGGCATACGTCGTCTCCCAGTCGTCGGGCTGGCAGTGGGGCGAGGATCTGAAGCCGCGGGACGACGCCCGGTTCTGCACGGTGTACACGCTGGCCCTGGCGCTCGCGGCGCTGCCGATTCTGGCGGGAGTTGCCCCGCTCAAGATCACGCTGCTCGCGATGGCGCTGACGGTGCTGGTCCTGCCGTTCATCGTGTTTCCGTTTCTGATTCTCATGAACGATCCCCACTACCTCAAGACCCACCGCAACGGGTGGATCGGAAACGCGGTGGTGCTGCTGGTCATCGGCGCCGGGGCTTTGCTCGCACTGGTCGTCGTTCCTCTGGAGATCCTGGGTGGCTGACCTGGAGCTCGGCCGCGACGTTCTCGACAAGCAACTCGTCGATCGCCGCGGCGTGCGCATGGGGAAAGTCGACGGGATTCTTCTTCGCCTTCACGCGGACGGCCCCCCCGAGGTCGCGTGGCTCGAGGTGGGCGCGGCGCCGCTCCTGGAGCGGGTGAGCGGGCGTCTGGCCGACGCCGCATCGGCTCTCGCCCGGCGACTGGGCGTCGGGTCGGGAGAGCCGTTGCGCATCACGCCGGAGCAGATCGTGCGTTTCGGCAGGGAACTGCACGTGGACGTCGACGCGTCCCGCACCAATGCCTTCGCGTGGGAGCGCTGGCTCCGGCGCTTCGTCGAGAAGGTTCCGGGCGCGCGCGCATGACGACGCTGGCATTCCACCAGGTCCTGGGACGACGCGTCTTCGGCGTGGACGGGCGCTGCGTGGGCCGGCTCGAAGAGGCGCCCGCCGTGCGCGAGGGGACGCGCCTCGTGGTTCCGGAGTTCCACATCGGAACGGCGGCGGCCATCCAGCGATTCGCCGCGCAACTCGCGCCGCTGCCCCTGGTGGTCGCGCGCGGCTACATCGCGCGCTGGGACCAGATCGACTGGGGCAATCCGGAAAAACCGCGGTTGCGGTGCGGCGTCCAGGATCTGCGCCGTTTCACCCGACGGGCCTCCCCGCGGCGTCCGGGGAAAAAGGACCGCGGCGGCGACTGACCGCCGAAAGGGTCAATACCCGACGGCCGCGGCCTCCTCGCCGACCTTCTTGCCGTTGCGCCACGTATTGATGCAGAGCGGATGGGTATAGACGGACGCGCCGTCCTCTTTGGAATACGTGATGTCGTCGGCGAGCGGACCGCCCGGAGGGTTCAAACCCATCTTGTCGCGAATGCGCTTGGCGATCTCGTGATCGGCGCACGCCGTGTCGCCGCTCGCGCCGAGGCCGCCGACGCGCGTGCTGCCCCGATAGAGCGGCACGCCCCCGCCGAACGCGACCGTGCCCCCGCAGAGGCGCGGGCCGGGCCGCGTGTAATCCTGGGGCGTCGACAGGCACTGCGGATTGAACGCGTTGATCGCGCCGCCGCCCCAGAGGGAGTGCCCCGGCTGGGTCAGCGTGTAGAGCCGCGCCGTCGAGAGCGGGACCGTGTCGGTCGAAAACGCATTCGCGGTGAACGCCTTGGCCTTGGCGATCGCCTGGCTGCCGGGCCACGGTCCGGAGGCGTCGCTCGTGGAAACCGCGACCGCGCACATCTCGCCCTGCCGATCCACGATCGCGGCCCATTCGAACCGCCCGCCCGCGAGGCCGCCGGCATCCCCGAGGTCCGGAACTGCGCGCAGCAGCCGCCCGAGCTCCTCGGCCGAGGCCAGGCCCGAGCAGCCGGCCGGGCGTTCGGTCGACGGGTTGGGACGGCCCTCGACCGAAGCGGCGGGAGTGCGGGTCGCGTCCCTGCCGGAATCGCTCCGGGTGGGCCCGCAGGCCGTCGGACCGAGAAACGCTGCTGCCAGGATGACGAGTTTGAGGCCGCTCGCGGATCTCACGCGCTTCGGTATTGCAACTTTCGCGCCCTCCTTCCCTGGCCGCCGGGACACCGGCCCGAGACTTGCAGCATGGGCGGACAGTGATCGCCGCGCCGCGTGCAACGAATATGCGAAGGACCGCAGGTCTGGCCATTCTGCTGGCGACGATGGCCGGCTGCGGCGCGACGCCGGGAGAACGCGTCTACGTGTCGAACGAGAGGTCGGGCGACATCACCGTGATCGATCCGAAAACGGACACCGTGGTCCGGAGGATCGTCGTGGGTTCCCGTCCCCGCGGAATCCAGTACCGCAACGGGAAGCTCTACGCCGCGCTGACGAACCTGGGCACGCGACGCCCCGACGCCCGCGCCGCGATCGCGGAGATCGACGTCCTGCATGGAGATCGAATCCGATGGCTCCCTTCCGGACCCGATCCCGAGCAGCTCGCCGTGAGCCGGGACGCCCGGCGGATCTACGTGTCCAACGAGGATGCCGGCGCGGCCTCGATCATCGACGTGCCGGCAGCCAGGATCCTGCAGACGCTCGTCGTCGGGCTCGAGCCCGAGGGCGTGGCGCTCTCGCCCGATGGACGATGGTGCTTCGTCACCGGGGAATCGAGCAACAGCGTCGCGGTGCTCGACACCGCCAGCGGCGAGGTGGCCGCCAACGTGATGGTCGAGGGGCGCCCCCGCGGCGCCGCCTTTTCGCCGGACGGAACCCGCGCATACGTTTCCTGCGAGCTCGGAGGCAGCCTCTGTGTCCTGGACGTCGCCGCGCGCAAGGTCCGTGCGTGCTCACCCCTCGGGCCTGGCGAAAGGCCCGTCGGCATCGCCGTCTCGGGGGACGGGCGCGAGGTGTTCGCGGCCACCGGGCGGGGCAACACGGTCGCGATCTTCGATGCCGACGGAAAGCTCGTCGGCCGGATTCCCGTCGGCCAGCGCCCGTGGGGGATCGGCCTGGCCGCTGGTGGAACGAAGCTCTACGCCGGAAACGGACTTTCCAACGACATCTCGGTCATCGACGTCGCGACGCGGCGGCCCCTGCGGACGATCCGCGGCGGCGACGGGCCGTGGGGAATCGCGGTCGGCAACTGATCGCCGGGTTCAGACCGCCCCCTCCGACGTCATCGGACGCGCCGAACGTCCGCGCGTTTCGTCCCCGCCCATCGACGGTCCGAACCGGTTCTTGCGGGCGCGGTTCCAGAACCGGTGCTCGCCGATGGCAGAGAGGAATGCCTGCACGAACGTGGCGTCCGCAACATCCGCGCGGGCGACGATGCCGTCGGCCTCGAGGTCGCTTTCCGCTCCGGACCCGTTTCCGTTGCCCCCTTCTTCCGACGCGCCGTGCCCCACGAGGATTCCCGGGCAAGCGCGCAGAAGGTCCATGCCTTCCGACGATGCCGCGATGGGCTTGCAATGGCGATAGGCGTCGTTGAGAAAATCGAGCGCGTCGCGGTCCTCGAGCAGCGCCTGCACGCTCGCGGCTCCTCCGGGCACGTAGACCGCATCGAAGAGCACCGAGGAAGCCGTCAGCAGGCTGTGGTCCGCCCAGAGCATCCCGCCGTCGTCGGTTTCCAGCGCGCCGAGGCGCGGAGCGACGATCTGCCCCTGGGCGTGGGCGAAGAGGAGCGCCTCGCGAACCTGTTCGAGAGAGGCTCCGTCGACGCCGTCCGCCGCGAGGATCGCCACCCGGCGCGTGGCGATCGACCCCTTGACCGTATTGGCCATCGAAAGCGCCGGAGACGGCACGGTGCCGTTCGTGCTTTCCACGGGCTCGAAGAGGCCGGGATCGCCGTCTGCCGGAATGCTGCGGTTGATGGGCAGGTCCAGCCGGGGAATCTCGGAGAATCCCAGACCCTCGGCCACGCGCCCGGCCAGCGTTTCGTCCACGCGCGCCAGCAGCGCCACCATGCGCTGCCGGATCGGGAGCCGCTGGACCTTTCCGAGCTCGAAACGCAGCGCCTCGACGATGTGGTCCTTCTCCGGTTCCGACTGGCTGAGGAAAAAGAGTCGCGCCTGGCTGAAGTGGTCGAAGAATTTCTCCGAGCGCACCCGGACTTTCACGCCCTCGACCGGCTCGGCGAACGTCACGTAGCCGCCGGCCACGGAGCGCGCCTGCATGGGACATCCTCCGCGGATCGAGTTCGGCTCGTAGGCGACGGGGCCGCGGTTGATGGTCTGGCGCATGTGGCCATCGCGCTGGTCGTTGTGGACCGGAGCCGTCGGACGGTTGATCGGGATCTCGTGGAAGTTGGGGCCGCCAAGGCGCTTGAGCTGCGTGTCCGTGTACGAAAACAGCCGGCCCTGCAGGAGGGGATCGTTGGTGAAGTCGATTCCCGGAACGACGTGGCCGGGATGGAACGCGACCTGCTCGGTCTCGGCGAAGAAGTTGTCCGGGTTCCGGTTGAGCGTGAGGCGTCCGATCCGTTCGACCGGAACCAGTTCCTCCGGGATCAGCTTGGTCGCGTCCAGCAGGTCGAAATCGAAGTCGTGTTCGCGCTCGGCTTCCACGACCTGCACGCCGAGCTCCCATTCCGGGTGGTTTCCCTGCTCGATCGCGTCCCAGAGGTCGCGTCGCAGAAAATCCGGGTCCTTGCCCGAGATCTTCTGCGCCTCGTCCCAGGCGACCGCATGCATTCCGAGGACCGGCTTCCAGTGGAACTTGACGAACCGCGCCGTCCCCCGGGCATCGACGAACCGGAACGTGTGGACACCGAAGCCTTCCATCATGCGGAAGCTCCGCGGAATCGCGCGGTCCGACATGAGCCACATGATCATGTGCATCGACTCGGGCATCAGGGAGATGAAGTCCCAGAACGTGTCGTGCGCGGAGGCGGCCTGCGGCATTTCGCTGTCCTGCTCGGGCTTGACGGCGTGGATCAGGTCCGGGAACTTGATCGCGTCCTGGATGAAGAAGACCGGCATGTTGTTGCCGACGAGATCGAACACACCCTCGTCGGTGTAGAACTTGACCGCGAAACCGCGCACGTCGCGCGGCATGTCGGTCGAACCCCGCGAGCCGGCCACCGTCGAAAATCGCACGAAGACCGGGGTCCGGACGGCCGGGTCCTGGAGAAACGCGGCCCGCGTATAGCGGCCGAGATTTTCGTAGACCTGGAAATATCCGTGGGCGCCGCTGCCCCGGGCGTGCACGACGCGCTCCGGGATCCGTTCGTGGTCGAAGTGCGTGATCTTTTCGCGGAAGTGAAAATCCTCGAGCAGCGAGGGGCCGCGCTCGCCCGCGAGGAGGGTGTTCTGGTTGTCGTTGACGCGGGTTCCCTGGTTCGTCGTCAGGACGTGCCCGGCGCCGTCCTCGCGGTGCATCGCCAGATCCGAAGACTTGGGATTGCCGGGTCGGGAGGTCGCCGAGGAGATGCTGTTTGCCTGATCGGGATTGGACGGGAGAACGGACCCGCCGGCGTCGGCGACGGGCGCGTCCGGAGCCGTCGCACGTTGCGCGCCGGGGGACGCGATCGGGTCGCCGTTTGCGCGGGGCGGACGGGCCGCCTGCGGCGACCCCGCGGCTTTCGAAGCAGCAGTCTTCTTCGTGTAACGAGCGCGGCGTGGACGGGTCTTCATGTCGGACTCCTTCGCCGGGGAATTCCATCTCCGGTCACGCCGCAGGCCCACTGCAAGAACCGGACCGCGCACGAACACGAAACCGATTGCGGTACGGCCCTTGCACGGTCCCGGGGGCGGGAGGAACTCATGAAGGAAAAGGAACCGGCGGTGACCCGTCAGACGCAAGACCTGCTCTACCAGGCCCTCGAAACTGAGCTCGGGG
>Ga0068863_100004038_pt1 | contig 14490 bp, 12 predicted proteins | sample KBSSwiS62_FD_66596 | JGI IMG/M metagenome (GOLD analysis project Ga0068863, IMG submission 66596) | Switchgrass rhizosphere microbial communities from Kellogg Biological Station, Michigan, USA - KBS Switchgrass S6-2 | ecosystem: Host-associated > Plants > Roots > Rhizosphere > Soil ...
CCATAGACAGGAACGGCAGGCTGTCCGGCCAAGGAACGCCGGGCGAGAATCTGTACCACCTGCTCTTCAAGAAAGTCACGGCGTTCCTCGACAACGACGACGTTCTCGACCTGATCGGCAAAGGAATTGATCAGGTCAGGATCGAGCGGGTAGGTGATACCGAGCTTGAGCAACGGAAATACATCCGTGAGCCCAAGTTGTTGCAGCGCATGTTCCAGGTACGAATAGGCGAGAGCCGAGCTGATAAATCCGATCGGGGCCTTGCTGCCAGACCGGACCGGTCCTTTGGCCTTTCCAGAGGTGATGCGGTTGACGCCGTATTTGCGCGCGCTGGCCCAGAGACGGCGGTAGCGGGCGGGGAATCCCTGCTCGCGGCGCCAAGTGCGGGGAGGGAGCAGGACCATCTTCTCGAAATCGACCTTGGCGGTATCGAGTTGAATCGGGTTGTGCGTGTTGACCCGGGGGAAATGGTTGCGGGCAACATCCACCGAGCCACCGCCATCGGCCTGGTTCGTGGTGATGAGGAAACCGACATAAAGCTCGCTCTCCCGCGAGAGCTTGAAGGCGAGGTCCACCCAGTCCTTCATCTCCTGGTTGGTGGTCGGTTCGAGCACCGGCATGTAAATGTGCTTGCAGAGGTAGCGGGAATCGGCGGGGACCTGGGTCGAGTCGCTCCAAGGGTCATCTCCCATGACCACGACCACGCCGCCTTCTGGGTGTGCGCCGGCGAGATTGCCCAGCGCGAGAGCGTCGGTGGCCACATGGAGGCCGACGCTCTTCATCACGCACATGGCCCGCAGGCCGTGCATCTGCGAGCCATTGACCATTGCCGCGGAAAGGGCCTCGTTATTGGCGAGGACGGCGCTGATGCCATATTGCTTGGGAATCTCCTGGATCGCCTCGATGCAGTCGAAAAAGCCGGAGACAGGGGAGCCGGGATAGCCGGTCCAGAGATGAGTGCCCCCTTCGGTTTCGAGCAGCCCCTTGACGAGCAACTCATTACCTAGAAAGACCTCAGTGCCTTCTTCCTTGAGAAATCGGGGGTCGACCTTCAAGTGTCCTCTCGGGTTTAGGGGTGAACCGGAAGCCGCCGTCTCCTCGTTCGGCGTACTCCGCAGTCCAAAAATTTAGGTGAATAACCGATTCAGGCCAAGGGAAAAGCGGAGGGCTCGGCTTCGGTTACATTTTTTGCCGACAACAAAAATTAGCCGTGGAAATTCATTACTCCTACCCTTAAGGCGCAATTTCGCAGCTTTAGATGACGCAAGAAAAATGGAGTCTTCTGTTTGAGGCTTGCGTGGCGAGGAGCCATTTGTTCAGTATGATTTCGTCGAAGTGCCGAAGGCTGCTCCAAAATTTTGATCTATAGCGCATGGCTAAACCGTCACTTCATTCTGCTTTTGCCCTTTCACGAAGAGAAGTGGGCTGGGTTTGTCTTGTGATCCTGACATTTATCGCGATCAATTTTGCGATTGCGAGTCGGACGCCCACCGTAAATCCGGATGAAGTGGAATACGTCGATCCCGCCGCGAACTGGTACTTGGGGCAGGGGTTTACTTCCACATTATGGGCTCAAGACCGGCAGGAATTTTGGGCTGGCAATGTTCCACTCTATCAAATTGTCCTGGCCGGATTTTTCCAGTTATTTGGATTTGGTTTTTTTCAGGCACGGGTAGTTAACACCTTGCTCGCGGGATTTTCCGGTTGGATGATTTGGTATGCGCTCAAGCGCTCGGAATGGATTAAGACCGCGCCCTATCGACTTCTTAGCCTCGTCCTTGTCTTGTCCGGGTCGGTCAGTACGCAAACGATCCGGACCATCCGCCCTGACACCATGATGTTCACTATATGCGCCGCGGTCTTTTTGGTGTGGACCATTCGCCCGGTCAAATGGCGCTTACCCGCGGTATTTCTATCCAGTTCATTACTCCTGCCTGCCGGACTGCCCATGCTCCCTTATTCGATCCTGATGCTGGCGCTCGTGCTAGTCAGCTTTGGGACGGGACTGATCAAAACTGCAGCCGCTGCTCTAACGGGAATGGTCGGAGGGATGGGGTGGCTGTGCCTATTCTATGGTCATTTTTCATCGATTCGCGCGTTCACTGACATCGTCATGCCTTTTACGATAGTCGGAGCCAACAATTCGTCCTTTGCCTCAAAATTGGCCATTAAATTCGTAGGCGACGCGGTCGATTATCCCGATACAATCTTCACTTCTTTTTTTGGTAATCCGTTTGAATTCATCAGTCCCAAGACACTTTTTGATTACAGCTCCGCCCTATTATTCCTGCTAATCGTGGGGCTGACTGCCTGGCAATGGGCCAGGCTGGAAAGCATGCAGAAAAGATTGGCGTTGTTTGCCGTCTTGATGGTGCTGATAGTGCCGCCAAGCCTCCATATTGCAGCCCATTACCGGTCGATGTACCGATGGATGACCTACATGCCACTTTGCGTGGTCGTACCCTGCTTTGTCGAAGCGGTTTTGAGAGGAACGAAAGAACGTGCAATCCACCAGGCTGTAGGAGGTATTTTATTTGCGACAATACTGCTCGGTGTCCCGGCCCGGACTATTTTGGTCTTGCCTTGGTGGTCAGAACGATCCATTGGACCTCTCAATGAGGCAGCACAAAGAATAGTCTCTAAATCGGACGTGGTGATCGGTGACAGCAAAGTCTATTTTGCGGTCCGGCCTCTGGCCAAAACCATCTTCATGGTCGGCTTGCCGGCACGTGGACGCTTCGACTTGATCAAGGATTTGCCGAAATCGGAAATCACGCTTCTCTGCTTGAGGCCCGACGAGTTCGAAGCCATGGCCAGTACTATTGGCGGAAATTGGCACCGGGTGGCTTCGGGAAATCCAAGCCAGGAAAAAGAATTGGAGCAGACACGTTACAATGTGAACTTCTATCGAAGGAGCGGGACGATCAAGGACAATTAATGCTGACCAGTGCCACGGCAGGGAAAGGTACCTTCCAGCTCAATCTTCGTTCAGTCGGTCAATCAGCTTGCGCAGGAATCCGTAATGGATGCGGTTGAAGGTGAGGCAGAGGCGGGGCAGGTGAGCGATTTCCGGTTCGTTGGCTTCCTGGGGCATGGCATCGCGCTGGAACATTTCGCCCGCAGGCTGGATAATACTGAGGAAGTCCCGGCGCAGTTCAGTTAGCTTTTCCTCGCTAATAGCGCGTTGAAGGCGGATGACCAGATAACTGCCGACGAAGCGGTAGGAATGGAAGTTGTGATAGTAGTGCAGGATGGCATCCCGGGCCTCGGTCATGCTGTCGGTTACCTTGAAGAGGTCGAAGTCCTCGGCGGAGATCAGTTTGTGGGCCATGAGATGTTCGCTGACGTAGTGGATGAAGCTTTTCCAGAATGTGCCGCCCGGCTCGTCGACCAGCACCATCGGGATGAGACGGGCCTTGCCGGTCTGCAGCAGGGTCAGGACCTCCATGGCTTCGTCCAACGTGCCGAAACCGCCGGGGAACGCTGCAACGGCACTGGCCTCGCGCAGGAAGGTGAGCTTGCGGTTGAAGAAGTAACGGAAGGTCACGAGCTTCGGATCGTCGCGGATCGTCTCGTTCGCGTGCTGCTCGAACGGCAGCATGATGTTGAAGCCAAAACTCTTCTCCGCACCCGCGCCTTTTTGCGCTGCGCCCATGATGCCTTCTCCCGCTCCAGTAATGGTCATGTAGCCAGCCTCGGTCATCAGGCGGGCAAACTCGGTGGCGCACTTATAGGCTGGTTCGGTCGGGGAGGTGCGGGCTGAACCGAAAATGCAGATTTTCTTGCGGTTGCGGTAAGGCATGAGGACCTTCTGCGCATAGCGCAATTCGGCGAGCGACCGCTTGAAGAGGACCATGTCGCTGGAAGTGGGGGACTGTTGCGAGAGCCGGTAGAGCGACGCGATCATCTCGGCGAAATCATCAGAAAACTCCGGGATCTTCCATTTGGCGATCAGTTCAAGGATGTCCTCGTTAATCGATGCGTTCTCCGTCAGCTTCCGGCTGTTTTTTCTTTGCTTCATGGAAAGATCAGAGTTTTCACCCGCCCTCAAACTGGCAAGCTTCCGGTTGAATGGCAAAGCTTCTCGATTTACTCCAAGACAGTGTCGTGCTCGGCGATGGCGCGACCGGCACCTATCTCTACGAGTTGGGCGTGCCGCTGAATCATTGTCTTGAAGAGCTGAATTTGACCCGTCCCGAGCTGCTCACGCGCGTTTATCAAGAATATGCCAATGCCGGTGCCCAGGTGATCGAAACGAACAGTTTCGGCGCCAACCGGCTGCGTCTGGCCCGTTATGGCCTGGAGCATCAGGTCAGTGAGATCAACTGGCGTGCTGCTTCGGTCGCGCGCGATGCGCTGAAGGGCCGCAATGTTTTCGTCGGCGGATCGGTCGGGCCACTTTCGTTGCGTCCGGCGGATGGGGAAATTTCGACTGATGATCGTAAAGCGCTCTTTCGCGAGCAAATCGGAGCACTGCTGGACGGCGGCTGCGACCTGATCTTTCTCGAGACCTTCACCGCGCTCGACGAGTTGCTTCTCGCCCTGGACGTTTTCCAGAATCTCACGAATATCCCGGTGGTGACTTCACTGGGAGTCAGCGAAGAGGGCCGGCTCGTCTCAGGGGAGACTTTTCCCGAGGCGGTGAAAATCCTACGGGAAGCCGGAGCGGATATTGTCGGTCTCAACGGAACCTGCGGCCCCCAGGCCTGCGTTCATCTCCTTTCCAAGTTGGCCGTGGGAGAGGATGACTTTCTTTCCGTTTATCCCAACGCGGGGAAGCCTGAGTTTTACGAGGGTCGTTTCAACTATGCTGCCAGCGCGGAATATTTTGCCGCGACATTGCCCCGGCTGGTCGAAGAGGGCGCGCGCTTGATCGGTGGCGATTACGGCACCCGTCCGGAGCACATCGCCGCCATGGCCCCCATCCTGCGGGAGTTGAAACCAGTACGGGTGAAGAAGGTCTTAACCTCCTCATCGCGCGTGCGCATTGAGACTTCAGAAACTCCACTCAAGGCGACGGGCCGCGAGGAGGAGCTTTCCATCCTCGATCAGCTGAAGCAAAAGCAGGTCTCCATCGTGGAGCTCGATTCGCCGAAAACGCTGTCGATGGACAAATTCCTCGCTGGCGCCAAGGCTCTCAAGAATGCCGGAGCAGCGGCAGTCACGCTGGCGGACAATTCTCTGGCCATTCTGCGGGTGAGTAACTTTGCCGCAGCCATCCGCGTCCGGGAGGAAGTCGGCCTGACTTCGTTGATTCACCTGGCTTGCCGCGACCGCAATCTGCTCGGTCTGCAATCGGAAATAATGGGCCTTGGCACCCTCGGGTTCCGGCATGTTCTGGCCTTGACGGGCGATCCGGCCAAGGTGGGTGATCACCCCGGCGCCACTTCCGTCTACGATCTCAATTCCGTCGGCCTGATCAAGCTGTTGGCTGGGATGAACCGTGGCGTCAATGCGGTGGGCCGCCCCCTAAACGGGCAGACCAAGTTTATCATCGGTTGCGCCTTCAATCCCAACGCGCTGAATTTCGATTCGCAGGTTAAAAAGCTCGAAAGCAAGCTCGTTGCGGGCGCGCAGTACGTGATGACCCAACCGGTCTTTGATCTCGAGCTGGCCAAGACTACTGTGGCCAAGCTCAAGCCGCTGGGGGTGCCGGTTTTTCTTGGTGTCATGCCATTGCTTAGTTCGCGCAATGCGGAATTCCTCCATAACGAAGTCCCCGGAATCAAGATCGCCGAGCCCCTGCGCGAGCGCTTGCGGCTCTGTGCGGACGATGCCGCCGCCACGAAGATTGGACTGGAAGTCGCCCGCGAGGTGCGGAACGTGGCGCTGGAAGCTTTTGGTGGAGTCTACCTCATCACGCCGTTTCTTCGCTACGAAGTCAGCGTGGAACTGATGGGCTAAAGACGACTTTAATGCGATTTGACGGGAGCTGAGGGCTTTTGCTTCGCATCGTTCGAAATCACATTGCTCGTCGTGGTCGATACCGCAGCAGGTGCGCCCTCCGGAGTTTGCGCAGTCTTGGCTCCCATGGTGTAACCGACGCCGCGCCATTTGCCGTCCTCGAAACGCATGATGACCATTTCGACCACTCCGCCTTGTTTTTCGGTGTTCGTGTCGAAGGCGATGGCCATGCATTCGCCGTTCAGCCCGACGATCCCGTTCGGCTGGTAAAGATGCTGGCTTTCCTTGCGGTTCTGGACGTTGCCCCAGGCGCCCCGGATAATCTTGAGGGCGGTCTCCCATTCCCTTTTGTTGGAGACCTTCTGGTAGAGACCCTGGCCGGCGACATCGTAGCTTTCGTCGTATTTGCCGGCGTCGATCAAGGCCAGCCACGCCTTGGCGGCTGGCAGGGCGTTATTGATCGGATCATTGGCTGCCGCTGAGGCTGGAATCGCCGAGAAAGCGAAAAAGTAACTGGCAGCAAGCGCAGCCAGGAAACGGGGAACCAGGAAGTGCATTTTCATTTTTTTGTAGGCACCAACGATTTGTTTATAGCCATTGGTGCCCGTTTTGGGAATGTCATTCTGGACTTTCATCTTTTGGCCCTATGCTCCTGACCAACCTGACCCGCGCCAACGAAATCGGCGCCAACTCGTACCTGCTCGACTTCGGAGCAGACGGGCGGGTCGTGCTTGATGCCGGAATGCATCCGCGCGGGGAGGGCATTCAGGGGTTGCCGGCACTGGAAAAACTCAAATTCGATTCAGTTGAAACGATTCTGGTCAGTCATGCGCATCATGATCACACCGGCGCTTTGCCATTGCTGATGCGGGACCACCCCGGCGCCCGGGTCTTCATGAGCGAGGCCACGTACTACCTCGCCGAGCCGTTGCTGCATAATTCCGTTCAGGTGATGTTGAAGCAGAAGGCGGAGAAAGGGATTGTCGAGTTCCCGCTCTTCACCCACCGCGAATTGGATCAATTGGTGAAAGTCTGGCAGGCATGTGGGTTGGAGCGCGAATGGTCTCCGAATGGCTACCCCGATCCGGACAATGAGCCTCTCACTTTCACCTTCCACGATGCCGGACATATCCTCGGTTCCGTTGGGACGGCGCTGCATCACCGCGGGCGCACCATCTTCTACACCGGCGACGTCAATTTCTCCGATCAGACCCTCATGCGGGCTGCGGAATTTCCCCGGGAAAAGATTGACGTCCTTATTATCGAAACGACGCGAGGGGCCCAGCCGATGAAGGAAGGTTTTACGCGCGAAGGTGAGGTGGATCGCCTGGCCGATTCGATTGCGCAGACATTTGCCCGGGGCGGTGCAGTGCTGATGCCAGTCTTCGCGATGGGCAAAACGCAGGAATTGCTCGCGCAGTTGCATTATCTCCAAAAGAGCCGCCGCCTGCCGGAGTCGCCGATTTACATCGGCGGACTGGGCCGCTCGTTCTGCGAAATCTACGACCGGTTGGCCGGACGCAGTCGCCGCAAATACCCGAAGCTGAGGCTCCTCGACGACATCGCCCCGCAAGTGATGGACGGTCGCCGCGCCCGCGATTTCAGCCCGAAGAAGGGCCATATCTACCTGATCTCCTCCGGCATGATGACGGAGAACACACTCTCGAACATCTTCGCGCAGGAATTTTTGGCCCACGAACGGCACAGCATCTATTTCGTCGGCTACTGCGACCCGGACTCGCCCGCCGGGCGCCTGCGGGCCACTAAACAAGGCGACCCGGTCACACTCAACGCCGCTTACGGTGCACAGCCGATTCGGTGCCCGGTCGATTATTTCGATTTTACCGCCCATGCCCAGCGGGATGACCTGTTCCGCTACATCCTCGACGTGCGCCCGCGCGTCTGTGTCCTCGTCCACGGCGATCCACCCGCACTCGCCTGGTTCCAGCAGGAACTCGCCGCCCAGGCCCCGGAAATGAAAGTCATTGTCCCGCCGCCGGGCGAGGAGATTGAGCTATAGTAACGCCATGCTCACCGACGGCTTTCTTTTCAATCACTCGATTTCCCTGTTTCAGGAATTTGACCAGAGGAAGCAGCGGCACTATCCTCTCGATGTGTCTCCGAAAACCCGCCGTAACATCACGCTGAGCCTCGAAGTCGTCGAGGCGGCCAAACAGCGGGGCATGAGCGTCGGGGATTATGTCCTCCAGTTGCACCATAACCAGCGCTCGGCGCGGGTTGCCTATGTGGCGAGCATTTTCCGTGGCTTTGCCTTGCTGGAAATGGCGCGCGTGCCGGTTGATCCGGCCTATTTTGAATTAGTCGAGGGTTGCATGAGCGCGACGGAAAGCCGCGACTTCCGCATCCTGGCCTCCAGCGGAGAGGACAACGCCCTCGTCCGTGCCGCCGCGCAGTTGCTGGGTGCGGATACGCGGACATCCGCTGTGCAGGCCCTGCTGCTGGCGGCCTCCCGCTCGCAGGTTCTGCACGAGGGCTTTATCGAAGCGGCGCGGTTGCTGGAAGCCACCTATTACCGTTGATTGGCGTTGCGCATGTAGCGGCGGTCCATGACCGTCGCCGAAACTGAAGATGGACGACCGCAATCGACCGCCGCTACATTTTCAAAATCATGAGTGATCCCGCCACGCTGAAGCAAACCGCCCTGTTCGCCGTTCACCAAAAACTTGGAGCGCGCCTCGTCGACTTTGGGGGATGGCACATGCCGGTCCAATACGCGGGCATCCTTGATGAACACAAGGCGGTGCGCGAGGCGGCCGGGGTGTTCGATATCTCCCACATGGGTGAGTTTTATGTCAGTGGTGCGGCCGCTCTCGATTTTCTCAACGGTCTCCTGACAAACGATGTCGCCAAGGTGGCTGTCGGGCAGGGACAATACACGCTGATGCTCAACGAGCAGGGTGGCGTCATTGACGACTTGATTCTCTATCGCCTGCATGAGCAGGAATACTTCCTTGTCGTGAATGCCTCAAAGATCGACGAAGACCGTGAATGGATCTTGAAGCATCTCCCGCCTGGGTTGGGCTTCGCGGACAAAAGCGATTCGACCAGCGCAGTGGCGGTGCAGGGACCCAAGGCGGTGGAGATTGTTCGCGCCTTCCTGGGTGCGGTTTGGCCCGAGCCCAAGCGTAACGAGATCACAGGCTATTCCTGGAATTGCCAGCCCATCCTCGCGGCCCGTACCGGTTATACCGGAGAGGATGGCGTGGAACTCTTTTTCGGTAGCGAAATCGCCGGGGGGTTCTTCACTGCCTTGCTTGAAGCGGGAAAGCCCCTGGGCCTCAAGCCCTGCGGACTCGGTGCCCGCGATACTCTCCGCCTCGAAGCCTGCCTGCCCCTCAACGGTAACGATCTTTCCGATAAGAGAACGCCGCTCGAAGCAGGACTCGGTTTTTTTGTTTCCCTGACAAAGGAGGCCCATTTCCCGGGAAAGGACGTGCTTCTCAGGCAGAAAAAGGAAGGCCTGGCGGAAAAATTCGTCGCCTTCCGTCTCAAGGACAAGGGGCCCCCGCCTCGTCCACATTATAAAGTATTCCAAGGTGCCACGGAGGTGGGTGAAGTGACCAGCGGCGCGCCGTCGCCGACGCTGGGATACGGCATTGGCCTTGCTTACGTGAAGGCCAGTTGCGCGGATCTCGGCACGGCTCTGGAGCTGGAAGTCCGGGGTTCCCGCGTTCCGGTGGAAGTGGTCAAAAAGCCCTTTTACAAACGAGCCCAATAACGCCAGCATTTGACTTCGCATGAGCAACATTCCCGAACAACTTCGTTACGCCACCTCGCACGAATGGATCAAAGTGGAGGACGGCGTCGGCACTGTCGGCATCACCGATCACGCCCAGGGTGAGTTGAGCGACGTCGTTTACGTCGACCTCCCCAAGGTTGGCGCGAAGGTCGTCGCTGGAACGGCGGTCGCCGTGATCGAATCGGTCAAGGCGGCTTCGGACATCTATTCGCCCGTCAGCGGCGAAATCGTCGAGGCCAACGCCGACCTCGTCAAGAAGCCGGAGCTCGTGAATCAGGATCCGTACGCCGCAGCGTGGCTTTTTCGCATCAAGCTTTCGGACGCAACAGAACTCGACGCCCTCAAGGATGCCGCCGGGTACAAGGCCCAAATCGGAGAGTAACGCTGCGGAGTTGTCCCATGACGTACTGGACCTGGCTCCCTGTTTTTCTCGGCCTCACCGCCATTTGCTCCGCCAAGCCAATCGAGCCCTTTGCGGGGCCACAGCCGATTGCCGTCATGCTCCAGGAAAATCCCTCGGCCCCGGTCGTGGGAGCCGAGACGCCACGCATTGCGATTTACGAAAATGGCGACGTCATCTATTCCAGGGGTGGCCCGGGGCCCAAACAGGATACCTATTTTTATGCGGAACTGAGTTTTCCTGCCCTGGCGGATGTCATCGGCCATCTGAAGCCGGTGACCGATCTCAAGAAATTGAAGTCGACCTACAGCTTGTCCGGAGGCGGGGGAGCGACGCTCTTTTATCTGCGCGTCGACAATAAAACCATCGTGACTTCGGTCCATGGCCTGCGTCCCCAGGACGACCGCGACGATTTTCATGGGCGCGGCATCGACAAAATTCCCGTGGAACTCCGGCAGTTGTACCATTATCTGCTCACGGTCGATTTCAACCCGACCCGGCCATGGCATCCCATTTATGTTGAAGCGATGATCTGGCCGTTCGAGGGTGATCCCGACAAGTTGCTGCGCTGGCCCAAGGACTGGCCCGATCTTGACTCGGACCGGGCCATCAAGCGCAAGAGCGGTTATTCCATCTTTCTCGACGGCTCCAAACGCGATGATCTGAAGCAATTTCTGGCTGGTGAAAAGGAGAAGGACGCAGTGCTGATCGATGGCCGGAAATGGACCGCCTCCTCCCGGTCCGTCTTCCCCAGCGAGCCCGTCTGGCGAAAAGCTTTCTCCAACGTCGAAGACAACTAAGGTTTGGCTGGACGTTTGTCCGATTGCTGCGCCGAGGCCTTCATACGGACGATGTTATTTTCGATATTGGCATCGCCGGGGTGTTGCAAAAGGGCTCGCTCCAACTCGGAAATAGCTTCATTTACGCGGCCTTTTTGGAAGAGTGAAATGGCCAGGTTGTTGCGGGCCTCAAGGTAGGAGGGATTGAAGTCGAGGGCCTTTTGGTACTCGAGTATTTCGGCGTCCGCATCGCCTTTGTCACCGAGGGCCAGGCCGAGATTGTAGTGGGCTTGGGCCATGGCTGGTTTGATTTCCAAGGCGCGGCGGAAATGAGCAATCGCCTCGTCGAAGCGTTTCTTATGATAAAGAATAATACCAATGTTATAATGGGCATCGGCATAGTCGGAGTGAAGAGCGAGCGCTTTTTGCAGTTCATGCATCGACTCATCCACTTTTCCCCGTTGGTAGAGTGACCGCCCAAGGTTGCTGTGGGCCAGGGCTGAATTAGGGCTCACCTGGACCGTATCAGACCAAAGCGCAAAGTCGCTCGCGAAGACATCTTCCCGGATGACGGTCGAAAGCGCCAGTAGCAAGAGGAGAATCAGCCATGGCGTCAAGGCTAGCCAGAAACCCGCGCGCAGTTTGAAAGTCATCAGGAACAAGGCAGCCAGTTGCAGCGCCACCCCCGCCATTGGCAGGTAATAGAACCGGTCCGCCATGGGGCGGTAGAGCGGGATGAAGTTGGACACGGTGGCGAGTCCAAGCCAATAGAAGGCCACGCCGAGCGCCCCGAGGCGGCTTTTCCACGACAACCAGCCCTGCAGGGAAAGCACGACCAGCAGGATGGCCAGGGAAATGGGCGTCGAGAAATGGGCGACATCCTCCACGAGATAATCGGCGGAAAGAGAATCGGGCAAGGCCAGCTTGCCCATCATGAAAATCCAAATCCGGGGTTGAATCCAAAAGACCTGGGCAAGCGATCCGCCCAGATAGGTCAGGTAGGAGGGATTGGGCGGCGCGAAGTAGAGACGCGCGGCGAGGAAAACCACGGTTGCAAAGATGGCTGCTCCTAAAAAAATCAGCCACGGTGTCTTGGTTTCGTTCCGCCGAAAGAGGAACCAGTAGGCCACGAGCAGGAGTGAGGTCGTCAGGCCCGATTCCTTGCAGATGACCGAGGCGAAGGCGCAGAGAGTTCCGATGGCGCCTGCGAGCAGGTAATTCCCGGGATGAAAGGCCATCGCCGCCAACAAGGCCAGAAGTGTAAAGAAAGTCACCAGCAGATCGGAGCTGTAGCTTACATTGGCGACAGTCTCTGTGTTGATGGGATGCAGCGCAAAAATCAGCGTGACGACCGCCGCGACTGCATGCGCTTTCAACAGCGCCCTTCCGGTCAGTCCGGGCAATTCAATTCGGATCAGGCGTTGCAGGAAGATGAACAGCAGGGCGACATTGATGGCATGAAGAAGATTGCTGCAGAGATGATAGCCGAAGGGACCTTGTCCGCAGATGGCGGCAATCAGCATCAAGTAGAGTAATTGCCCTGGACGATCGCCTAGCATCAGATTCATCGTCAGCACCTTGAAGGTGAAGACATCGGGCAGGTTGGTGAGGGAGGTGATGAAGCCTTCGTCGATGACTTCGATATGCGCATCGTAGACAAAATCGGAACTGAGCGATGGCCAGTAGACGAGGAAGGTCAGTGTGGCCAACACAAGCGCAATCCAGATGGGCAAATAGTCGCCGTCGGAAGGAGGTGGGAGGTCCACGCTCTCACGAGCGCGGCCCCAATCTGCGGGCGATTCCGGATTGGCCAGGGGAGGAACAGGCGACTTTCTCTTCTTGGATCGCTTGGCCATGCGGAGATTACGAGGGGCCGGATTTGGCGTCGACGGTCCAAATCTTTGTCTCGGTGATGATCGTGTTCAAGGTCTGATCGTGTGGTTCGCGGGGAATCTCCGATGCGTTCTGGCAATTGAACATCAAGCCAAAGCGCGGCAGGCTGGCGGAAGCGCGGCTGAGGAAGTAATCGTAAAACCCGCCTCCCCGGCCGAGGCGAAGCCCGTGCTGATCAAACGCCAGCCCCGGGACAAAGACGCAGTCGATGTCCGAGGAGGCGATGCGCGGACAGCGGAGCGGGTCAGGCTCGCGCAGGCCGAAGGGGCCCGGCAAGATCACTTCCTCCCAGTCGGTGACCTCATGCCAGTCGAGTTCCGGGCCGGAGGGACGCTTGATCATCAAGGGAAGGACTACCCGCTTGTCTTCCGCCCAAGCCTCCTCAATGAGTAGCTTCACGTCCGGTTCCGAGGGCAGGGGGGCAAAGAGCGCCACGCAGCGGGCCCTCACGAATGCGGCCTGGTGCGCGGCGGTTTGGCAGATGACGAGGGAAGCCTCGGCATGCTGGGCCGGGTCCATTTCACGAAGGCGCTGGCGCATCGCGCGGCGCAGGTCTTCCTTGGCGGTACGGATGGAGGGATCGGGTGAAAAATCGCGTTTCATTCTCGGTCAGTTCGCGGCAAGATACGGTTGCACTCAGGCACTCCTGATGCACGTTGATAAACATGCCTTTACCCAAACGGAAGAAAGAAAAGAAAAAGGCCACGCGCTGGAACGAGCGCAATTTCATCACCGAAGTCCTGATACCCTCCTTTTTTGTGCGCAAATCGGGTGTGCAGCACCGGCCCGTTTTTCCAAAACTTCAGGCTGGCCAATTCGGGATCACCTGGATCGGCCATGCATCCTTTCTCATTCAGACGCCGGAGCACAACATTCTGGTCGATCCCAACTGGGCCAACTGGCTCATCGTTATCCGACGTCTCAAGCGCGCAGGATTGGCGATCAAGGACCTACCTGACATTGACCTGGTGCTCATCACGCATGCCCATTTCGATCATCTCAATCGACGCACCCTTGCGGCCATAGCTGCCCGTCAACCCATCGTCGTCCCTTCAGGCGTATCCAGCCTGGTGCATGATCTTGGGTTTGAGAAGGTGCACGAAATGAACTGGTGGGATGAGTGGCACCATCGCGATCTCAAGATCACGTTCACTCCCGCCAAGCATTGGGGCGCGCGCGTACTGCACGACCGCCATCGCGGTTATGGCGGCTATTGCATCGAATATCAGGGCCGCCAGATTTATCATTGCGGCGACTCGGCCTACTTTTCCGGCTTTCGCGAAATCGGGCGCCGGCTGGCACCGGAGATCGCACTCCTGCCCATCGGCGCCTATGAGCCACCCTCCTTCCGCGATGTCCACATGGGCCCCGAGCAGGCCGTGCAGGCCTTCGCCGAGCTGAAGTCAAAGACCTTCGTTCCGATGCACTTCGGCACCTACCGCCTGAGCTACGAACCGATGCATGAGCCGGCCCAACGGTTGATGCTCGCCGGAAGCGAAGCCGGCGTCCTGCAACAAATTCGCTTTCTTGTTGAGGGGATGCCGCAGGTGTTTTGAATTTAAATTCGGCCACCAACGTGGTTCAATTTCATCCATGTCGATGATCGCTTTCGTTGCCAATTACGAGGACCTGTCTACGGACAAGGGATATCAGTTCAAATTCATGTGCGATAAATGCGGCAACGGCTTTGTTTCCGGCTACGAGGCCAACAACCTCGGTACGGCGGCAGGCTTGCTGGAAGCTGCCGGCAATCT
>Ga0068863_100004041_pt1 | contig 14483 bp, 18 predicted proteins | sample KBSSwiS62_FD_66596 | JGI IMG/M metagenome (GOLD analysis project Ga0068863, IMG submission 66596) | Switchgrass rhizosphere microbial communities from Kellogg Biological Station, Michigan, USA - KBS Switchgrass S6-2 | ecosystem: Host-associated > Plants > Roots > Rhizosphere > Soil ...
GAGGAATTGCGCGGGCAACCGGGTACCCGGGTTCCGCACGCGTGGGTGGTTGACGGCCAAGAGCGGGTTTCTACCCTTGATCTACTCGGTCCTGGCTTCACGCTGTTCACCGGAGACGACGATGCCGCATGGTCTGAGGCCGCAGCCTTCGCGTCGAATACCTTCGGCACGCCGATCTGCGTGCGGCGCATCGGGACTGCGCTCGACGTCGACGGCGCCTGGGCTGCCGCCGGGAAACTCGCACCGGACGGGGCGTTGTTGGTGCGCCCCGACGACTTCGTCGCCTGGCGCGCCGACACGCTTCCACGGTCGCCGAAAACTGATCTCGGCCGGGTGCTGTGTCAGATCCTCGGTCGTACCCCATGACCGATCCGCTGAGGTCTGAAATTGTGACCTGTCTCGGCTCGAGCACCACGGCGTCAAGGGGAACCTACAAGTGGATCGACGAGCTGGAAAGGCGACCCCAAAACCGCCGATTTCAATTCGTCAACCTCGGTGTGGGCGGCGATCTTTCGTTCAACACCGTCCGGCGCCTCGACCGAGTCATCGCACTACGTCCGGACCGGGTCATCGTGCTCATCGGGGCGAACGACATCATGGCGAGTGTCTTTCCCAACCACCGGCGATTCCTTCGAATCGTGAAGCGACTCTCCAAAGAACCGTCGCCGGCCCGGTTCAAAGAGAACCTCGCGGTCATCGTGCGCAGGCTGCAAGGCGAGGCCGACGCGCGGGTCGCGTTGAGTTCCCTTCCGCCGGTGGGAGAGGAGCCCTGTTCGTCCCATCCAGTTCAGTCGCGGCTCAACGAGCTGATCGCCACTTACAACGGCATCATCCGCGAAACCGCCTCGATGGCATCCACGGACTACATCCCGTTTTATGAAGCTTTCCAGGCGAGGCTCGCGCAGACAACGAAGACAAAAGCATTCACCCGTTTCTCGTTCCCATCGTTCTACCGTGACTACCTCATTCGGGAAATGATCCTGCGGCAGAGCTTCGATGAGATCGCTCGAATCAACGGTTGGGAATTTCACATTGACGGTATTCATCTCAACACCAAGGGCGGGCGCATCCTCACCGAGACTGTTCAGAGATTCTTGGACTCCCGACCTCCGCTGCTGTGAACACTGCAAAGTGTTATTCCAATAGTCTTGCGGCGCAAGCTGATTCGTCACAGTGACGTATTAGCGGTGACGTGCGGGAGAAGGGGGACAGGTTGGTCGATGCCGGCTATTAGTTGGACAGGGCCGCCCTTGCGCCGCTTCCGACCGGCCCGGGCACAAGCTCCAGAAGTAGCTGGGGGTCCATCATGCTCAGCGACGCAACGAGCACTGGCGACGGAGCCCAGATCATCATTGGCGCAACACAAGAGTTAAGACAAGCGACAATCCGTATCTGTGAAATTGCTCGAGGGTTCGCAGGAAAATATTTGTGGCTTGCGGTTGACTGCTACTCGATCGCGGGGAGCGGCCGCGAGAGGAAGAGCTATGCCTACCATCACCACGTCGGACGGTGTCGAGATCTTCTACAAGGACTGGGGCTCTGGCCAGCCGATCGTTTTCAGTCACGGCTGGCCGCTGACGGCCGACGACTGGGACGCGCAGATGATGTTCTTTCTGCACCACGGCTATCGGGTGATCGCGCACGACCGGCGTGGGCATGGCCGATCCGAGCAGGTTCGGACCGGCAATGACATCGAGCACTGGGTGGCCGACCTGGCGGCGTTGACCGAGCAGCTCGACCTGCACGAGGCCGTCCATATCGGGCACTCCACCGGCGGAGCGGAAGTGGCCCGCTATGTGGCTCGCCACCAGGAGCGGGTCGCCAAGGCGGTACTGGTGTCCTCGCCGACACCAAACATGGTGCGGACCGATAACAATCCGGGCGGCCAACCCCAAGAGTGGTTCGACGCGGTGCAAGCGGGTGTCATGGGAAATCGATCGGAATTCTTCCGCGCGGTGCCGGAAGGTCCGTTCTATGGATTCAACCGATCAGGGGCGGAGCCGTCCGAGGCTGTCATCGCGAACTGGTGGCGACAGGGCATGTCCGGCAGCGCCCACGCTCACTATGAGACCGTGTTTTCCTGGCTGCAGGACTACACCGAGGATCTGCGCACGATCATCGATCTGCGCACGATCATCGTTCCCGTCCTGGTGATGCACGGCGATGACGATCAGATCGTTCCCTTCGCCAGCGCGGTGCCCCGAGCTGTCGACCTACTCCAGAACGGTGTGTTGAAGACCTATGCCGGCTACCCTCACGGCATGCTGACCACGCATGCGGATGTCCTCAACCCGGACTTGCTCGCGTTCATCGCGTCCTGATCGGCAGCATCCGCACTCTGCGTACCGCGGTGCTGGCGTGGCTGTTCGCCCGATCAGCCATGCCGGCGGCCACCCAAGGAGCGACGAGCTTGCCCCTTTGAGTCCGTTGCGGCACGGGCGATCCAGTCAAAACATTAGTCGGAAAGCCATGCGCCCCAGAGCGATTCGTCACAGTGACGTATCGTTAGGGGCGTGGGACGAGGGAGGCAGGCTGGTCGATCACCGGCTATGTGGCCGGCCGCCGGAGGTTCACTCAAGGTTTCACCTAACACACGAATCATTCATTAACTGATTGAACCCTGCGACAACCTCGGCCGACGCACAACGGGTTCGCACCCTACCTTAAGTGCCGATAAGCCACATTATGTCAAGTTGGCGGCCAGGTTGCGCAACCGAACTCCCTACCTCCTGACACTTGTCCGGTCCCCTCGTCTTTGCGTGCAGCACAATCCTTTTCACCGCGCCGGGCGCTGCCTACAAGCCCTGGCGTCGTTCAGCGATCGGGACGGCGTGGCCGAAGGCTGACGACGAACTTGCACACCCCGACCACAGTGTCATCAGCGTCGTTGAGTGACACATCGACGTCGATGTCGCATCCTTCGCCGGCTTGAAGGGTCCTTTGAACATCGGCAGCGACTGCAGGATCGACCCTGCTGGTGGCCGTGATGCCTCCGCACGCCGGGCGCCGGTACTCGATCGCGCCGCTGCGGATGACGGTATAGGCGCCGGTACCAGCGGCGCCGGCGGCCATGACCGCTGCCCCTGCGCCGGCCACTTCGGCGACGCCGTAGGCGACTGCAGCGTTGACGTGGCCGTTGTGGTTGATGTGTTCGGGCTTGGGGCGCCGCAGCGACGACCGCATGGACCCGTCGTCGCCAAGTTCTGTGTCAAGGTCGAGCCATTGGATCCACGGCATGAACTTCATCGCGTCGGTTGCGGCCATCGATAGTCCTCTGTTAGAGCGGTGTTCTAATTAGTGTTAGGCTACCCTACGATGCCTCTCCATCCGACGGCAGTGCGGCTGCTGCAGACGGCGTTGCTGATGATCGACAGCGACGGCCCTGACGCGCTGACTGTACGGTCGCTCGTCGAGCAGTCGGGGGTGACTGTCGGCAGCATCTACCACCACCTGGGCTCGCTGGATCAGCTGCGTCGCGCTGTCGCCGACGAGGCGCTGAGGTCCTGGTCTACGGACTTCTTTGCCGCGCTTCGAGAGCGCGGCTACGCGGCTGCAGCAGCGGCAGACCGGGCATGGAGTCGTGCCCATCCTGGGCTCGGTGTTCTCATCGAAACGACTGGCCGACTCGGTGAGATGGGCGATGCTGCAGAACAGTTCAACACCGGATTGCGCGGCTGGCTCGACTCCGAGCAACTCGCGAAGGGTGCGCCGGCCCACCTAGTCGCCGCAATCATCTTGGGTCCTTTGCTCGAGTTGAGGCGCCTGGAACGCGCGACGGGACGCGCCGTCTCCAACGCCGAACTAAAGGTCCTCGAAACATCGGTCCTAGCAGCGCTTGCAGCTCTTAAATCGCCATAGTGCACATTGGAATACGACGGAATCCACCAGTGCTGATGCGGTTGGTCAGCCATCTCTGCGCGCGCCGTCTGAAATGAACCGATAGCAATCCCCCGACTGTGCCCCAACGCCTTGACTTCGGAATACCCGCAATCGAATTTTCAATGTGCGGTCTGTGCGGCAATGGCTTGGGTATCGATGACGGACCACACCTCGGCAATCTTGGAGTCGCAGAACCGGTAGAAGACGTGCTCCGCGAAGGCAATCGGTGTTCCAGGCGGATCGAAACCCAGAAATTGTTGTTGCGGGGTGCACTGGAAGGCCAGTCGACAGGCAACAACATCATCTTGAGTCACAATCAATTCGGCGATGAACAGTAGGTCCGGTACTGCCGCGACGTCTGCCTCCAGCATTGCCCGATAGCCGCTGAGTCCCAGGGGCCTGCCGTTGTGTACCACGTCATGGGACACAAATTCGCCTAGATCATCCCACCGCCTCTCGTTGAGGCAACGAAGGTACCGACGGTAGGCCTCGGTAAGTGGCTCGCCACTCATCGACTCTGCTCCTTTATCGAATTCGTTGCGAGAAGCGCGATTTGATGGCCTCTATACGGCATCGTTAGCGTCTCGCTAGCTGGCGTCACGAATGGAAAACGCTCATGTTTGCTGCTGAGGCGGGGTTGGAAATCATGCTGCCGCACGGTCAGTGAGCGGGCGTCGACGAAGTGCGGCCTTTTGTATGGCAGGTGGGGTGTAGTCCTGATCAAGCGGCCCAGCGTCGGTCCCCGGGGGCACGATGGCGTCGATCTCGTCGAGAACGTCCTCGCCGAGGACGGTGCCGGCGCCCGCGAGCAGATCATCGAGGTGGCTCATAGTCCGCGCGCCCACAAGTGCGCTGGTCACGCCCGGATGCGCGATCGCGAATGCCATAGCCATGTGCGGCATGCTCAGGTCCGCTTGGGCGGCAACGACAATGAGACGCTCAACTGCATCAAGACGGCGTTGGTCGTGAAACGACGAGAGCAGTTGAGCGCGAATGACGTCGTTGTCGTGGCCACGGCGCACACGCCCGGTGAGCATGCCTTGCCCCAGTGGACCCCATACAAGGACACCTAGACCGTACTGCTGGGCTACCGGCAGTACTTCACGCTCGACGCCGCGATTGAGAAGTGAGTACGGTGGCTGCTCAGTGTGCGGCCGCTCGTATCCCCGTCGCTCGGCGATCCATTGCGCCTGAACAAGATTCGAGGCTGGCAGGGTCGAAGTCCCGAAAGCCCGGATCTTCCCGCTGCGGACCAGGTCGGTCAATGCCGACAGAGTTTCTTCGAAGTCAGTGTCGGGATCGGGGCGATGTAGTTGGTAGACATCGATGTAGTCGGTCTGCAAACGGCGTAGCGAGTTCTCAACCGCGGAATGGATCCATCGCCGCGACGCGCCGCGATGGTTGAGGTTGTCGTCAACCGGCCTACCGAATTTGGTGGCGAGGACGACTTCGTCGCGGCGGCCCTTGAGTGCGCGGCCAACGATGTCTTCGGAGTCTTCATAAGCGTCGGCGGTGTCGATGAGGTTGATGCCGGCGTCGAGTGCGCGATGAATCACGTTGATCGATTCTTGCTCTGAATTGCCCATGCGGGTAGCGAACATCATCGCGCCGAGGCCGATGGTGCTCACCTGGATGCCGGTCCGGCCGAGCGGTCGGTATCTCACGGCGTGGCTCCGTTCTGTCGGTACCTACGACTCTGCTGCACCCTGCGGGCCAAGCGGAACAGCTTTCCGGTTACTATACGGAAAGCTGTTCCAGATAAGCTAGGCCCATGTCGAGTCGAACTGAGCGCACGACCACGGCGTCTGCCTCCGTTGGCGCTGGGCGTCGCCAACGGCTCGACGCTCAACGCAATGTCCTTGCGATTGTGGAGGCGGCGAAGACAACCTTTGCGACTAGTGGTGTCGATGTTCCGGCCAAAACCATCACCGACCTGGCCGGTGTTGGTATCGGGACTCTATACCGGCATTTTCCACGCAGATCTGATCTCATCCTGGCCGTCGTTGAGCACGAGATCGGTCACTGTATCGAGGCCGCGGACGAGTTGACCGCACGTTTGGAACCCCGCGAAGCGTTGATAGCCTGGGTCAACCGATTCGCCGACTTCGTGCGCACCAAACACGGCCTTGCGAACGCGCTGCATTCTGGCGATCCCGCCTACGCGGGTCTAGCCCAGACTCTGTTGGACCGTCTCGAGCCGGTCTTGGACTCCCTTCTCGAACGGGCACCTTTGAACGCGCGAAGCCGCGACACCGTGTCGGCACGCGATGTGCTGACCACGATTGCCCTCATATGCCAACCGGTGCCTGGCGAAACGTCGTCATTCAACGAACGCATGACGGAGGTTTTCCTCGAAGGCTTGCTGGTGTCTCGTTTCTGATACCACCTTGATGTGTGGTTGACGCTGGCAAGAGGCTTTTGTAGGAGGTGGGTTACAGGTCAAGCACGCCGTATTGCGCTGCATCCCAATTGTTTTGATCCGACGCGAAGACTACGGCGAAGCGGGAACCGGACTGCTCGTCGCCGCGGCTCACCCGCGGCGCATGCAACTGAAACAGCCCGCCACGCACGCAGCGTCGATCACGTCGGGTGCCTCCACCAAGGGCTCTGATCTCAGCGGCGCTGCAGGCTGTCGAGCGCAACGGCCATGGCCACACCCACCCGCCAGTCCAGCTGCCGGCCGTCGGACAGCACCGGGATGGTGATCTCGTAGACATCGCGCAACGTCGGCTGGCGCTCGGAGGTCAGCATCACCTGCCCGTTGCCGGTGACGAAGTCGAAGTGGTAGCGCAGCGGGTCGACCGCGCCGGTGCTGTCGAGGAACCGCCTGGCGATGGCGACGCCTCGGCTGCGCTCCTGCCCGACGGCGGTCAGCCCCTCGCGGGTCGAGAGGTTCCAGGTGGAGCGCAGCAGTGACCTGCCGTAGTCCTTTCGGAACTCACCGATCGGTTGATTGTCGGCGTCGGTGACCTCGTACGCGCCGCCATGTTGAAGGCCTCTGCGGGCAGTGAAGGCGAATAGAAGCCGGGTGTGGGCTTCGTCGGCGTAGAACGCGACGTGCTTCCTGACGGCCATGCGCTTCTGCTCGGCATGGGCGACCACCTGCGCCGTCGAAGCGTCGACGTAGTGGCCGTGCACCGTGTAGCGGTTCGCTAGCAGCGTGATCTGCTGCCGAAGCGTGAACCGCAGAACATCCGCCATGGGGCTATCGTGCCAGGCCTTGCTCAATTGGGCAGGGCTAACTCTTATACCTAACTCCCCCAATGTGTCTCGGAGACCTTGAACCGATTGCCGTCCAGGTCCTCGGTCTGAAAGATCCGGGTGATGGTACTGGCCGAATCCCAGTCCTCTTCAATCCTTTTGACATGAGCGCGTCGTAAGCTGCCTCGATATCAGTGGTGACGAAACCGTTTTCATCAGATGTAACCGCGTCGGTATGTCCAAAATCCTTCGCATGATGACCATTTAGCCACTAGTCCACCCGGTCGCGTTTCGGAAATGTGTCGGTATGAGCAACCTGAAGCAAGGCCCAAATCAAAGCGATCCCCGCAATCCATCCAGCTGGGACCTCCCGGACTCCGACATCTGTTCAGCAGCACTGCAGTTGGTGTCCGCCGTCTCCCCCGACTTCCTCGCCAACCACTGCGTCCGCAGTTATCTTTTCGGCCGCGAACTGGCGGCCGCTAAAGGCCTGCGTAGAGGCGTCGACTATGACGACGAACTGGTGTTCCTCGGCTGCATCCTCCATGACCTCGGCGTCACCGATTACGGTCGCGGCGATCAGCGGTTCGAGGTCGACGGAGCCGATGTCGCGGCGCGCTTCCTCCGCGAGCGCGGGATTTCCGATGACCGAACTCGCACGGTGTGGGAAACGATCGCTCTGCACACGAGTGTCGGCTTGGCCGACCGGTTCGGTCCCAACCAGGCCGTCGCGCATTTCGGCATCAGCCTGGATATCAACGGTATGGAGAAGCACCTACTCCCACCAGGCTTCGCCGCACGGGTCCACCAAGCATGGCCACGTCACAGTCTTGGCTACGCAATCGCCGGACTGATCGCTGAAGATACACAAGCCAACCCAATGAAGGCTCCTCCCTTCTCGTTTCCTGCTCACCTACACGAGCTGATCAATGGTTCTCCCTCGATATCGTTCTTCGATCTGGTGGGATGGGGCGACCAACCCCTAAGCAGCACTGCCACCTAGCGGCGGGGCGTGAGAACGTGACGACGGCTTTGGGCGATGCTGCACGCCAGCCGATCTGCCCAAAACAGTTGGGCCGCTTGACTGTCACTCAACGACGCTTCAAGGCTTGAAGGCGGGAGCCATCGCCACGAACCAGGTCGGCGGACGACAAGCCTGGCTCTCTGCTGAACCAGGGGCCACCCCGCCGAACGCCTCGCGCCAGGCCTTGCGGCGTGACCTACCCGACAGCACCGGCGCTGCGAACAGCCTGCCCCTCCAACTGCAGCGTCAAACTCAAATCAGTCAGTCGGAATTCAGCGTCATCAAAAAGTGGTCAACCGATCCGCAGATGTCTTAGCCAGCAGTGGGGGAACTTTCGCAACAACTCCCTTGCGCAGATATTTGGACCGCACGGGTTATCCCCAACAGTTCTTCACAATGGGGATGAATTACACGAACGTGATTTTGGCACAGGACGACTTTTGCCGCTTTCGCCGCCGCTCCCATCTACCCCCAATCGGCACCTGGCAAACGCTCCGCCGGGAACGATCCGCCGGGATCGCAGCAGCCGGTTGGCTGGGCAACCTCACCCGAATGGTTAAGCAGATACTTGACTTTTTCGATACCGCCGAGAATAGTTAAGTATGTGCCTAACCAATCCGGGTTTGACCTGGTCGGTCGCGTTTTTCATGCGCTCGCCGACCCGACCCGCCGGGCGATCGTGGAACGGCTGGTCGAACGGCCGGCGCCGGTCAAGGCGTTGGCCGAGCCTCTCGCGATGTCCCTGCCTGCGGTCATGCAGCACCTCAAGGTCCTGGAAGACGCGGGCGTCATCGTCACCGAGAAAGTCGGTCGAGTACGCAGTTGCCGTATCGAACCGAAGGCGCTGCGTGACGCCGAACGCTGGCTCAGCAGTCAACGCACGGAATGGGAACGGCAACTTGATCAACTCGACGACTACCTGAAGGGAAAGTGATCATGGAAGTAACGCACTCGACGTTTACGCTGGAACGCCGCTACCCCGCCCCGGTCGAGCAGGTATTTGAGGCATGGGGAAATCCGGAGGCACGCAAGCGTTGGATGGCTCAAGGAGCCGAGCACTCACAAGACTTCGTGGTCGGCGGTTTCGAGACTGTCAAGGGATTCGACCCACAGGGCCGGCCGCTGACCTACGAGGCACGGTATGCCGAGATCGCAACCAATGAACGAATTCTCACGACGTCGACCTTGCATACCGGAGACCGACTGTCGACCGTCTCGGTCACCAGTGTCGAATTCCGAGAAGAGGACGTCGGCACTCTGCTCGTTCTGACCGAGCACGGCATCTACCTTCCTGGCCAAGAGCAACCGGCTTGGCGTGAGCACGGAACCGCCGAGCAACTGGACGCCCTGGCCGCGGAGTTCACACAACACTAGGGAAAAGGGGAACTGATCATGGCTCACGTTGATTACGTACTGGCAGTCGTCGCGGTGAGCGACATCGAGGTCGGCAGGGCCTGGTACACAAAGCTATTCGGGCGCGAACCGGACAACAATCCGATGTCAAACCTGATCGAATGGCAGGTCACCAACGGCGGCTGGGTGCAGGTCACCGAAGATCCTCAGCGTGCCGGCAACGGGATGCTCAACCTAGCCGTGTCCGACATCGATGAAGGGGCTAGGGAACTCCGCGAGATGGGGATAACCGCGGCTGGAATCATCACCGCCAACAAAGGCGTACGGCTGTGCCCAATCACCGACCCCGACAACAACAGGATCCAGCTGGTCGGCAACTTCCGAGTGAAATACTGAGCGGCTGACCCGGATTCACTTAGTGCCGGATCCACCAGCGCCGCCGGCGACATCGGGATTGAGAATGTACAGCCCGGCAATTGTCCGATCGTCACGGAAGGTGATGCGGGCGACGAAATCACCAGCCTCGAACATCAATGGCGTGTTGGTGGTGGTGAAGTCGCCGGCGCGCACGGACTCTGTGTCGCCGTGGCTCTCATAGCCCCCAGCCAATCCCGCAATGTGTGCCCAGGCCTCGGCCAGCCCTTCGTCGGTGAGCCGGTCGCGCATCGTGGCATCGAAGCGCGCGCTGACAGCAGGCCACCGGCCATGAGCGAGATCATCGATGACGCTCCTCGCGAGTTCGTCGGCTCCAGGAATTGGGTTTGTGTTCATTACTTCTCCGGTTCGCGGATCGATGGGCTTGCCGTAACGCTGGAAGACGGCCTGACGCGATACACCGAGCACGTCGCCGATCTCCTGCCACGTTCGGCCTGCCTCTCTTGCGTGCTGAACAGCCGCGGCCAGCAACGCCTCAGCCCGGTCCTGAACCTCGTGTGCTGCCCGCACCCGTTCGAGCGGATCGTTGTCGCCGCGCAGGACAGGGGCGGCGAGGATTTGGCCGAGCTGGCGATGAAGCTGCTGACCCGTCGCGGTGAACACATCAGCCACGTGTCAATGATGGCTTGACAAATATCAGTCCGTCAAGCAGCAATTGACGGACTCCGCCGCGCCGAACTCAGAGAAGCTCCGGTACCGCGACGTCGCCTTCCTGGTGAATTATGAGTTCCTCCGCCAAGTCATACGACATGTAGAAGCGGCCGCCGCCGTCGCCGAATCCCTGCGGATGCTCGCCCCAGCTCTGCTCGAAGCCGAGCAGTTTCTTCGACGGGATGATCTCGGTGGCGAGGTATTCGTGCCCGCTCTTCTTGCCGGACGCGGTGCTGTGGATGACGCCGTCCGATCCGGTGGACATCATGTCGTCATACCAATTGGTTCCGCACAGGACTGGCTGCCGCGACAGCGCGGCGAGGAAAGCGTCGAATGTGAACGTCCAGGCGTAGCTCGAGATGATCCCGGCGGCTTTCCACCACTTCATCAATCCGATTGCGCTGGAGCCTTCGTCGTCGGGCGGGTATTGGCCGGGGTACGGATCACGCAGCGTGGCCTCGTGATAGTTGCGGATCCCGTCGTCGTTGCCGAGGTAGCTTGAGCCCGCCTTTCCGATCGGAACGACGGCGTTGAACTTGCGACGGCTGCGAATCCCGGCGGTGGTGTTGAGCATGTTCGTCCCACTGAACCCGACGCAGCCCGACAGAAAGAACTGGTCGACGTGCGGCGCGTTCAGTGCATGCCGGACATGGCTTTTCGGCCGCCCCGCGGCCGCGGTGAAGGCGTGCTCGCGTGACTTGGGGTCGTGATGAATGATGCGGCCGAGCTGACCTGACGCGCTCATCGAATCTCCTTACCGCGGTTGGGCGTAGCGCTGGTTGCTCTTGACGGTGCAAACAAACCGTACTTTCTGACGTCAGCTGTGAACCGAGTACTCCACTACTTGATTCTGATCCACGTTCTCGCGCCCGATTAAGCCCGTTCGCATACGCCCGCAGGCACTGCCGCGGCCGGTTCGCAGTCAGTGCCGACCTTTGCCGCCGAACCGAGACCGGCCCTTGACGTCGCTGTGGCACAAGTTCGTAACCCTGTTTGGGTGTCTATGACGAATGGGCCCGCTCGTGTCCGCACGGCAAGCGTGATGATTGCAGTCGCGGTGCTGCTCGCGTCCGGCGCGATTCCGCGCGCGCTGGCCGATCCCGACGATGTCGCGCCCGTCGATCCCATGCCCGCTCCTGAGGTCCTCGAGCACATGGTGTTATCGGATGGGCCCGAGGCTGCCCCTCCTCCGATTCCGTTGGCGATTCCCTTCGGGACGCCCGAGGGACAGGATCCGACGCCGTTCGTCGGCGCGGCTCCTTTTGAGCCGCCGACGATCTCGCCCAGCGACGGCGCGACTGTCGGCATCGCCAAGCCGATCGTGATCAGCTTCAGTTCGTCCGTCGCCGACCGTGCAATGGCCGAACAAGCAATTCACGTTTCCTCGGATCCACCTGTTCCCGGCAAGTTCTATTGGATGAACGACTCCCAAGTGCGGTGGCGGCCCTTCGATTTCTGGCCCGCGCACACGACGGTCAACATCGACGCCGGTGGTACGCGGTCGAGTTTTGTCACCGGGGATGCGCTAATGGCCATCGCCGACAACGAGACTCACCAATTGACCGTCACCCGCGACGGAAACGTAGAGCAGACCTTTCCGATGTCGATGGGCAAGCCTGGCCGCGACACCCCCAACGGCACTTACTACGTTCAGGACAAGTCCCTCGATGTTGTGATGGACTCCGCAACTTACGGAGTCCCGAACTCGTCGCCGGATGGGTATCGGGTTCACGTTCAGCTCGCCGTGCGATTCGACAACAGTGGCAACTACGTGCACAGTGCGCCGTGGTCGGTGGCCGATCAGGGCATCCGCAATGTGAGCCACGGCTGCATCAACATCAGCCCGACTGACGCGAGATGGTTCTACGACAACTTTGGTGTCGGCGATCCGATCGTAATCACGAACTCCGTTCCGTCCACGCAAGGCGACGGCACCGAAGACTGGCAGATCTAGCTTGCGCTCCGCTGCCCGCTTACCCGCCGCCGGTGACGGGGTTTGACGTCAGCGGGATGAAACCGCCGTTGATCCACACGCCCCAGCGACCTCCCCAGCCCGAGTGCCACACAACGGGCTGACCGTCCCAGACCTCGGCAGGCTTTGGTGGCGCCCAGGCCGGCGGCTCCTCACCCAGGACGGGCGCAGGTGGCGGCGGAGGCGGCTCAGCGCCGGCGAGCGCGGCGCCGCCCAAGCCCGCTGCGGCGAGCCCGCCCGCGAGCGCGAGGACGGACAGAGTGGTCTTGATCGAGGTCATGAGCATGACTCCAGGGTTGAAACTGATCCTTAGCCGATTTAACCACCTTACCTAAGGGATCGCCCGGGGTTCGTGCTGGCTGCCTTGTCATCACCGGCGAATGCCCGCGCAGAGCTTCTCCCAGTTGCCGGCGGCGACCATCTCTCGATCCGTTTCACTGATCGCGGCCTCGTCGAGGAACCGTCTGCTGCCACCGTCGGGCACCATCACGTAGGGGTAGTCCGAGGCGAACAAGATGCGCTCGGCGCCGACGACGTCGAGTGTCCACTGCAGGTAGCGCTGGCTGAAAACCCCTCCCGGCGTGACGAAGACGTTGTCGCGGACGTAATCGGACACCGGCCGCTGAAGGCCGGCGATGCCGGTCATCCTGTCGATGCGGTCGAGATAGAAGAGCATCACTTCGCCCCAATGCCCCAGGATGAGCTGGAGGCCGGGAAATCGGTCGAGCACCCCGCCGAGGATGAGCCGAAGCAGTTGTAGGCCAGCGTCGTAATGCCATCCATAACCGTGCGTGCCCAACGCGGCGTCGACCTCATCGCCCAATCCGCTGTAATAAGCGGCCCGCACGGCCGGCGGTGGCGGCTGCGGATGCAGATACAACGGCGCGTTGAGCGCTTCGGCCGCCTCGAAAATCGGCCAGAAGTCGCGGTGATCGAGATTGCGCTCACGGGTGCGCCCATACAACATGGCGCCGTTGAACCCGAGTTCCCTTACCGCCCTGTCGAGTTCGGCCACCGCAGCGTCCGGAGTCGGGGTCGCCAGGGTTGCGAAACCCTGCAGCCGATCGGAATGGCGACGGATCGCGTCTGCGAGCCTGTCATTGCAGACGCTCTGTAGCGCCACGGCGTCGCGTGGCTCAAGGTTCTGCAATCCCGGCGTCGTCATCGACACGACAGAGACGTCGAGACCCGTGGCGTCCATCGCGGCGATCCGTTCGTCGTCGAGATCCACCAGCCGCCGACCGAGCTCGTCGTCAGCCGTATCGGGGATGCCGACGTCCTGCCATTGCGGTTCCAACGCCTGCCAGGCGTCGATCAGCTCAGGTATCGCGAAGTGTTCCTCCAGACCAACCATCTTCATTTCCGCGATGGTAGGACCGGATTCTGCGCCGCTCCTGAGAGCCGAGGTCAGCCGCTGCTTCTTGACCGGCCCCTATCGCGCCACAGCTACCCGCGGTGACCGTTATCGTGAGCCCGTGGAGGGGACGCCATTTGGCCGCTACCGGCTCATCGAACTGCTGGGCCGCGGCGGGATGGGCGAGGTGTGGCGCGCCTACGACAGCGAAATCGACCGCATTGTCGCGCTGAAAATGCTGCTCCCACAGATAAGCCAAGACCCCGAATACGAGAAGCGGTTCCGACGCGAGGCCCGCGCGGCCGCACGCCTCGACGACCCGCACGTCGTCCCGATATACGACGTCGGCGAGATCGACGGCCGGCTGTATGTGACCATGCGGCTGATCGCAGGCACTGACCTGCACACCCTGCTCGAGTCCGGCCCGCTCGAGCCGCGCCGCGCCGTGGCGATCATCGAGCAAATCGCGTCTGCGCTACAACGAGCGCACCGAACCGGGTTGGTGCACCGCGACGTCAAACCCTCCAACATCCTCATCGACGAGAACGACTTCGCCTATCTCATCGACTTCGGAATCGCCCGCACCGCCGAGGAGACCGGGCTGACCGTGACCG
>Ga0068863_100004043_pt1 | contig 14481 bp, 12 predicted proteins | sample KBSSwiS62_FD_66596 | JGI IMG/M metagenome (GOLD analysis project Ga0068863, IMG submission 66596) | Switchgrass rhizosphere microbial communities from Kellogg Biological Station, Michigan, USA - KBS Switchgrass S6-2 | ecosystem: Host-associated > Plants > Roots > Rhizosphere > Soil ...
GCGAGGGCTCTTTCGAAGCAGTCTCGGGCTTCGTCAAAGCGGAGCAACTCGCGCATCAGGTTCCCGCGCTCGCTCCAGGCAGGCGCGCAACTTGGGTCTTCTTGCAGTGCCCGATCGAAAGCCCGTTCAGCGTTCTTCGTGTCGCCGAGCCGGAGCCAAACCTGGCCGAGCGTCACCCACAGAAGTGCGTGCCGCCGCGGAACCAGCGCCAGCGACTTTTCGAGGGCGTCCGCCGCAGGTCGCCAGCGTCCTTGCGCTTCATGCGCTAGACCCAGGCACGCCCACGCCTCGGCGAGCGACGGATCGGCTTCGGTTGCTTGCGTGAGAACGGGAATTGCCGCTTCCAGACGCCGCAGGTGAAAGAGCGTGATCCCGAGGTTGCCGAGCACGGAAGGCCGGCCCGGTGTGAGCGTTTGGCACTGTTCGAAGCAGATGCGGGCGGGCTCGAGCCGGCCGTTCTCGTAATGCTGGATCCCCTCGGCGAAGAGGGCTCGCGAGCGCGCGAGCTGCTCTTCCGTGGGACTTGCGCGAACAGTCACGTGTGGTTGCTGAAGCGGCCTGCTGGTTGCCGATCAGCGGTCTGGTTTCAGCCGAACGGCGGCGAATGAGGCTATCACGGGTTGGCGGGCAGGCCAACATCGCATTGGCCGCGCCCGCCTGTCCCGGCGATGCATGTTCTCGGCCGCCGAAAGCGCGCAATCCTTCGAGCCGACGCGTCAATAGTAGGGCGAGTACCCACCCATATCGTCGGGCGCTAATCTGGAAGCCATCCGCGCCCAGATGCGGCGTGCGAACGATGGCTGTGGGTCGAGCTGACGACTTTCCTCGACGTCGCGCCCAAGCACGCAAACCGTCGACGCTTTCTGGGCCTCGATGAGCGTCAAGCCGCCTCGGTCGATCACGTACGAATCGCCCGCCTCGAGGACGATGTCCCGCGTGTCGTCCTGGAGCGTCATCCATAGGGTGCCGCGGGTAACCCGCAGCGTCGTTCCGCGCGCGTCCGGGAGTCGCACGAGCTCGCTCGGGGCCAGCTCCCAGACCTTCGTGTATCCGGTGCACAGCATGGTCGACCTCCTGTATCATGCATTCGTTGCATCCGAAGGAAGGCGACCGGGGTTTCGGTCCCGCCTCCGACCGCCGCGAGATTCAAGGCGACGATGCAGCAGATATTAGGAGCGGCGCGGGCCTCCTTCAAACGGTCTCTTGGAATGAGTTGCATGATCCCGATGCATGCTTAAGAGCCTGAGACGCCTGCCGTCGCTGGATTTTCTCCGGGGATTCGAAGCGGCCGGGCGGCTCCTTTCGTTCACTCGCGCGGCGAACGAGGTCTTCGTCACGCAATCGGCGCTGTCACGGCAGGTGCAGGCGCTCGAAGCGGCGCTCGGCGTCCCGCTGTTCGTTCGCGGCCACCGCTCACTCGCGCTGACACCCGCTGGCCTCGCGTTCCATCGCGACGTCTCGGCGGCGCTGAATGCGCTCGCCAACGCGGCGGAGTCGGCCCGGGGTGTGGTGCGCGCGCCGGGGCTCGCCGTGACGACGACGGTGTCGTTCGCGTCGCTGTGGGTGATCCCGCGGCTCGCGTCGTTTCGCGCGCGGCATCCGGACGTCGAGGTCTATGTCTCGGCCGACGATCGCCTGATCGACCTTGGGCGGGGAGAGGTCGATCTTGCCGTCCGCTACATGGCCGACGCGAGCGCGCCGCAAGGCGCCGTCCGGCTCTTCGGCGAGCGGATGATGCCCGTGGTCAGCCCCAAGCTCATTCGCCGCGGCGGCACGCCGCTTGCCGTACCCGCCGACCTTGCCCGTCACGTGCTCCTGCATCTCGACGACCCGGACGGCCACACGCCGTGGCTCGAATGGAGCGTATGGCTTGCGTCCAACGGCATGCCGGGCCTCAAGTCGAGCGGCTCGCTGCGGTTCAAGCTCTACGATCAGGTGATCCAGGCAGCCGTCGGCGGACAAGGCGTCGCACTCGGCCGCATCCCGCTGATCGCCGAGCACCTTCGCGATGGCAGGCTGGTGGCGCCGTTTCCCAAGCGCTACGACTCGGCGCGCGGCTACTACGCCGTGGTGGCGCCGCACGCCGCCGACCGGCCCGATGTCATGGGTTTCGTCTCGTGGCTCGCCGACGAGGCGGCGCACGAGGCGGGCCGCGCGAAGGCAGCGGAGTTGCCGTCGTCCGATCCGTTGCATGGCAAACGACGCGGAGTCTCGCGCCGCGCGACGCGATGAACAGCCGTGCTGCGACCCCTCGCGGTCACGCCGCGACGACCGAGCCGTCCGCGTGGATCGCGCGGTTTGCGTCGCTGGTGCCGGCGGGCGCGCGCGTCCTCGATCTTGCGGCGGGCCACGGGCGCCATGCGCGGCTTTTTGCGAGCCGCGGCGCGCGCGTCGTCGCCGTCGACCGTGACGTCGACGCGCTCTCGGCCATGGACAAATCAGCCGGCATCGAGACGCGTGTGCTCGACCTCGAGAGTTCCATCTGGCCGCTCGCCGGCGAGCGCTTCGACGCGATCGTCGTCGCGAACTATCTCCATCGGCCCTCGTTGCATGCGCTGCTCGATGCGCTCGCCGACGATGGAGTGCTGCTCTACGAGACGTTCGCGCGCGGCAACGAAGCTTACGGGCGTCCATCCAATCCCGATTTCCTGCTGGAAAGGGACGAGTTGCTGCGCCTCGCAGACGGCCGGCTGACGGTCGTAGCGTTCGAGCAGGGGGTGGTCGCGCTGCCGCGATCGGGCGTTGTGGTGCAGCGGTTGGCTGCGGTCGGCAAGGCCCGCTCCTGGCCGCCCGCGTTGCCCCTGCCGTGAACGCCACGGAACAATCGCAGGCGGGCCGGGTTCGAATGAGGTAAAATTTCGGTCTTTTAGCCCTCGCTCCCATGCTGACCGGAAGTCTCGTCGCAATCGTCACGCCCATGGGCAAGGGCGGGTCGCTCGACCTTCCCGCGCTCGCCAAGCTCATCGATTTTCACGTCGCCAATGGCACGGCGGGCATCGTCGTCGTCGGCACGACCGGCGAATCGCCGACCGTCGACGTCGACGAGCACTGCCGCCTCATCAAGACGGCGGTGGTCGAAGCGCGTGGCCGCATTCCGATCGTCGCCGGAACCGGCGGAAACTCCACGGCCGAGGCGATCGCGCTCACCGAGTATGCGAAAGAGGCCGGCGCGCACAGCGCACTGTCCGTCGTCCCGTACTACAACAAGCCCACGCAGGAAGGGCTGTACCGGCATTTCCGGGCGATCTCCGAAAGTGTCGATTTGCCGATCCTGCTGTACAACGTGCCTGGCCGCACCGTCGCCGATCTCTCGAACGACACCATTCTGCGGCTGGCGGAGATCCCCGGCATCGTCGGCATCAAGGACGCGACGGCCGACCTGGGACGCGGCAGCGAGATCCTGAAGCGACTGAAGGCGACTCGGCCGGAATTCGTCGTTTACAGCGGCGACGACATCACCGGCCTGCCACTCATGCTGATGGGAGGTCACGGAGTGATCTCGGTCACCGCCAACGTCGCCCCGAAGCTTATGGCGGAGCTCTGCCGCGCCGCCCTGTCGGGCGACGTCACGACCGCGCGCGCCCGTAACGATCGGCTGCTCGGACTGCACCGGGCGTTGTTCGTCGAGGCGAATCCGATCCCCGTGAAGTGGGCGCTTTCACAGATGGGGCTCATCGAAAACGAGCTGCGCCTGCCGATGGTGCCGCTCTCCACCCGCTACCACGAAGCGGTTCGCAACGCCCTCCGCGAGGCGGGCTGCATCTAGGCGCCCGAGGCGCCGGGCTTGCGACGCGTTTTGCGTCGACAGCGCAGCGAATCCAACACATTCGAAGGTGTACTGATGCAAGAAGCAACATCACGAAGCACGTGGCGTGCGATCGCGGCCGTGGCCATCGTCGCGGTCGCCGTCGCCGGCTGTGGCGAGGCGCCGACGAAGCGGATCGACTACAAGTCCGACTCGCGCGCCCCGGCGCTCGAAATCCCTCCCGATCTCAACACGCCGCAGTACGACGACCGCTATACGATCAACGCCAACACTGCGTCGGGGGTCGCGGCGCAAGGCAATCGACCGCGCGCCGTCGAAGGCATCGCCGTCAACGCGACGGCGGATGCGAAGATCGCCCGCGCCGGCAACGAGCGCTGGCTCGTCGTCAAAGCGACGCCGATGGAGGCGTGGAACACGATGCGCAAGTTCTGGACCGACATCGGGTTCGTGCTGGCCGTCGAGCAGCCCACGCTCGGCATCATGGAAACCGATTGGGCGGAAAACCGCGTCAACATGCCGAGCACGGTGATCGAAGGAATGGTCGGCAAGGTCGCCGACGTGTTCTTCAACAGCTACAAGCGCGACAAGTTCCGCACGAGGCTCGAGCAGGGCACGGAGCCCGGCACCGTCGACATCTACATTTCGCACCGCGGCGCCGAGCAGGTGCCGACGACGCTGATCGACAACCGCTCGCCGGCTGCATTCGTCTGGGCGGTGACGCCGCCGGATCCCGGTCTCGAAGCCGAAATGCTGGGGCGTGCGATGGTGCGCTTCGGCGCGCCCACGCAGACCGCGACCGCAGCCGCGCAAACGACGACGGCCAATCCCTCACCCGAGCGCGCGCGGCTCGAGCGCGAGGCGAACGGCAGCTATCAGCTCGTCGTCGACGACGGCTTCGACCGCGCCTGGCGCCGCGTTGGCCTCGCGCTTGACCGCGTCGGCTTCACCGTCGTCGACCGGGATCGCTCGAAGGGCACGTACTTCGTCCGCTATTCCGATCCCGAGAGCGACGGCGCGAAGAAAGAGAAGGGGCTGCTGGACAAGCTCATGTTCTGGAAGTCCGACACTCCGAATATCGAGCAGTACCGGATCACCGTCGCCGAGGCGAATCCGCGCAGCCTCGTCACGGTCCAGGATCCGAACGGCACTCCCGACAAGAGCGCGACTGGCGAGAAGATCCTTTCGCTGCTGCGCGACCAGCTCAAGTAACGTCCGCGTGCGCTTCGCCTCACTGGGCAGCGGCAGTGAAGGCAATGGCCTCGTCGTGGACGCGGGGGGCACCCGGATCCTCATTGATTGCGGGTTCGGCGTTCGGGACACGAAGAAGCGCCTCGCCCGGCTGGGTCTCTCGCCGTCTTCGCTCGACGCGATACTCGTCACCCACGAGCACGCTGATCACATCGGCGGCGTTCCCGCGTTCGCCGGCAAATACGGCATTCCGGTGTGGGCTACGTTCGGCACGCTGGCGGTCGTTTCCGAGCGCTTCGAGGGCATGGAGCGCGTCTACGGATTCGACAGCCACGAGCGCTTCGCCATCGGCGCGCTCGAGATCCAGCCGGTCACGGTTCCGCACGATGCGCGCGAGCCCGTCCAGTACGTCATCGGCGACGGCGCGCGCAGGCTGGGCGTGCTGACCGACATCGGCATGTCGACGTCGCACGTCGAGACGTGCCTGTCGGGGTGCGATGCGCTCGTCCTCGAGTGCAATCACGACCTCGGAATGCTCGCGAACGGCGACTATCCGCCGTCGCTCAAGCAGAGGATCGCCTCGCGCTTCGGGCACCTGCACAACGAAGCGGCGGCCGAACTGCTGGCGCGCATCGACACGTCGCGCCTCGTGCACATCATCGCCGCCCATCTTTCGCGGGAGAACAACACGCCGGCGCTCGCGAGCGTGGCGCTCGCGACGGCGCTCAATTGCGCGACCGCGTGGATCGGCATCGCGAACCAGTTCACCGGATTCGACTGGCGGGAGATGTAACGGAAACCGAGGGAGAAGCCATGGAACCGCGGCACGAGCTCTACAAAGGGAAAGCGAAGACCGTCTACGCGACGGACGACCCGCACCACCTCGTCATGCATTACCGCGACGACGTGTCGGCGTTCGACGGCGTGAAGCTCGCGAAGCTTCCGCAGAAGGGCGAGACCAACAACAAGATCAACGCGTACGTGATGGGGAAGCTCGCCGTCGCCGGCATTCCGACGCATTTCGTTCGCCTTTTGAACGAGCGCGAATCGCTCGTGAAGGCGATGAAAATGATCCCCGTCGAATGCGTCGTCCGCAACGTGTGCGCAGGCTCGATGGCGAAGCGCTACGGGATAGAAGAGGGACTCAGGCTGCCGGAGCCCATCTTCGAGTTCTTCCTCAAGAGCGACGCCTTGCACGACCCGTTGTGCAACGAGGATCACATCCGCGTGCTCGGGTGGGCGAGCGCCGCCGACATTGCGCAGATGAAGAAGCTGACGCACGACGTCAACGCGGTGCTGAAACCGCTTTTCGCCGACGCCGGGATCGACCTCGTCGATTACAAGCTCGAGTTCGGACATCCTCTGGACGATGCTTCGGGGCCGCTCACGCTGGGCGACGAATTCACGCCGGACGGCTGTCGGCTATGGGATGCGAAGACCGGTGAAAAGCTCGACAAGGATCGCTTTCGCCGAGACTTGGGCAGTGTGATCGAGCATTACCGCGAAGTGGCGCAGCGGATCGGGGCGCCGTTGTAGGGACGGCAAGGTCAGGGCGGGCCCTGCGCGCGCACCCTGCGCAACGTGCTGGCCTAAAGCCCCAGCACCGAGGCGCCCAGTCCTGGCTCAGCGCTCTCGCTGATCGCGTCGAACCGGGTGACGAGCGGCACCGCAGCCTCGGCATCGCCGATCGACAGCGCCGCTCGCGGCTGCGCGATGTTGAAGCGATGCAGGAAGTGGATGCCGTCGACGATGATCAGCGGGTCCATGGCGGCTCTCGCGTCCTCGCCCGTCTTGCGAATCGTCATGGCATGGCTGTTCGAGCGGAAGAGATTGAGAAGGCGCGGGCAGGAGCTCGCAATCCAGCTCGTGTCGTGCAGGATGATCTCGAGGCGAGCCGCCGGTGCGCCGCGCAGGAACTTCGCGACCTTGTCGAGGCGCGCGGGGGCGTTCCAGCCCATCCTCGACATGTCGACATCGAAGATCCGGATCGAGAGTTTCGCGAGATCGATCAGCGTGTCGATCGCGGCAACTTGCTCCTCGATGTTCGAAAGCCTCTCGTAGCGCGGCGTGGGAGCGTTCGATCCGCTGCCGTCAGGCGATGCCGGTGTGGACGTAACCATCGCGGTACCAATTGTAAAGGATTGCGGCAACTTCCTGCGAAGCATTGCGGGCGGCCATCGACGCGAGCGCCCGTTCGTCTGCAAGACGGCGCAACGTGTCGCGGCTCGTTGCGGGCCACGGCACCGCGGTGCCGTTCACGTAGAGGTGCCGGTCGTCGTACAGGAGTTGACTCCTCAAGTCGAGACGGACGCCGTGCTTCTCGACGCTCCGGCGAAACGCGCCCGGCGCAAGCGGCGTCGCGGGACGCTCGAAAAAGACGTGAGGTTTCGGCTCCGACAGCCAACAGCCGACGAAGCGGGCCATCGCATTGCGGTCCCATCTCACGCCGTCGAGCAGTCGCTGATAGCGGCGGTGCATGGCGGCCGTGATCGCTGCGGGCGAGCGCACGGCTGAGAGATCCGCGTCGGCATAACGGCCCGGCAGGTCGAGCTCATCGCGCAGGAAGTCCAGAAACGCGACGCCGAGCTCGCTTGCGGCCGGCGCCCGAAATCCGATCGAATAGGTCGTGCACGCGTCGAGCGCCACGCCGTCGTGGGCGATGTGCGGCGGGAGGTACAGCATGTCGCCCGGTTGCAACGCTGCGTCGTGCGCGGGCGAGAATCGGCGAAGGATCCTGAGCGGCGCACCCGGCTTGAGGTCGAGATCGTCCTGCGCGCCGTACCGCCAGCGGCGCACGCCGAATCCCTGCAGCAGGAAGACATCGTACGAATCGAAATGAGGGCCCACGCCGCCGCCCGGCGCGGCGTAGCTCACCATCAGATCGTCGAGTCGCGAGAACGGCAGGAACGAGAAGCGCCGCAAAACCGCATCGCCGCGGGGGTCCACGAGATTGGCGCCCTGGACGAGCAGGGTCCAATCGCGGGGCGGCAGCGACGCGAGGTGGGACGCCGCAAACGGACCATGCGCCAGCGTCCACCGTCTTCCCTCACGCACCACGACCCGCGATTCGACGTCGTCTCGACGCGCCAGCGCGAAAAGGTCGCGCTTGCGGAACGGCCCGGTGAAACCAGGCAGGGCCGCGCGCACGAGCAGCGGGTTCTTGTGCCAGTGCCGCCGGAGGAACGTCGCTGCTGAGAGCCCGCCGAGCGGCTCGCTTCGGACGGTCGGTCGGCGAGGCGCGGCGGGAGCGACCATCGATCGATTATAGCGACGGCCCGCGCGCAGGCTGCGCTACAATTCGTCCATCCACCTCGCGCGGGCATCCTCGGCCACCGACGCGCCCCGCGCTCCGTCCTCTCTCCATTCCGGAGATCCCATGCAAATCCTCGCCAACACCGTTGTCACGCTGACGTTCGAGCTCTTCGACTCGGACGGCGTGCTGCTCGAATCCACGAGCGAACCGATCACGTACCTCCACGGCGGCCACTCGGGCATGCTGCCGAAGCTCGAGGAGGTGCTCAACCTGAAGAAGGCCGGCGACGCGATCTCGGTCGATGTCGAGCCCGAGGACGGGTTCGGCGATTACGACCCGGAGCTCGTCAAGCTCGAGGACGTGGACAAGCTTCCGAAGGACATCGAGGTCGGCATGCAATTCGAAGCGCACACGAGCGCCGATGACGAGCATGGCAGCGGCACCGTGTTCACCGTGACCGACATCGCCGACGGCAAGGTGGTGCTCGACGGCAATCACCCGTGGGCCGGAAAACGGCTGCGCTTCGACTGTCACATCCTCGAAGTGCGCGCAGCGACCGCGGAGGAAGTCGAGCACGGGCACGTGCATGGCCCCGGGGCGCACCACCACCACTGACGTTCCGCTGGCGGACGGCAGTGGCTCGAGCTGTCAGCGACCGAGCAGCTTCTTGAGTTCGTAAAGCGCCGCCAGCGCGTCGCGCGGCGTCATCCGGTCGGGGTCGAGTGCGGCGAGCTGCGCTGCAACGTCGTGCGCCTCGGTTGCGACGGGAGGCGCTTCCGATGCGCTTTCCGCGCTGACGCCCATCGGTGCGAAGAGGTCGCGCTGTGCGCCGTCGGACGCGCTGAACTTGTCGAGGCGCGACAGATATTCGCGCGCCCGGCGGATCGCGGCCGGCGGCACGCCGGCAAGCTTCGCCACCTGCAGTCCGTAGCTGCGATTGGCGGGACCCTCTTCGGCAGCGTGCAGGAAGACGATGCCGTCCGCGTGCTCGACTGCATCGAAATGAAGATTTGCACACCCTTCCGTCTCCGCCGGCAGGGCGGTCAGCTCGAAATAGTGCGTCGCGAAGAGCGCGAGGCTCCGGTTTTTTTCGGCGAGCTCGCGGGCGATGGCCCACGCGAGCGCAAGACCATCGTACGTGGAGGTTCCTCGCCCGATCTCGTCGATCAGCACCAGGCTCTGCGCCGTCGCGCGATGCAGGATCGCGGCCGCTTCGGTCATCTCGACCATGAACGTCGACCGGCCGCCGGCCAGGTCGTCGGCGGATCCAATTCGGGTGTGGATCGCGTCGAGCGGACCGATCACAGCCGAACGCGCGGGCACGAATGACCCGCAATAGGCGAGCAGGGCGATCACCGCGGCCTGCCGCATGTACGTCGACTTGCCGCCCATGTTCGGGCCGGTGATGACCAGCAGCCGCCGTTCCGGAGCGAGGTGGAGATCGTTCGCGATGAACGTTTCGACCTGCCGCTCGACGACCGGATGGCGGCCGGAATTTATGGCGAGGCCGGCGAACGGCGCGAACTCGGGCCGCTCGAGATCTAGCGTCTCGGCGCGCTCGGCGAACGTCGTCAGCACGTCGAGCGCCGCGAGCGCCGCGCCCAGGTTCTGCAACGCGGGTATCGCGGGCGCGAGTTCCGACACCAGGCGTTCGTACAACGCCTTTTCGCGCGCCAGCGCCCGTTCCTGCGCTGACAGCGCCCGATCCTCGAATGCCTTCAATTCGGGGGTGATGTACCGCTCGGCGTTCTTGAGCGTCTGGCGCCGACGGTAGTCGTCCGGAATCTTCTGCGTGTGCGCGTGCGTGACCTCGATGTAGAAGCCGTGCACGCGGTTGTATTCGACCTTGAGGTTCGTGATGCCGGTGCGCGCGCGCTCGCGGGCCTCGAGCGCGACCAGGAACTCGCCGCAGTGGTCGTCGATCGCTCGGAGCTCGTCCAGCTCCGAGTCGAAGCCGGAGGCGATGACGCCGCCGTCGCGGACTTGCGCCCCGGGCTCCGCGGCAATGGCTTTCACGAGCAGCTCGGTCCATCGAGCGTCGATGCCGAGCGATTCCGCGAGCGAGACAACGAGCGGAGCCTCGATGGTTACGAGCGCGTCGCGGATCGCCGGCGTTCGCTGGAGCGTATCGCGCAGCCCCGCGAGATCCCGCGGCCGCGCGGACGCGAGCGCAATCCGCGCAGCGATTCGCTCGACGTCGGAAACGCGCGCGAGCTCCTGCGTGACGGCTCGCCGTGCGGCGGCGTCCTCTTTCCAAAAGGCGACCGCCGCGTGCCGGGCGGCGGCCGCCTCCTGCGAGCGCAGGGGGTGCGTGAGCCAGTGCCGCAACAGACGGCTGCCGGAGGACGTGGCGCACGCGTCGAGCAGCGACAGAAGCGTCGGCGACGGGTCGCCGCGCAGCGTTTCGATGATCTCGAGGTTGCGCCGCGTCGCGGCGTCGAGCGCCAGATACTCGCTCGCGGTCTCGACGGCGAGCGTGCGCACGTGTGCGAGCGCCGATTGCTGCGTGCTCGCGGCATACGCGAGAAGCGCTCCCGCTGCCCCCAAAGCGAGGTCGCGGTCGTCGACGCCGAAAGCGGCAAGGTCGTGCGTGCCGAAGTGTTTCGCGAGCGCCTTGGCCGCCGCGGCCGAATCGAACTGCCATGCGGGCAATAGTCGAGTCGGAGTGCCGCCGTTCGCGTGGCGCGGTTGCGAATTCTCGGGAAGCAGGAGTTCCGCGACGTCGAGGCGCTCGAGCGCCGCATGTTCCTCGGCGACAGGAACCTCGCTCAACGCGAACTGGCCCGACGCAAGGTTGAGCCAGGCGAGCCCGACCCGGTGGCGGCCACGATTCACGGCGACGAGCAAGGCGTCGCGCTTCGCCTCCAGCAGGTCGGCATCGGTAACCGTGCCCGGGGTTACAACCCGCAGCACCTTGCGCTCGACCGGTCCCTTGCTCGTTGCAGGGTCGCCGATCTGCTCACAGATCGCGACCGATTCGCCGAGCTTCATGAGCTTCGCGAGATAGCCGTCGACGGCGTGGAACGGCACGCCGGCCATCGGTATGGGGGCGCCTGCGGATTGCCCGCGCGCCGTGAGCGTGATGTCGAGCAGTCGCGCGGCGCGTTGCGCGTCGTCGTAGAAGAGCTCGTAGAAATCGCCCATCCGGTAGAAGACGAGCTTGTCCGGATGTTCCGCCTTGGCGCGGAAGTACTGCTGCATCATCGGCGTGTGCTGCGCCGCCGCGGTCTTGCCGGCTTCCTGCTTCACTCGGCCTGCTTCACTCGGGAGGTTTCACGCGTGCGCAAAACTCCGAAGTTTATCCGAGGCCGGTACGTCCGGGTTATCGCCCCACGTCCGTGAATGGCGCCGTGCCGTCGGCTGCGGCACAATGCGGCGATCCCGCGCCCGATGCCGACTCTCCAACTCACGCCCGCCGGCCTCTCGCTTGCCGAGCTGCGCCACCTGTGGACGCGGCCCGTCATGCTCGCCGTCGATCCCGCGGCGAAACCGCGCGTGGATGCCGCAGCGCAGGCAGTCGAACGCGTCATTGCCTCCGGCAAGACCGTCTACGGCGTCAATACCGGCTTTGGTCTTCTCGCCCGCACGCGCATCGACGACGCACGCCTCGCGGAATTGCAGCGCGCGCTCGTGCTGTCGCATTCGGCGGGCACCGGTGCACTGCTGGACGCCGACGTCGTCCGGCTGATCGTCGCGCTCAAGGCGGCTTCGCTCGCGCGCGGGCATTCGGGCGTGCGCTGGTCGCTGATCGAGGCGCTGCTGGACCTCGTCAACGCCGGCATCACGCCGTGCATTCCGGCGCAAGGATCGGTCGGAGCGTCCGGCGATCTCGCCCCGCTCGCGCATCTTTCCGGCGTCCTGATCGGCGAAGGGAAAGCCGGCATCGAAGGCCGTGTCATGCCCGCGCGCGAGGCGCTGGCCGAGGCCGGTCTCCCGCCCGTGACGCTGGGCCCGAAGGAAGGACTCGCGCTGCTCAACGGGACGCAAGTGTCGACGGCGCTCGCGCTCGCAGGGTTGTTCGCGGCGGAGCGCGCGCTGTCCGCCGCCTTTGTCGCAGGAGCGCTGTCCATCGATGCATGCCTTGGCAGCGATACGCCGTTCGACGCGCGCATTCACGCAGTCCGTGGCCACCGCGGCCAGGCGGACGCCGCCGCGATCTACCGGCGACTGCTCGAAGGAAGCGGCATCCGCGCGTCGCACAAGGATTGCCCGCGCGTGCAGGACCCGTACAGCCTGCGCTGCCAGCCCCAGGTGATGGGCGCTTGCCTGCAGCAGATGCGCGCGGCAGCCGACGTTCTCGTGAGCGAGGCGAATGCAGTGTCGGACAACCCGCTGGTATTCGCGGAATCCGGTGAAATCCTGTCCGGTGGCAATTTCCACGCAGAACCCGTGGCGTTCGCCGCCGACAACCTGGCACTCGCGATTGCCGAGATCGGGGCCATGTCGGAGCGGCGGATCGCGCTCCTGATGGATGCGAACCTTTCCGGACTGCCGGCCTTCCTCGTGCAGGACGGTGGCGTCAATTCAGGCTTCATGATTGCGCAGGTGACGGCCGCGGCGCTCGCCTCGGAGAACAAGTCGCTCGCGCATCCCGCTTCGGTCGACTCGCTGCCCACCTCGGCGAACCAGGAGGATCATGTCAGCATGGCCACGTTCGCCGCCCGCCGGCTCGGTCCCATGGCCGCGAATACTTCGGCCATCGTCGCGATCGAGCTGCTCGCCGCTGCGCAGGGCGTGGATTTGCGACGTCCGCTCACGACGTCGGCGCCGCTGACGCGGGTGATGGAGCTGATTCGCGCCGATGTGCCGTTCTGGGATCGCGACCGCGCGTTCGCGCCCGATCTCGAAGCGATCCGCAAGCGAGTCGCCAGCGGCGACTTCGTGGCCTTCGCTCCGATCGAATAGGAGATCCGACATGCATCGCGACAACCCCGAACGACTGGCGACCGCCCGCCGCGGCACGCGGCACGCCGATCGCGTGATTCGCGCCCCCAGAGGCAGCGAGCGTTCCGCGAAAAGCTGGCTCACCGAGGCGGCGCTGCGAATGATCCAGAACAACCTCGATCCGGAAGTCGCCGAGAATCCGAAGGAGCTCGTCGTCTACGGCGGCATCGGCCGCGCCGCGCGCAACTGGGAGTGCTTCGACGCGATCATCGCCGCGTTGCGCGAGCTCGAAAGCGACGAATCGCTGCTGATTCAATCCGGCAAGCCCGTCGGGGTGTTCAAGACGCATGCCGACGCGCCGCGCGTTCTCATCGCGAACTCGAACCTCGTGCCGAAGTGGGCGAACTGGGACCATTTCAACGAGCTCGACCGCAAGGGACTCATGATGTACGGCCAGATGACGGCCGGCTCGTGGATCTACATCGGCAGCCAGGGCATCGTCCAGGGCACGTACGAGACATTCGGCGAAGCCGGGCGCCAGCACTACGGCGGCCGGCTTGGAAACCGCTGGATCCTGACGGCCGGGCTCGGCGGCATGGGTGGCGCCCAGCCGCTTGCCGCAACGATGGCCGGCGCGTCGATGCTCGCGATCGAATGCCAGCAGAGCCGCATCGAGATGCGCCTCGCCACCCGCTACCTCGACCGGCAGGCGAAGAATCTCGACGAGGCGCTCACCATCGTTCGCGATGCGTGTGCGGCCGGCAAACCCGTCTCGGTCGGGCTCCTGGGAAATGCCGCAGAAATCCTGCCGGATCTCGTGCAGCGCGGCGTGCGGCCGGACATGGTCACCGACCAGACGTCCGCGCACGATCTCGTGTACGGCTACCTGCCAGCGGGCTGGAGCGTCGAGCGTTGGCGCGCCGCGCAGAACGATTCCGAACAGCATGCGGCGCTCACCGCTGCCGCCAAGGAGTCGATCGTCGCTCACGTCCAGGCGATGCTCGCATTCCACAAACAGGGCGTGCCGACGTTCGACTACGGCAACAACATCCGCCAGGTGGCGCACGACGAGGGCGTCGCCGATGCGTTCGCGTTTCCGGGGTTCGTGCCCGCGTACATCCGGCCGCTCTTCTGCGAAGGCAAAGGCCCGTTTCGGTGGGTCGCGCTGTCCGGCGACCCGGAAGACATCTACAAGACGGACCGCAAGGTTCTCGAACTTTTTCCCGACAACGCGCATCTTGCGCGCTGGCTGGGCCTGGCGAAGGAGCGGATCGCATTCCAGGGATTGCCGGCGCGCATCTGCTGGCTCGGCCTGGGCGAGCGGCACGTGGCCGGCCTCGCCTTCAACGAGATGGTCAAGAGCGGCGAGCTCAAGGCGCCGATCGTCATC
>Ga0068863_100004045_pt1 | contig 14480 bp, 14 predicted proteins | sample KBSSwiS62_FD_66596 | JGI IMG/M metagenome (GOLD analysis project Ga0068863, IMG submission 66596) | Switchgrass rhizosphere microbial communities from Kellogg Biological Station, Michigan, USA - KBS Switchgrass S6-2 | ecosystem: Host-associated > Plants > Roots > Rhizosphere > Soil ...
CGATCAAGTCAAGGACCCGCACCGCGAGGCCGGTTTCCTCTTTCAGTTCGCGTTCGGTACCCTCCACCAGCGTTTCTCCAAGTTCCAGAGTGCCGCCTGGAATGGACCATTGTCCCAGAAGAGGTTCGCTGCCCCGGCGGATCAGTAGAGCGCGCCCTTCTTCAATCACCACACCGCCCACGCCCACAATCGGTTTTTCGGGATATTCCCGCCAGGAACTCATCCAGCCCCGCTCTCTACAGGTTTCTCCCCGGTGATAGTCGGGGCGGCCATCCGCACGAGGCAGTTGATTTCTCGCGCTGCGGTATATAATACGACGGTCGGCGGCGGCCGCGATTCTCCCTGGTCCCGCCCCGCGAATTAGGGTTTCAGGGTTTGTTTGCAAACCCTGAACTAAAATTGTCCGGAGGATCGTGCCGTGATTCGCTGCCCCGATTGTGGCGCCGAAATTGACGTGGATGAGGACGAAGTAGAGGAGGGCGAAATCTTGAGCTGCCCCGAATGTGAATCCGAATTGGAAGTCACGCAGACGCATCCCGTCCACGTAAATCCCATTTCCGACGACCTCGACGACGAAGAGGACGAAGAGGAAGAAGACGACGAAGTCGAGGAGGAGGAAGAAGACGAGGAAGACCTCGAAGAGGATGAAGACGACGACGAAGAGGAATAAGCCGAGCCGGTTGGCGGCGCCGGCCAAGGCAAGGCCCCTTACATCCGGCTGGGCTCGCGCTGCATCTTAATTAAAGCAAGGCATTTAGGTTCTAGTTTCCGACACCACATCATGCAACTGCCCATCCTCCAGACCGCAGTTTTGGCCGGTGCGCTGATTTCTTGCGCTGGTTTCTTGCAGGCGCAGGAGCCCGCGCAAGCGCCACCGATTCCGCAACAACCTGCGGCCGCGGCGGGGGACGAGTCCTCTTCCAAGAAAGCACAAAACAAGAGCGGTCACGCTAATGATTTCCTGGTTCGCGGCACGGTGTTCACGCCGGAAGGTTTGGCGCTGCCCGGCGCCGAACTGCACATCCGGCGCGCTTCCGAGAAGAAATTCAGGTGGAACGATGCTGCGAATTCGCGGGGCGAATTTGCCATCCGAGTGAAAATGGGCGCGGACTATGAAGTAGTGGCGCGCGCCAAGGGGTATCAGGACCAGTCGGTGCCGGTGAACGCTTCCACCGGTGAGCGCTTCAAGGACCTGGTATTTCGTATGCAGCGCCGGACAGGAAAAAAGTCGTGACGACACGCCGTGTTGTTTCGTTGTTGGCATTCCTGATGATGTTCTGGCTGCTGACCGCCTCGGCAGGGTTCGCGCAAAATTCCAAGCACGAAGCGCAACTTAAGACGGTTCGCGGCGTGGTGCTGGACAAATCGGACAATTCAGTCGCCGCCAGCGTGGTGTTCTTGAAGAACGTTCGCACGAACCAAGTGAAAAGCTATATTGCCGACAGTCAGGGAAATTACCGTTTTAGCGGCCTCGACCCCAACTCTGATTACGAACTGCACGCGGAAAAAGACGGCGCGAAATCCCAAACGCGCAACGTTTCAAGCTTTGATACGCGCATGGATATCGTGTTGAACCTGAAACTGGCGCAGAAGAAGAGTTGACGGCGCCTCTCCACCTGATTTGCAGAGTTTCCTTTCCGCACCAAATGACGCAAAGTTGGTCTGACAGCAGCGCACTTGCGCAGATCAGCCAGCTTGCCGCACCATATTCCCTTCGCCCAGGGTCGTTGGCGATACCGCTTATCTATCCTTCACCAGGCAATCGGGAGTAATTCGGCAGTATGTCCACCAATCCGGACGTGTTGATTATCGGCGCGGGAGTGGCCGGCCTATCCTGCGGCCGGCATCTCGCCGACTCCGGAATTTCGATACAGATTGTTGAAGCGTCAGACAGCATCGGCGGACGCGTGCGCACGGATAAGCACGAGGGCTTTTTGCTTGATCGGGGATTTCAAGTGCTGCTCACGGCATATCCCGAAGCGCAGCGCACGCTCGACTATCACGCGCTGGACTTAAAAAAGTTCATGCCCGGCGCACTTTCGTGGTTTGCCGGCAGGATGAATCAACTGGTTGACCCCTGGCGAACGCCCGGCGGCTGGAGCACGGCGTTCAAATCCGACTTCGGCACGTTGTGGGACAAGCTTCGCGTCGTGCGCCTGCGTGCAAGGCTGCGCGGATGGACGATCGAGCAGCTCTTTCAGCGCCCAGAATCTTCCACGAAAGATGCTTTGAAGTCTGACGGCTTTTCCGACGAGTTCATTCACCGTTTCTTTCGCCCGTTTTTTGGCGGCATCTTACTCGATGGCGAGCTGAAATCCTCTAGCCGGATGTTTGAGTTTATTTTCAAGATGCTTTCCGAGGGAGATATCGCGGTGCCCGCGCGCGGCATGGGCGAGATACCCGCACAAATCGCCTCGCACCTGCCGGAAAACTCGATTTGCTTGAATGCACATGCGGAGTCGCTGCACGAAAACGAATTGACTCTTGCCGGAGGCGAAACGCTAACCGCGCGAGCCATCGTGGTGGCTGCTGACGGCCCTGGAGCGGCGCACCTGGTCGGCGAAGCGGAGCCCGCTTCGCGCAGTGTGACCTGTTTTTATTATTCCGCAGACGAACCTCCGGTACCGCATCCGACGATTGTGTTAAACGGCGACGGCGCAGGACCTGTGAACAATTTTGCGGTGATGAGCGAGGTAGCGCCGTCATATGCCCCGGCGGGAAAATCGCTGATCGCGATCAGCGTGCTCGGCACGCAGCAATTGACCGAGGACCAGCTTGGCGGATTCATCATCGCGCAGATGAAGAACTGGTTCGGCCCGGTGGCCCGTTCATGGCGCTATCTGAAGAGCTACCGAATTCCGCATGCGCAGCCGCAGCAATTTCCGGGCGCGCTCGAACCGCCGCAGCGGCCCGTGCGGATCCGGCCCGGGATCTACCTTTGCGGCGATCATCGCGACAATGCTTCGATTCATGGCGCGATGGTCAGCGGGCGGCGCGCCGCGGAAGCTGTGCTTGCCGACCTGGCACGCTAAATTATTCGGTTAATTCTGGGTGCGCTTGAAGTGCGAAGGCTTGGCCTTGGAGCGCAAGGCGAGAAACCGCCGAATAGCCAGCGCGATACCGGTGCAAGCGAGAAAAACTCCGCCAAGCGAGGCCGCGCTGGCGACGCTTTGACCGAGAAGGCCGCCGGCTTCGCCGGTGTGCGCAAAACGCATCCACGCGCGGATCTTTCTGCCGCGGGTATTCCCCGAGAATGGTTCCCAGCGAACTTCGTCACCGGTTTCACGATTCAGCGTCAATTGCGCGCGCTTATCGGGGCGTCGGCCATCGCCGGCGTCGATCTGAAAAGATACATTGGCGGATTTGCCGCCGGAAAGGCGCATTGTGATGGACTGCCACTCCGGAACCTTTTTTTCCGCGAGCGCGCGCAGGGCATCCAATCCTTCGACTTTGAGTTTTTCTAGCGGGCCAGTCTGGACTTCGGCGAGTCGCGGCGCTGCATTTGCAGGTGGCACAGGACTACCGCTCAAGCGATAGACCAAATTGTTGGCCCATTGATAAGACATCACCAATCGCGCGAGCGCTCTGCCGGTTAGCTCCGCCAAGGCCGAGCCAGCGGTGAACATTTTCGGCGAGATCGAAAAACGCTCGTAATTTCACGGCGCTGTCTTCCAGTCCTTGTCCGTTGTACGGATTTAGGAAGACGGTGCGGCCCCGGCCGTAGACAAGTTCTACGGTGGAGTTTGCTTCGGAGCGCCACGTTACCGAAGCTGGTTGATCGGATTCGCGCTGTAGCGCTTGAACAAGAAGCGGCTCCATCGGCAGGCGCTGTGCGCCGCTGGTCGCTGCAACGGTTCTTTCGTGCCGTTGAGCCCAATGAACGATTTGTTTTTCGAATCCCAGGGCCGCGCCGGTCACGCACATTACGAGGATCACGCTACCGGTAACGGTGCCTACGGAAAGGTGCAGCCAGAAAAATATTTTGTGAATGGTCATGGGCACGGCGGCGTAGCGATCAGGCGTCTGCCCAACGCCTCATAAGGTTGTGGTAGATGCCGGTGAGTTGGACGGCGCTCGAGCTGGCAAGCGCGTCGCGATTCAGGCGCTGAATGGCGGTGTCCAGGTCGAACAACAATGTACGTTCGCCATCATCGCGCACCATGCTTTGGATCCAAAAGAACGATGCGATGCGGGCGCCACGCGTCACCGGACGTACGTGATGGAGACTCGTCGAGGGGTAGAGAACCATATGGCCCGCGGGGAGCTTCACGCTATGGAGGCCATACGTGTCTTCGACCACGAGTTCGCCGCCGTCGTATTCCGCGGGCTCGGCAAGAAATAGAGTTGCGGACAGATCGGTGCGGATGCGATGGCCCGTTCCCGGCACTTGACGGATTGCATTGTCCACGTGCGTGCCGAAGGACTGGCCGCCGGTGTATTTGTTGAACAGCGGCGGAAAAACGCGCAGCGGCAGCGCGGCGGAAATGAACATGGCGTTTTGTCCCAGAGCGGCAAGGATCAGCTCGCCGAGATGCTGAGATTCCGCGCTTCCTTCGCGCAACTGCTGGTTGTCCTTCACTTGAGCGGATTGATGACCGGCAGTCGCCTTGCCGTCCACCCATGGGGCGGAATCCAGAATCTGCCGCGCTTGCGAAACTTGCGCGAGGGAGAGCACATCGGGAATTGCCAGCAACATGGTCGAGCCTTCCTTGCCAAAGTGGATTTGCACGCGGTTAAAACTTGAAGTTGAGCCCTACCAGCGCCGTGAATCCCGCGCCAGGCACCAGGTGCACGGAATGAATTTCGTCAATGTAGTTGCGGTTGGCGAGATTGTAGAGATTCAGCTGCGCGCTCACGTGCTCGGTGACGGGGCGGCTGGCCATCGCGTTGAATAACCAGTAGCTCGGGACTTGCTTCACCAGTCCCGTGACAGGATCGATGGGCACGGTGGTACTCGCCGTGCGCGAATCGATGAACTGCGCACCGCCGCCAACCGTGAGCCTCCAAGGCAAAGCGTGGGTGGTCCACAAATTGAAGGTGTTTTTCGGCACGTTGGCCAGCTGCGCGCCGACAGCTTGAGGATAAAATTGCGAACTTACCAGCTTGCCGTCCAAGCGCGCATAGCTGCCGAGCACTTGCCATTCATCCGTGATTTTCCCGGTCACAGAGACTTGGGCACCGTTCACTCGCTGCTCACCGGCCAGCACATTGAGCAGAGGATTATTCGGATCGGGCTCGCGCGCGTTCAATTTATCGGTGCGGAACACCGCGCCCTCCACAGACAACCGCTTGCCGGGAAAATCCCACTTCGTGCCGAGCTCAAACGTCCGGTTATTTTCCGGAGGCAGATTGGCGTTGCTCGCGCTTAGGGAAAGCGATTCCGCCGAGGGATTGAACGAGGTGCCGTAGGCGAAATAAATGCTTCCATACGGCCTCGGTTTGTAGACCACAGCCGAGCGGTAGCTCGGCTTCTGGTCGACGCGGTGGAAGGACGCAACCGGCGAAATCGACTGAGTGTAGTGGGTATCGAAGCGGTCCCAGCGCAGCCCGCCGATCACGCTCCATTGCTGGCTAAATCTGATCGTATCAATCGCATATGCTCCAAAACTGGTGGCCAGCGTATTGACATCGGAGGAAACTGCGGCGGCACCGCTGAATTGCTGGTCTTCATCGGGAGCCAACAAGTTCGTTCCCGGCACTCCGCTCCAAGCAAAGCGCATCGGTGATGAGGACTCGCGTCCACCCTCAACTCCCGTGACCACGGTGTGTTCCGCAAAACCAGTGCGAAAGCGGAATGTCAGATCCAGCTGATCTCCCAGATACGTCTCCAGACCCTGCACCGCGATTTCGTTGCGGTTCACCGCGATGTCTTCCGGCGGCGTGTCCGGATCGGGCGTACCCGCGATGCGCGGTTCGGTAATCAGCAGATCGCGCTGGTAGTGCCCGTAGCGAACCTGGTTCCTTAGGGTAAGCGCGGCTCCGAAATCGTGCTCCACTTTTGCCGTCGCGACGTCGACGTTCGTCCGGAGGTAGTTGGCGTCGCTAAATCCATAGTAGTTGCTGCGGTCCACCGGTGCCGGCCCGTCGAACAGCCAAGGAATTCCATAGTCGGGCGTATCGTCCGCCTGCTGGTGGTAGTAGTTCAGGGTCAGCCGCGTAGTGGTTCCTAAGCCGAACGCCAGTGACGGCGCAATACCGAATCGTCGGTTCTCCGCGACATTGCGGTTGGCCACCTGCGAATCATGACCCATCACATTCAACCGGAACGCCGAGTTCTTCCCGAGCGGTTCGTTAACGTCCGCAGTAATTCTGCGGGTCAGATCGCCGCCAAATTGTAAAGTGCCGCTGACAAACTTTGCCGACTCCGGCGTCTTCATTTCTTGATTCACGACGCCGCCGGTGGAGCCGCGGCCGAAGGTCATCGAGCTCGGCCCCTGCAGCACGTCAACGCTCTGGTAGTTGAATGGATCCCGATAGTAGCTGCCAAAATCGCGCATACCATCGAGAAAAATGTCGTTACGCCCAGAGAAACCGCGGATCGTCAGGTTGTCTCCCTGCGCGCCGCCTTCGCCTGCCGCCAGACTGATGCCGGCCACATTGCGCAGAGCGTCGCGCAGTGTGTTGACCCCTTGCTGTCGCATAGTTTGGTCGTCGATCACGCTGATCGTCTGCGGCGTGTCGCGCAGCAGTTCGCTGAATTTCGGCGAAGCGATCATAAGTGGGCCGTCGGCAGTAACTTCAACGGAGGAGGCCACCTGCGCCAATTGAATGGAGACGGAATCCGCCGCGACGAAGCGGTAACTCGCTCCACTATCGGCGACGAGCAGCTTCAACGCCTGATCAGGCGTGTACAACCCCGCCACACCTTTTGAAGGCAGGGTGCGCAGCTCATCGTCTGCGAACTCCACGGAAATACCAGAAACTCTTGCGAATGAATCCATCGCGCTGCCGAGATCGCTAGGGGCTATTTCAAATCGTCGGACCGCCAGGGCTTGTGGGCCAAGCGGACCACCAATCTTGGCCTTGTCCTCGGCCCAGGAAGCCGCAACAGAAACTTTGGTGACTCCAAGCGCCGAGTATGCCAGAAGGGTACCCAGGGCAGCCCAGCGATAGGTAACCGGCCAGCGGTCTACTCGATTGATTTTAGAGGATTTATTGCGATCTGGACGATCCACGATTCACCCGCGACTTTGGTTAGGTAGCGCGTTCGCCAGTTGCAAGTTAGTTGCAAACATGCTGACATTCTTCCCTTTATTGCAATTCAGTGTCAACTAGACTGCGCTGGACGGCCCTTTTTGCGGGTCGAACGGCTAATATACGACCTGAATGGTCCGATATGCTTACCACTCGTGCTAGGTGCGAGCAATCCAGCTTGCTAGCGGGATCGATTCGCGACCGTTGGGCATCGTTGGCTTGCCGGGCTTCTGGATGTTTCTCCCGTCTGGTCGCAATTGCGGCGTTCGGGCGAAAGCACACTCGTTTTCTCGCGGCCGGTCGAGAAGTGTTTCTACTTGAAACGATTTTCCACAAAATTTTTCTAATAAAATCCTTCGTACTATTGACCATGGAACTGTCCGTTTGGACACTGTCTGCATGGCCCATTATTCGGCCTTTCTAGGTCGTGCCGTGGAAGTCCAATATCGCGCCGGAGACATTTGCCTTCCCGCCTCCGGAACATTCGTGGCCGATTCCGGCCGTTCCATCTTCCTGGAACAGCACTACGAGCAATGCGGCCAACAGAAAAATTTTCGCTGGGAGATTCCCTATCAGTGCATTGTTCGGATTGAGGAGACGGAAGTCTCTCCAGCTCCTTCACCGGCTTCGGCAGTGGCGGAGATCCTCGGTACGCCGGATTCGGCTGCTGGTTCTCTGCAAGCGAACGCGGCACATGCGTCCGCAGGGACTTCCCTTCTTCCGTTGACGCGACGCCCCGAAACCGTCTGACGTTGAGGTCAAGTTTCCGGCGTTGAGCGTTCGTTTGTCAGGCCAACTATTCTGCCCACTGCGCTACGCGTTACAATCCTCCCGCAGCGTTCATCGAACTTTGGTACCTTCTGGAGAGAGTCTTGTCACAACCTACTGTCAGTCTGATTGGCCTCGGTCTCATGGGGCGTCCCATGGGACACAACCTTCTCAAGGCCGGATTTCCGCTCGTCGTATGGAATCGCACCACCTCTCGCGCGGACTCGCTGGTTGCAGCGGGCGCACGCCTGGCCGCCTCACCCAGAGAAGCTGCTGCCGCTGCCGACGTTCTCATCACTATCGTGAGCGATCCATCTGCGCTTGAGCAGGTTTTGTGGGGAACCGACGAAAAATCCGGCGGCGCGTTCGCTGCCATCAAGAAGGGCGCCATCTATCTCGACTCCAGCACGGTTTCACCGGCGCTGGCCCGAAAGATTGCCGAGGCATCGTCTGAGGCGGGTATTCGCTTCCTCGACGCACCGGTCACCGGCGGCACCTGGGGAGCCGAAAAGGGTGAATTGCTCTTCATGATTGGAGGCGACGGGCAAACGCTCGAAGCCGCGCGACCGGTCATTTCCGCCATGGGCAAGAAAATTTTCCATCTTGGGCCGAACGGAGCGGGCCAAACCATCAAGCTCGCCATGAATTTACTTCTTGCACTTCAGGTGGACGCGTTCGCTGAAGCGCTTGCGCTCGTCACGGGCGCCGGCTTGCAGGGCGAAAGACTTGTCGAGGTCATGCAATCCAGCATGGCGCGCTCGGGCGTTCTCGACGTGAAAGCTCCCGTGATGCTGAAGGCCGACTACACGCCCAGCTTCCCGTTGCGCCTGATGCACAAGGACTTGAGCCTGGCGTTGGACCTGGGCAACCAGATCGGGGTGCCGCTTCCAGCCGCGGCGGCCGCGCGCGAAATCTACAACTCTGTCAAGGGCGCATCGAAAGAAGACCTCGACTACGCTGCTGTCTACAAATTCTGGCCGCGCTGATTTATTTCTTGGCGCTTGCGTATGTTTCGGCGCCCAGGAAATGGAGCGACACGTAAGGCTCATCGCCCACAACCCAGCTGTCGTGTCCTGGCGCAATATAAAAAACATCTCCCGCTTTCATTTCAATCACGCGACCATCGTCCATCGCCGCAGTGGCTTTGCCGGAAATCACCATTCCGACGTGCTCCACGCGGCAACTTTTGGCACCAGTCGCCGCCCCCACATGCACCGACCATTTCCATCCCGGCTCGTAGGACGCGCGGCCAATCGCCATTCCGCCGACTTGCACGAGTTCGAAGCGGCCTTTCTCGAAAACTCGCACTTCGTCGGGCTGTTCAAATCTTTTTAGAATCACGTCCAACATTGGCGTATTTCTCCATTCTTTAAGGCAGGTTTAGCGTTTGCTGGCCTGCGCGCAGCACGGTGGTGCGACCTTTCCACAAAAACTCGCCGACTACACCCTCAGGCAGGTTCACTTGCGCCTCCAAGCCATCTCCCGCGCTTCGCCTGTACTCTACTTGCACCATCCCATGCGGCACTGGCATCGCCGCCTTCACTTCTTTCAGAGTGCCCAAGTGCGGCTCGATCACTATCTTTTCAAAGCCTGCGCTGCCCGAACGGATTCCCGCGACGATTCGCAAGAAATCGTAATTGGGATGAGCGCTCCAGGCATGCGAGTCAGATCGCGTGGGTTCCGGCGATTCGGCCCAGGTCGTTAGGCCCAGCGAAACCATCTCCCGCCAGGGGCCCAGCAGCTTCAAGTAATCGTCGCCCAGACCAGCATGTTCCACCGCCCTCGCCAGATAAAATCGAAAGTAGTAAGTCGCCACAGTCATCGCCGGTACATCGACGGTGGCCGAAAATCCCGTGTCGCTTTTCGACAAGATCTTCGTCAGCACGTCTTTCCGCCGTTCGGGCGGAATCACGTCGAGCCAAGTCCCTAAAATATTGGCGTGCTGACTGAAATGTTCCTGTGCCGGAGTATCCGCGAGCAATCCGTATTTCTTGTTCCAGCAAAGTTTGTGTACCGCGTCCGACGCACGCGCCGCGGCTTTTTCATATTTTTCCGCCACGCTCACTTCCCCAAATGTACGCTCAAGCTGAGCCCCGTACCGCAGCGCTTCCACAAACTGCAGGGTCATTACCGCCGACCCGCCATCTGCGTCCTGCGGTGGCACACCGTCTTTGAAATCCGCACCCCAATCGACAAATGGCCACCACGAAATCTTATCCAGTAACCCATCCCCGCGTTGTCGGCGCAAAAACCAGTCCAGTGCCGTCCGCGTCCCCGGCACTTGACCGCGCACAAACTCGGCATCTCCGCGATACATCCAGAAATCGTGCACCATTCCCACCCACATCAGCGAAAACGTCGGGATCATCTGCACCAGCGACGACGGATAGCGGCTCTGCGTCAAACCGTCCGGCACTCGTGAATCGCTGAACGCTTCGATCGCCTGCCGGGCCAGCCGATCATCGCCCGCCACAGTGTAAGAAATTAACGCCTGGATTCGCGTGTCGCCGATATATTGCAGTCGCTCCCAGTACGGTGTGTCCATATAGGTGTCGTGGGCGTCCAGTCGTGCCGTTCGCCAGCCAATCTTCCAGATGGGCTCCAGCGAAGCATCCTCCACATAGAAATACGCTTTCTCCACAAATGGATACGCGCTGAACCACGTCCGCAGTTCTTCCATCTTCACCGGCTCGTCGTATGTCTCCACGTCGATTTGCAAATAACGCCAAGTCCGCCAGCTCAGCGGAGAAAACTCATGCTTGCCCTCTCCGCCGCCTGGCAAAAACTCATCCACCGCGCCTTCAATGTGTTTCCCTGCAGTATCATTCCGGTTGCCCTTGTCGCCCTTGTTGTCCACCAGCGCTTCCGCGTAAGTGAAACGAATTGTCGCGCCGTGGCCTTCGCTCACCGTCAGCACTGGATATCCTGTCGTCAGTTGGCCGTTATCCAGCAGCACGCTACATTTGCTGCGCGCCGGAAGCGTCATCCCTTCGCGCGGAAATTGTCCGGAAAGCGCCGAGCATCCCGTACGCACGACTTTGCCGGCCGACATCTCGGTTTTTTCCATCGGCGGCAGCCCATCCGCCACGAGTTGCCAGTTGTTCGGCGCATCCTGTTCTTCCCGCAAAGCGCCGCGTCCGAGCGTCGCCGCTTTTTTCCAATTGCCGTTCGCTTTTTCGCTCGCCGCGCTCCAATCCCACCGTGCGCCATCCATTCGCTCTCCCGGCTCCGCGGCAAAATATCCATGCACTTTCGGTGTGAGTAGTGAGAGCCCTGTGTCCTCCTCTACATTCCAAGTTCCATCCGTGTCTGCTGCCCGCTCCGCTTGGCCCGCTCCGTGTAATAAAAAGCCGGTGCGCTCACTCATCTGCGCAATCGCTGCATGCGTTCCGAAATTCCACACTGTCGCCGCAAGTACGTTTCTCCCCGCATGCAGCAGCGGCCCAATGTCGAACGTTTCAAATCGCCAATGCGCTAGATCCGCGCGGCTCGGTCCCCGCCCAGCCTCCACTCCGTTCACATACAAAATAAATTGGTTGTCCGCGCTCGCGTCGACCACAAACTTCGTGGGAGCCGAGGCCAACTCGATCGTTTTCCGGAAGTGCAGCACCGCCTCATCGCGTTCCGCCACTCCCGGCGCCGTAATCCACTGCGCCGCCCAGCGCTTCTCACGATCTTGCCCAAGAGCCGGCAAGGGAGCCAAGGCGATAAGTCCCAAGATGGCGGCGAGCGCGCGGCTTGTCGATTTGTGGGAACGTTTCGTGTTCATGGCTGAACATGTTATACGAGCGACTCTATTCGTGGGCAACGCGTGCTGATCGCGGATCTGTCAGGAAGTGTCTTGTAACTCTTCCGCGCAGCCGCGCGTAGTACTCTGGAGACGACTCCTTTATGACGCCGACTACGGTTTTGCATATGCAGGCCGCATTTCAGCTCGAACATATTTGCCGGCACTACACGATGGGCGAGAGTGCGATCCGCGCAGTCGATGATGTGTCGCTGACCGTACCGACGGGAGAGTTTCTAGCGCTGCTGGGATCGTCGGGATCGGGGAAATCCACGCTGCTGAATTTAATGGCGGGATTGGACCGGCCGACGAGCGGTTCGATCGTGGCGGCAGGGCGAAATTTGGCGGAGCTGAGTTCATTGGAGCTGGCGCACTACCGTCGCGAAACGGTCGGAATGGTGTTTCAGTCGTTTAATTTGCTGCCGCGTATGACCCTGGAAGAAAACGTGGAGTTACCGCTGCGGCTGGCCGAAGTGGAACGCAATGATCGCGCAGCGCGGGTACGCGAGGCGCTGGAACATGTGCGGCTGACTAAGCGCATAGGACACCGGCCGAGCGAACTGTCGGGCGGTGAGCAGCAGCGCACGGCGATCGCGCGCGCGCTGGTGAACCGGCCCAAGATTTTGCTGGCGGACGAGCCGACGGGGAATCTGGATTCGGCAACTGGTGAAGCCATTTTGACTTTGCTGCGCGAGATTCAAAACAATCTTGGAATGACGATTGTGATGGTAACGCACGAACGACCGCTGGCGGAACGGTTTGCCGACCGGCTGGCGACGATGGGCGACGGCAAGCTCCTTTCGACCGTCCAGACGGCGGGTTACGTGGCGGCGGAAGCGAAGGTGGCGCAATGAAGCTCCGCGACATGACGGAACTGGCAGTGCGCAACCTGCGCGAGGCCATCTTGCGAAATTCGCTGACTACGCTCGGCGTAGCTGTAGGTGTCGCATCGCTGGTGGCGATGCTTTCCTTAGGAGTCGGTCTACAGCAGCTGGCGACTAGCCGGCTGAGCAAGAGCGGGCTCTTCGATTCAATTTTCGTGACACCGAAAACCAATTTGCGCGGGCCAGGAGCCGGACCGCCGGCGACTCGCGCTGCTGCGCCAAAAGCGCGGCTCCTCAACGAGGATGCGCGGGAAGAATTAACCAAACTGCCGAACGTGATTGAGGTGTATCCGCAGATCCGATTTTTTACAGAGGTGCGGTTCGACGGAAAGCCCTATGCCACGATGGTAGCCGGCATGCCGGAGTCGTCAAAAGCGAGCGGCTCCTTCGACGGAATGCAGGGAAATTTTTTTTCGTCGGCGAATGTGGATGAGGCGATCTTGCAGGTGGAGTTTGCAAAGGAGTTGAGTCCGCAAACGTCATCGCTCATCGGGAAGGATCTGGTCCTGCGCTATGCGGAACGTCAGGCGTTGGCGGTGCCGGGCGATTCGGCCGAAAGCGGCGGATTCTCCGTCGTGCCCAAGGAAAAACATGTGCGCATCATCGGCGTCGTGGAGACGGAGCCGGCCTCCGGATTCGGTGGATTCGGCAGCGGGCGGCTGCTGCTTCCATTGCAGCTAGCGGAAACGTTGCGCGCGGCGCAAGTGAACGATCTGCGCGACGTGTTGCGCGACACTTCGGGTGACAAGCCGGCGTATGCCAGCCTGACCGTGCGCGTAAAGAGCCCGTCGCTGGTGGATGCGACGGAAGCCAAAATCAAGGACATGGGCTTCGGAGCGTTTTCACTGCTAGACGCTTCGAAGAGTTTACGGATTTTTTTCTCGGTTTTTGACCTGCTGCTGGGAATTTTCGGTAGCCTGGCGCTGGCCGTGGCCACGCTGGGAATCATCAATACGCTGGTGATGGCGATTCTGGAGCGGCGCCGCGAAATCGGCGTGCTGAAGGCGCTGGGAGCGGCGGACAGCGACGTGAAGCAATTGTTTTTTGTGGAAGCGGGCGTGATGGGGCTGGCTGGCGGAGTGCTCGGCGTATTTTTTGGCTGGCTGATCGGGCGCACGCTGACGCTGGGCACGAACATTTATTTGAAGAGGCAGGATCTGCCGGGCGTCGAAATCTCAGCGATACCGTGGTGGCTGATCGGGGGAGCCATCGGGTTCGCGGTCTTCGTAAGCTTGGTCGCGGGACTCTATCCGGCTTCTCGTGCGGCAAAACTCAATCCGGTCGATGCGCTGCGTTACGAGTAAACTGCTTCGGATGAACATTTCTACACGCGTGCTCAAACTCTTCTGCCTGCTTTGTGTTCTATCCTCAGTTTTTTGTGTTTCGGCGCTCTCGGCGCCGGCCGCACGGATCGAATGCAAACCTCTGCCAAGCAAGGTTCTCGGGCATCCGGTGCACTACTGCATAGTGATGCCGCCCAGCTATGAGACAGACAAGACGCGCAAGTATCCAGTGCTTTATTTCTTTCATGGGCTGGGCGACAACGAGCAGATGTTCGTTCATGGCGGCGCGTTCAATCTGGTGCAAGATTTGTGGGAGCGCAAGGAGATCGGCGAGTTCGTGATTGTGACGCCGGAGGCGGGAGCAACGTTCTACATCAATGCGCACAGCGGCCAAGTGCGTTATGAGGACTTTCTAGTTCAAGAATTCTTGCCAGCGATCGAATCGCACTACCGCGTAAGCGCAGGGCGCGCTACACGCGGCGTGAGCGGCGTTTCCATGGGAGGCTACGGAGCTCTGCATCTTGCCTTTCGGCATCCCGAACTTTTCGCCGCGGTGAGTGCGCA
>Ga0068863_100004048_pt1 | contig 14475 bp, 17 predicted proteins | sample KBSSwiS62_FD_66596 | JGI IMG/M metagenome (GOLD analysis project Ga0068863, IMG submission 66596) | Switchgrass rhizosphere microbial communities from Kellogg Biological Station, Michigan, USA - KBS Switchgrass S6-2 | ecosystem: Host-associated > Plants > Roots > Rhizosphere > Soil ...
CCTCCACTCACGCCGGACCGCGGTACGCGCACGCCGTCCTGACGCCAGCGCGAGACTGCCTGCAGCGCTCGGGCGCCATTGCAGCACCGGTGCCCTGACCTATGCAGAAATTGACGAGCTTGCGCCCATCGTAGGGCTTTTGGCCGGTCGACATCGACAGCTTCGATCAGCGCAGACCTCCGCATTGCGGACGAGCAGCGTCACGGCGAGTTTCGCCAATCTTGAGGCGGACGTCGACGTCGAAAGCGAAAGGTTGGGCGGCAGCGATCGCAAAGACGAGGCTGCCAAGACGCGAAAAAGCTGCTAAACGTTACGGATGATCAACGACAGATCATGTGTCGAGGGTAAGTTGCGTGGGTATCTATGTTCGGGGACGGGATCTGTTTCCTGCGGTGATCAGGTTTGATGGGCGGCTGCTAAAGGCGCATTTCGTCGATTTTCCCGAGTGCGTCGCCCAAGGCGCCACGCCGCGCGAGGTGGAGAGCAACGCCGAAAGGGCGCTCGCCGCATGGCTTGCACGATATCCAGAGGCGGCACTTTCGCTGCCGGTTCCGGCGCCTGTTAAAGGTGCACTGGCGACCGATCACTACATCGCCTATATACCAGCGCCACGGACACCGATTGCTTCAGCCGATTAGTTGAGGCGCGGTAGCTGGCCCACCGGACAGAACATCCTGCCTCATTCGCATAGGCTAATCGGCATGTTCTGAGCCCCCCGAGGCTCCGTCGCGCCCTTGGCGCAGCCCTTGTTGAGCATGGTAAGCAACCACCAAAGCTCTGGCTCCGATGGCGCCGAGATGAGCACCGACCTTGGGGCGCCACGTTGCCACCCATGTCTTAGGAAGCTTAAGTTACCCATGTTTCCGGTCCGGACACATGGCAAGAATGGCGGAGACGGAGGGAGTGTGCGCCCAGCCGATCAACCGACTAGAAATCACGGCAGTTCAATGGTTTAATGCATTGCTATGGGGTACATCATACGGGTACACGCGGGGTACTACCGCAACCGTGGAGGCACTCCCATGGCATCTCGCAAGCCCAGTCTGGGGCAGTATCTTGAATGGCATCACGGCACTATTCGCGTTTCTCTGCCCGTCCCCAAAGCACTGCAGTCGGCCATCGGCTCCACTCGGCTGAAGCGCTCGCTAGGGACCGATAGTCCAGCCAATGCCGAGCGGATCAAACACGCCGTCATACATGAGTTGAAGGGGCTTCTAACGGTAGCCGAAAGGACCACCGAAGGCCTCCCCGATGAGGCCATGGCCTGGAGGAGAGACATCGCCGCCGCGTCAAACCCGAGGGAGCAAGAGGCGCTGGAGCTATTAGTTTTAGACCGAGCCGAAGAACTGGAGGCGAAGCGGGGACGTGGAGCCGCCCGCGAGTTCGTCGACATTGCGAACGGAAAGGCCACGCCCATCGGCTCCCTGCTAGAAGCTTACCTCGGCACCTGCGGCCTCGCGCCGCGCACCATCGACGGCATACGGCGCACTGTTCGGGTCTATGAGGAGTGGGCAAATGCGAGCGGGGAGCCCCTCGCTGTCGAGCATATCAACCGCAAGGTGGCGGGGAGGTTCGTTACGGAGCATCTCCTGCCCCGGATGGCCGTGCCGTCCGCAGGCACCTATACCAAGTTCCTGGGCGGCTACTGGGGCTTTCTGGAGGGCAAGGGCTACGTCGAGGCCTCTCCATGGTCGGGGCAGTTCAAGGGCGTCGGCAAGGCCCGCAAGCGGCAATCAATGCTGATGGACAGCGGAGCCAAGGGCAAGGGTGGCAAGCGTCCCTACACAACCGAGGAGGCCCGCAAGCTCCTCTACGCCGAACCGGACGGCGACACTGATCGCCGCACGTTAGACTTGGTCTGGATAGGGGCCCTGTCTGGCATGCGGATCGAGGAGATTTGCGGCCTCCGCGTCGGCGACTGCGGGGACGGATGGTTCAACGTCAATGCCGATGGGAAGGGCAAGACTGAGGCCGCTGTCCGCCGCGTGCCCATCCATCCCCAGCTAGGCCAGATCATCGCGAAGCGGACAAAAGGAAAGCAGCCTGAGGAGTTCCTGATAGACGACCTACCGGAGCAACCCGAGGGCTCCATTCGTGAACGCTCCATGCCCGCGAGCAAGGCCTACACGCGGTTCCGGCGGAGGCTGGGGGTCGATGAGCGCAGCGAGGGGCAACGGCAGTCCAACGTGGACTTCCATAGCTGGCGGCGCTGGTTCATCCGAGAGGCTCGAGACGCGGGGGCGACGCTGTGGACGCTAGCTGACTTAGTGGGCCATGACACCGACAGCTTGCCCGGTGGGTTGACCATGGGCCGCTATCCGGGCCCGGCCAGTGACAAGGACTTGAGGGAGTGCGTGGAGAGCGTGCTGCCGCCCCAGCCGGTCGCTGCCGCTGCCGAGGCCGCGTAGGGCTACATCGGGCGAACCCGGGGTGCGCCGTTGTTGGTCCGTCGCCGCACGAACTTCTGCGGGTTTCCACAGGGCTTGGCGTTACGGAATGACAGGTCAGGTACTGAGATAGCGGACACCTGCTCTTGGTAACGCTAAGCCAAGCGCCGAACCGGCGTCATTGTGTTTTCTGGACTGCGCGGATAGCCTCACGACATGGAACCCCCGCGCTACGCCACCCTTGAACCTCTCAAATCTATTCCTGAGCTTTCCTTTGAAGCGCTCGCGGGTGAAATTGGAAGATTTCAGGACCGCCTGTCGGACGACATTGACATTGGCATCATCGCAAATGGCGCAGGTCTCATCATACATGCCAACCAGGTTCGCATGTCAGGGCAGATGGTGATTTTCGACGGGGTTGATGCGGACGGCCGGGAAGCTCGGCTTATTCAGCACTATTCACAAGTGAACGTTCAAATGGTGGCGGTCGAGAAGTTGCAGGCGGAACCCCAGCGCATCGGTTTCTGAAGCTGGGACGCCCCTGCGTCGCACCGGCCTGCGCCGGGTACCTCATTAACGCCGACGTGATCAATTTCCCGACCTTCAACAGCCAGCCGCTGCGCCACGTCGAGATCGACGGCGTCCTGTGGTTCGCAGCGCCGGATGCGTGTCGGTGCCTCGGCATGGACGTTGCCAAGGGCACCTACAAATGGCTGGTCGGGCTGACCGGCGACGAGCGCCGCATCATCAACCGCCACGAGTACCCACAGCTGGGCTGGGGGAAAGGGGCCCCTACTCTCGCCGTCGTGAGTGAGCCCGGCTTGTATCGGCTGATCAGCCGCAGCGAGAAGCCCGAGGCCAAGATGTTCGACCGCTGGGTTCGGCACGAGGTGCTGCCCTCCATCCGCCAGACCGGCGGCTACCTGCTCAACGAGCATGCCCGCGAGACCGCCCACGCGGACACCAAGGAGGCCATGCCAATTAGTCAGCATCCTTGGATAATGAAGCGCGCGGCTGATCCCATGGGCCGATTAGGCCGGACTTGTGGAGAAGAGAACCTGCGGTTTCGTTTCGGCAGCCAATCAGCCCGCACCAGTGGAGGAAGAAGCCCCGCCGACCGCTGCAGTGATTTGGGCCCACTCTCGGATAGAGAAACGCCGCGCGTTCCGTCCACGGGGCGACGATGAGACCGGGCCCCACCTACGCACGCGTGCGCCTCACGTACGGGCGGGCGCGCGGAGACAAGGAACCCTAAGGTAACCTTCGAAGGACCTACCCCAAAGATAGATAGTAGGATCAAGGAGGGTGTTTCCTAAGGCTCTCCCTCAGTCCACCTAATTCAACCTACGGTCGCCACAGACCGCCCCTGCCCCTCATTTCCCATTCGTGACCTCCCGGCCTTGATCAGCCGGTTGAGGACCGACGTGACGTGCCCAGCTGGATCATCGCAGGGGCTCGCTGGGCACGTCACACCCCCGATCCCGACAGAGCCCCTGAACGCCTTGTCGGTGCAGCCGCTGGTGATCCCGCCAGCTTCCCCTTGGGCAATGCCCATCAACCAACCGACTAAGGAACGACCATGTCTGACAACGCCCCAGCCTCTCCCATGCCCAGCAACGAGGAGCTGTTGAACTTCCACCCCGTCGCCGATGCACCTAGCCCTGTGCAGCTCACCGGCGATATCCGCCCCATTCAACCAACGCTCACCGCGCTTCCGCCTGCCATGCAGGACAAGGTTCGAGCCCGGCTGGTCGACGTTCCCGCTCCTCTGCGACAGAGCCGGGAAGCGCAGTTCATCATGGAGGAGTTGGTCGCTAACTCCGTGAACGTCCGCGTCATGGGCGGGTTGGGCGAAGATGCCACCCCTGCACAGCGCGAGGTGTTCGAGATTGCCAACGAGCATCGCCAGCTACTGCGGGACCACGAGACCATTGCGGCCGATCTCCGACATGACACCCGCGAGAACCCTGAAACGGGGGAAGTCGAGCCTGTGCCGGTCCATCGCATCCAAGGTGAGCGCCGCCGCGCCTACGAGAACCGGATGGCCGAACTGGAGCGCCAGATGCGAGTGCTCAACGAGATCGACAAGCCGAAGCGGCTGGCTGATGCCTGCGACCGTACCCGAGCCCAGATGCAGCAGCAGCGGGATATGCTTGCTGAGCGCCGTGAGGCGGAAGCTGTGGCGGAGAAGGCACTGCGCGACCAGCGCGTGCAGCGCATGGCGGACGGCATCGTCCGCATGCGAACCGACCATATCGGCTGATGCCTCTGTTCTCGACACGGCAGGGGCGGTGGATCACCCGATCCTCGCGCCCTATCGACACCGGCCCCGATCCGTATGAACCGGGGACGAAGTTCTATGCCGAGCGCCACCGCGAAACGCTGGTCTACCTGCCCAACGGTCTCCTTCGGGTCGACCTGGGGGAGCCAATCCCCCGGTTGTCCTGCGAGAGCCCGGCGGTAACCCGGAAGGCCCGTCGCAAGGCTCCTGCCGTCGGCCAGGAGCCCGTCCAAGAGCCTGCCCCGCCGGTGTGGCCAGCAAGGCAGCGGACGGAGCCCCTAAGGCATCCCACCGGTCACCGTGGGGCTTGAACAAGGACGGGCGATGAACCCGCGCACCTTCATCGTCTCCCGCCTAATCGGGGGCATGATCGGGCTGGTCTTCGTCCTCCTGCTCACTCTCTGACCCTACCGCTGCTGAGCCACCACGGCGGCACGCCCCTCTCCCTTAGTCGTGTTCGGGAGAGGGGCACCCATCCCTGCCGAACACGACGACCCAAGGAAACACGACACCATGAAATCCCCCGCGCCCGTCACAGGACGCGAACGCTCCTGCGCGCAGTGCCGCGCCACCTACCGCGCTCCTCGTTCCAGTTCTCGGTTTTGCTCTACCGCCTGCCGGGTCCGGCATCACCGCGACGGCCCACCTTCCGACATCCCAGCCGATGGCCTGTTCTATGAACTGCTGAACCGGCTGGGCTACGCTGGCCAGATTGGACCGGTGAACCGGAAAGACCCACGCCCTCCGGTCTATGGTCTCACGGTCCCCCGAGCCCATGCGGTGGCGGAATGGAACAGCCGCTATCCCGAGGCCGCAATGGCCGATGCCGTGTTCAAGAAGCGGCTGAAGGATCGCGGTATCCATGACTATGACGAGTGGCCTGTGAAGCAGGGCCGCTGAGCCGTCCTTAGCGTTACGAGATCGGGGGCCAGCTACCCAAGTACCTGACCCTCGATTTTGCAACGCCAAGCACCCACGAAACCCGCAGAAATCCGTGGGCACCATAGACCCACAACGGCAAACCTCGGGTTCACTCGATGTAGCCCTGCGGGACCACCTTCAGATAGCCGAGGGAGCCCGGCCCGATGAGATACTGCCCCGGCTGTGAGAAGACCTTGCCGGTCACCGAGTTCTACAACCATCCTCGATCCGGCCTGTACGTTCATTGCCGGCCCTGCAACAGCGCGGCCAATCGCGCACGGTACCGCGAGGTGAGGGAACAAAAGCTTGCGGCCATGGAGCCGTGGGAACGGGAGAATGTAGAGCGGCGGCAGCGCGAACAGGAGGCGCGCCAGCGTGCGAACGCTGCCAAGCGTGAGGAGCGTGACGCCCTCAAAGCCGTGAAGGAGGCCCAGCGCGCAGAGGACGAGGCCTGCAAGGCGGCAGCGAAGCACCGCCGGAAATATGGACCAGCACGACCGCGAGCCGTCTCCCTTGAACGCGAGCGCCTGAACGCCGAGCGGGTCGCCTATCTGGTCGCGTTGCTAAGCGGCACCACTCGCGATCATCGCATTTCGACCGATGAGCAATGGGACATGATCGCCACCGAGTTATCGAAGCTATGGCTTCAGTCAGGGGACAAAGCATGCACCGCGTGTGGGCAGGACGTCCCTGCCGCTCAGATGCACGCCCCTGGCCCAGCCAATTTCTACCCCGGTAAATGCAAGCCCTGCGTCCGCTCCGAATACGAGCGCCGCACCATCGCGACCTACGGCTGTCTCCCCACTCCCCGCATGCTTCCCATGCTGGACGGCACCGAGATCACCATTGGCGAGCTTGCCCGCCGCCATCGGGCACGGGAGGCCACTCGCAAGGAAGGCCGATCAGTTTTGGCGCAAAATAGCGAGGTGGGATACGTATAGGCGAGCGAACGCCGTTCCCCCCATGGGGTACCCTCCCGCAACCCGAGGGTCACCGGAGGGTACCGAGCGACCTACTGGGCTCAGGCCGCTGCCCTGTTGATCCGTGCGAGAGCCCGGCGGGCTTCGCGCAGTTGTTCTGCTAGGTATGCTTCCCTGCGCGCCAACCTCTCAGAGGCTGACAGAGCGCGGCCATACACCAGCAGTTCCATGCGCTCCCGACCGGAGAGCGGCGCATTGCAATGTTCGATCATGTGAGACCCCTGTTAGAGAGGGGTTCTCACATACACAACCTAACTGACTGGTCTACAACAATAAACTTCCGTTAGCCGGGTAGTCTCGCAACCGGAACCATAGCTGCCTCGACGCCCCGCGCAGGGGGTGTATCGCAATCGTCCAATTCCGAGCCCCTGCGGCAGGGTGTATCGTAAAATAGCTTGACATGTATTCCGATGCACCCCATCTAACGATACACCATTTCGTTACAGGAGTTCGGAGCCATGGGCCGCACCTTCGCCTACTGCCGCGTCAGCACCGCTGACCAGACCACGGACAACCAAGTGCGCGAGATCGAAGCATCGGGCTTCAAGGTCGAGCCCAACCGCGTGATCAGTGAGACCGTCTCGGGCTCCACCGCCGCGATGGAGCGCAAGGGCTTCGCCAAGCTGGTCGACCGGCTGGAGGCTGGCGACGTTCTGATCGTGACCAAACTGGACCGGCTGGGCCGCAACGCCATGGACGTGCGCGCCACGGTGGAGAAGCTGGCGGTCGAAGGCGTCCGCGTTCACTGCCTCGCATTGGGAGGCGTGGACCTGACCAGCCCAGCGGGCAAGATGACCATGAGTGTCATCAGCGCAGTTGCCGAGTTTGAGCGCGACCTACTGATCGAGCGGACGCAGGCGGGGCTTGCCCGCGTAAAGGCCGAAGGGAAGACCCTAGGACGTCCTGCGGCGCTCTCAGGGGAACAGCAGGAGGCCATTAGGGCACGGCGGGCGGCTGGGGTGTCGCTGGGGATGCTGGCAAAGGAGTACGGGGTGAGCCGCGCGGCGATACAGCGGTTGGAGAAGCGCGCCGCATAATTCAGACATGCGGGGCTGCTGCCCCGCTTTTTTTGAGTGTCTCAGCCCGCGAGAGTTGCCGCATCTAGCTCTGCTAACCAGCGGGCGTAGCTCGCTCCCAAGCTCACGCTGAGTACCGCGCTCCAAATGCTAGGGTTATCGGGTGTCTCCACCCCTTGCCCATGTCGATACGGGTGTGCTCCGTTTACCCACTCTTTAAATCCCGCCAGCCATCGGAGTGCTGCGCTCCTCTCGGTACCCAGCAGCCTGCCTTCGATGAGAGGTTGTAGCTTCTTTGTGATCTCAGTTGCGCCCAACTGCGAGACATCGGGGAACATCAACTTGAAGATGGTCTCAACGCTCTCGAACGTCTGCCGGATTGCATCCCGAGTTTGAGTAGGATGGGCATCAAGTGCCCGCTGACCCGCCTCGAAATGACCGCGTGCAGCGGAGTATCGAGGTGCCTGAAGGGCACCAATCACCGAGGCCTGATTGTGTTCGAACTCGCTGTCTACGGCGAAGTGAACACCACCCTGCCGGTCGATACGATAGCCCACATTCTCTTGCAGGAAGATAGCGCCCACGCCCTCAATCCATTGATCGCGGGACCGCGAGTAGGCACTGGGTATCGACCGACTAATAACCGTTATCGCGTCCAGGAAGTCTCGCAACGCCGCGCCAGTGAAAAACCCATCCCAATTCCGCGAGCTGACGACGGAATGATACGGCACTCTCGCTCCAATACCCAATTCGACCGTTTCTGCAGAGACATGGTCATAGAGTTTCAGCGTTGAGAATAACCGATAAACGCGCAGGCGCATTCTGGAGCTGTCGCTTTCGGGCGCCCCTCTGGAAATGTAGTTCTGGCTGAAACGAATGCCTTCTTTACCCGACATGACCAACGTTCCTTGTCCCACTCTTTACCCGTAACGGAATGCCCATGAACAAGGCAACAAGCCGACTAATCGCAGGATTCGCTCTCGGGCATGAGTGCAGCAGCGCAACTCGCGAGCGCGCGGGTACAGGTTTGGGGTACATGATGGGGTACACGGCGGCCGAATAAGGCCACCAAGCGTGTGATTTTATTGAAAATTTTCTCACCCTTCAGAATTGGCGGAGACGGAGGGATTCGAACCCTCGGTACCAGATTTACCGGTACGGCGGTTTAGCAAACCGCTGGTTTCAGCCACTCACCCACGTCTCCGGGAAGGCAGAGGCCGGGCTATAGCGAGCGTGTGGCAAGCGATCAACCGCCTGCTGCGGCAAAAGATGAACCGCGATAGCGGTGATCGCGTTCATTGCAGCGACAGCCAAAAACCGCTTTACCTGTTCCCCGGAACAGCGAGCGGAGGGTTGCAATGAAAAGCGTTAAGGTGCTGGCACTGGCGGCGATCCTCGCGCTCGGCGGCGCAGGGGCAGCGCCTGCGCAGGTGCGGACGATAGATCCCAACCAGGCAAGCGATCTGGCGCCCGTTCCCGCGGACGAGGCCAATTACGGCACGAAGGTGACCGCGCCCGCGCCCTCCGAAGCGCCAGTGCGTACCGAGACTCCTATAGGCGAAACACCGGCTGATCCTGCTTCCACGGATGCTGCCGTCAAGGAGGTGGGCCAGCCATCGGCCATAACGCCGCGCGGACAAGCTGCAGCCCTGGCCGCGAACAACAATACCTATGAACCCGGCGACGTGCTGAGCGCCGCTGAGGGTGTCTTCGGCAAAGGCGCGGCCGGGTTGAGCGGCCTGATCGAGAGGATCTTCGCCAATCAGGGCCGTCCCAACGCCTATATTGCCGGCCGCGAGGCCGGCGCGGCCATCGGCGTCGGTCTACGCTATGGTTCGGGAACGATGTTCCACAAGGTCGAGGGCCAGATGCCCGTCCATTGGACCGGGCCATCACTCGGTTTCGATCTGGGCGCGAACGGCGCCAAGACCTTCGTGCTGGTGTATAATCTGTTCGACACCGCGGATCTCTATCACCGCTTTCCGGGCGTCGAAGGCACCGCCTATATCGTAGGGGGCTTTACGGCGACCTTCCTGCGCCGGGGCGACGTGGTGCTGATCCCGATCCGCCTCGGTGTCGGCTGGCGGCTGGGGGTCAATGTCGGCTATATGAAGTTCAGCCGCACCTCTAAGATATTCCCGCTCTGATCATCTTGGCAGGCCGATGAGCGAGATCTGGCGGCCATAGCCGCTCTCGCCGCGGTGCGTCGCCCGGCGGAAGCTGAAGAACCGGTCTGGCTGGCTATAGGTATCCTCGCCCAGCGCCAAGACATGGCCTATCCCCGCTGCCGCGAGGCGATGGGTGACATAGGCTTCGATGTCGAACTGGGCATGGCCGGGGCGCCGCCCGCTGGCGAAGAAGCGCTCATTGGCAGGATCGTCCGCGGTGAAGCGCGTGACAAAGGCATCGTCGACTTCATAGCTCAGGCGCGCGATACAAGGCCCGATCACCGCGACGATCCTGCGGCGATCTGCACCGAGTGCTTCCATCGCCGTGATGGCATTATCGGTTACGCCCGCGATAGCGCCCTTCCACCCTGCATGGGCGGCCCCCACCACCCCTGCCGTTCGGTCCGCTAGCAGCACCGGTACACAATCAGCGGTGAGGATACCCAGCAGCAAGCCCGGACGGTCGGTGACGAGCGCATCGCCACGGGGACGGGAATCGTCTTCAAATGGCGCGGTCACCTGAATCGCCTCAGCCGAATGGACCTGATAGAGCGTGACGAGTTGGTAGCCGGGAGCAACCGCAACGACCGCGCGGGCTCGATTTTCGCGCACCTTGTCAACACCATCATCGGCGCCCCAGCCAACATTCAGACTGGCGAGCACACCTGTCGACACGCCGCCTTCCCGGCCGAGAAACGCATGCGGAAGGCCTCCGAGCAAGGGTACGCGGATCGCAGCAATGGTCATACTGTCGGCTTCTGGCAGAAGCCCGCGGCCACCACGCCCATCGTTTCCTCAACCCTCACCTGGTCCACCCGGGCAGCGGGCGGACCTTGGTGACAGCAGGCGATCAGGCGTTCGACACGATCAGGCGGGCCGGCGGCGAGCACCTCCACCGATCCGTCCTGACGGTTGCGGACCCAGCCATCCAGGCCGAGTTCGCTGGCCTGCTTCACGGTCCACGCGCGAAAGAAGACGCCCTGCACACGCCCCTCGACGCGGATACGACGGGCGATCCGCTCCTGGCTCATCCGACCTGTGCGCGGTGCAGCAGCTTCTGGTCGGCCAAGACCAGCGCCATCATCGCCTCCACCACGGGCACCGCGCGGATACCGACGCAGGGATCGTGCCGTCCCTTGGTTCGGATGTCTGCCTTTTCCCCGTCGCGACCAATCGTCTCGACGGGAGTCAGGATCGATGAGGTGGGCTTCAGCGCCACCCGGAGCACCACCGGCTGCCCCGTCGAGATCCCGCCGGCGATGCCTCCTGCATGATTGGCGAGAAAGACCGGCTGGCCATTCTCGCCCGGGCGCATCGGATCGGCATTGGTTTCACCGGTCAGGCGGGCCGCCTCGAACCCGTCGCCAATCTCGATGCCCTTGACGGCATTGATGCTCATCATCGCGGCGGCCAGTTCGCTGTCCAGCTTGGCATATAGCGGAGCGCCCCACCCGGCGGGGACCCCCTCGGCGACGCACTCGGCGACGGCGCCCACTGACGACCCAGCCTTGCGAGCCGCATCGACGATGGCCTCCCAGCGTATAGCGGCCGCGCGGTCCGGGCAGAAAAAGGGATTCTCATCGATCGCCGCATCGTCGAAAGCGGCACGTTGGACAGAGTCTCCGCCCAGCTCCACGAGATAGGCCCGTACCCGTACCTCCGGGATCACGAGCCGCGCAACCGCTCCGGCTGCAACGCGGGATGCCGTTTCCCGGGCGGAGGAACGCCCCCCACCGCGATAGTCGCGGAAGCCATATTTGGCATCATAGGCATAGTCGGCGTGGCCGGGCCGGTAGGCGAGCGCAACCTCGGAATAGTCCTTCGACCGTTGGTCGACATTCTCGATCATCAGGCTGATCGGCGTACCTGTGGTCCTGCCTTCGAACACACCGGACAGGATACGGACCTGATCGGGCTCCTGTCGCTGTGTCGTGAAGCGCGAAGTACCCGGCCGTCGCTTGTCGAGCCAAGGCTGGATGGCGCCCTCGTCGAGGTCGAGGCCGGGTGGGCACCCGTCGACCACCGCGCCGATCGCGGGCCCGTGGCTCTCGCCCCAGGTCGAGAAACGAAGGACGCGACCAAAAACGTTAAACGACATCAGCTCTCTCCGCGCGAAGGCCGGCTCGAGGCCGGCCGGGCAGCGCCTGTGGCAAGGCGTTCAGGCGAGCGCGATATCAGGTGCGTCCTCGGCCTTCATGCCGATCACATTATATCCGGCGTCGACATGGTGAATCTCACCTGTCACGCCGGACGCGAGGTCGGACAGCATGTACAGCCCGGCACCGCCGACATCCTCGATCGTCACGTTGCGCCGGAGCGGCGAGTTGAGCTCGTTCCATTTCAGGATGTAGCGAAAGTCGCCGATGCCGCTGGCGGCGAGTGTCTTGATCGGCCCGGCGGAGATCGCATTCACGCGAATATTCTCCGGGCCGAGATCCATCGCCAGATATTTCACGCTGGTCTCGAGTGCCGCCTTGGCGATGCCCATGACGTTATAATGCGGCACGACCTTCTCGGCACCATAATAGGTCAGCGTCAGGATCGACCCGCCCTGGGGCATCAGCGGCCGGGCATGCCGAGTGACCGCCACCAGGCTGTAGGCCGAAATATTCATCGTCATCAGGAAGTTGGACAGGCTGGTGTCGACGAACTTGCCGCGCAGTTCGTTCTTGTCCGAAAATCCGATGGCGTGGACAAGGAAATCGATCGTCGGCCAGCGAGCGGCCAGCGTGCCGAATGCCACCTCAAGCGCAGCGTCCTCAGATACGTCGCACTCGATCAGGAAATCGGAGCCGACCTGTTCCGCTAATGGCCTTACTCTTCGTTCAAGCGCTTCGCCCTGATAGCTGAACGCCAAGTCGGCGCCTTGCTCGTGAAGCGCCTTGGCGATCCCCCATGCAAGCGATCGATCATTGGCCAGGCCCATGATCAGACCGCGCTTCCCCTGCATTAATCCCGCCACATAATCTCCATCAATCTGCCGGCGCCGCCTCCTTTACCGGGTTTGACGGGGTCTCCGCTAGAGCCGCGTTGAGGTGGGCTCCGAAAACGAGTCCCAGCCCCACCAGCCAGAAGAAGAGCAGCGTAACGATGACGCCGGCAAGGCTACCATAGGTGCGCCCATAACCTCCGAAAGCGGCGACGACCAGAGGCAGCAGCATCGTCACAGCCATCCACCAGCAGGCGGTGAACAGCGCACCTGGCCATTTCGGGCAGGCAAGCACGCGGTAGCGCGACGGCGTCAGCGTAGCGAACAGCCCGTAGAGGGCGCCGACCAGCATCAGCAGCGGCGCTATCCGCGAGAGGCTGATGATCGGTTGCAACCCCTCACGGATCGGTAGCAGACGGACGATGAACTGCTCGGCGCCGGTCAGCACCACCTGCGCGCTAAATGCCGCCATGGCGAGAACGACGGAGCCGACGGTCACGAAGATGGAGGTTGCCCGATAGTGCCAGAAACTCTTCGACGGCTTGGTACCGTAGGCGCGATGCAGAATGTCGCGGATCGTCTCGACGAAGCTACCGACCGTCCATAGGCCGACGACGGCGCCGAGCCACAGCAGCGCCCCCTGGTTGTTGGCGGCGAGCACGTCGTTGATCGGCTGCGAGATCAACTCGCGGACCGATTTTGGCAGCGTGCCCAGAAAACCGTAGACTGCCTTCTGGACGTCGGGTGTTCGCCCGAACAGCTGCGCCACGGCTGCCATCACGATGAAAAAGGGAAACATCGTCAGCAGGGCAAGATAGGCGATATTTCCGGCGTGGATGAAGCCCTCGCTATAGACTCCCATCGCCGCCCGCCGCACCACCGTATAGATGCGCCCCCCGGACCGCATCTCGTCGAGGTGCCGCTCCAATGGCCGGGTCCTTCGTGCTTCGGGGGATTCATCCGTCACCGCAGCACCTGCTTCTGTCTCCCGACTATCTGGAGCCCGATCAAACGCCCAGATTGGCGCGCGGGTTGCGCTTGCCCTTGCCTGGCCAGGCCTCGACAAATGCCTCGAGCTCAGCGTCGTCGGCCGGGATGTCGATCATCGCCGTGACGAGTTGGTCGCCGCGTGATCCATCCTTGCGATGGAAGCCCTTCCCCTTCAGCCTCAGCGTCTTCCCCGAGGTGGTTCCCTTCGGGATGCCGAGCATTACGGCACCATCGACCGTCGGAACCTTCACCTTGGCCCCGGCAACGGCCTCGTCGATAGCCACAGGAAGATCGAGTCGAACATCGTCTCCGTCGCGCGTGAAGAAGCGATGCGGCCTGATTTCCACCGAGATGATGGCGTCGCCGGCGCCTCCGGGTCCGGGCTCGCCTTGACCTGACAAGCGCATCTGCGTGCCCGTCTCAACGCCATTGGGCAGCTTCACATCGATCGTCTTGCCACTGGCAAGCGTAATCCTCTGCGGTTTCAGGGCAGCCGCTTCCTCGAAGGGCACGACAAGGCGATAGCTGATGTCAGCCCCCTTGACCGGCATGCCGCCGCCCTGCGTACCGAAGCCGCCAAACCCTCCACGACGGGCTCCACCGGCAGCGCCGCCACGCGATCGGCCGAAGATGTTCTCGAAGATATCGCTGAAGTCGGCGCTTTCGCCGCTGAATTCGAAGCCCGCGCCTCCTGGGCCCGCGCCCGGTCGAAATCCTCCGGCTGCGCGCCCGCCGAATCCGAACGGACCGCGCGGGTTGCCCTGCTCGTCGATCTCGCCGCGGTCATATTGCGCGCGCTTGTC
>Ga0068863_100004052_pt1 | contig 14468 bp, 10 predicted proteins | sample KBSSwiS62_FD_66596 | JGI IMG/M metagenome (GOLD analysis project Ga0068863, IMG submission 66596) | Switchgrass rhizosphere microbial communities from Kellogg Biological Station, Michigan, USA - KBS Switchgrass S6-2 | ecosystem: Host-associated > Plants > Roots > Rhizosphere > Soil ...
GACGAGAGAAAGCCTTTGCCGGTGCCGACCGGCGGAAACCCAGTGTCATGTCCCGCGATACAAGCCCAGGGGGTCGGCCCGTTCCGGATGCGACCCGTGATATAGAGCACGGAGAAACAGTGCTATAGCCGGTGCGGGGGCCCTCCCTGCGGAATTCTTTATAAAACACATTTTTTCTGTTGACAAGCTTGTTTCTGTGCTATATAGCTTGCATCGTCAAAACCATATAGCCGGGCAGGGGTGCCTGGTAACTCGCAATTCAAACGCGGCAAGGGGCGACGCTTCCGTAAGGCGGCGTCGGAGGAGGTCACGAAGATGGCTATGAGGTTGTGTAGAAAAATGGTGTACGCGCTGCTAGCGGTAGCGCTAACGCTCGCTGCAGGGACGAATGTTTGGGGCCAGGAAGTTACGGCGTCCATCACCGGAACAGTAACCGATCCAAGCGGAGGGGCCGTCGCGGGCGCGACCGTTAGTGCGAAGGACGTAGCTCGCGGGACGGTTACTACCGCGACCACCAGTTCAGACGGAACGTTTTTTATTACCCGAATTCCGATTGGCACCTACGACGTGAGGATAGAATCGGCAGGATTTCAGACGGCTCTGCAACCGGGAATTGTACTGGTACTAAACCAGACGGCGCGGTTAGAAATCCAGCTAAAGGTTGGACTGAAAACGGAAATTGTGGAAGTGAGCGCAGCTCCACCGGTGCTGCAGACAGACACTACGCAAGTCAGCACGATCATCGACTCACGGACGAACGATAATTTGCCGTTGGCAACAAGAAACTATGTGCAGCTAACGCTGCTTTCGCCTGGAAGCATCACGCCAAACCCGGGAGGTTTCAATACCGGAGACAATACAGGCAGCGGAGCACGTCCCTACATCAACGGAAATCGCGAGCAATCCAATAACTTCCTGCTGGACGGCATGGACAATAACCAGGTTTCAGACAACCTACTGGGTTACACGCCTGCGCCAGACGCCATCGAGGAATTCAACCTGATCACCAACAACGCTTCTGCTGAATTCGGGAATTTCCAGGGCGGAATCGTGAGCGCGACGATCAAGTCGGGAACGAACAGCTTACACGGCGATGTCTGGGAATTTTTCCGAAACGACGTTTTGAACGCGAACAGCTGGTCCAACAACTTTAACGGAGCATCAAAAGACAAGCTGCGCTGGAACATGTTTGGGGGGACACTGGGAGGCCCGATCCTGAAGAACAAGTTGTTCTTCTTTGTCGACTACCAAGGGCAGCGCTTTAACCACCCCAGTTCCTCGCAGTTCTTTAGCACCTATAGCGACGCGCAGAAGGCAGGCGATTTCTCGGAACTCCTCAACGAAAAGGGAGTTCAACTGTATAATCCGTGCGCGGCGGGAACGGGGATCAACGGCGTGCCATGCACTGCGGCAGCAGTGCGTCAGCCATTCCTGAATAACCAAATCCCAATTGGTATGATCAGTCCGGTCGCACAGGCGCTCTTCGCCTCGTCGCTGTTTCCGTCGACGATCAACAATAATTTGCAGCAGAACGCTCTGAATACAACCTCCTCGGCACTGAACTCCAATCAGGGCGATGCAAAAATCGACTATCAGCCTTCCGGAAAGGATCGCATCAGCTGGCGATTTACGCGAGCCCAGCAGAACAATCCCAGTACGAACTCGCAACCTTTGATTGGGAATGGCTCTTCGACAGCGCCGATCTGGAACACCGTCGGCGATTGGACTCGTACGATTACGCCCACCCTTTTGAACGACTTTCGATTTGGCTGGAGCCACGTCACGCTCAACACCGGCAGCAGCTTTGATTCGAGCGTCGGTGCGCTTGGCAACGAAATTGGAATTGGGAATGGGAACCCATCGGGAATTGACGGCCTCCTGAGCCTGGGATTCGGTAGCGTTCTGAGAAGCCTGGGCAACAGCCTGGTGACGCAGAGCTTCGACGACCATGTTTGGCAGCTTGAAGACTCGGTGATCTATACGCGGAGCCGGCATTCGCTTAAGTTCGGATTCCAATACTGGCGTGAGCCGATCAAGACGTTCTATTCGGGCAACAACGGTGAGCTAGGATTCATGAATTTCAACGGAAGCTTCACCGCGAACGCATTCCAGAACGCCGCCACTAACACGGGCGACGGCATGGCGGACTTTTTCCTTGGGTTGCCTGGCGAGTATGGTCGCGGGCTTAGCTCCGGCAAGACCTGGGAACAGACCAGCAATATTTTTGCCGGCTATGTTCAGGACACGTGGCGTTTGACAGACCGTTTGACGCTGAACATCGGTCTGCGCTATGAAGCACACACGCCGTGGGTGGAAACCAACGACCAGCAGGCAAACTACAACCTGAAAACGCAGCAGATCGAGTACGCGGGCCAGAACGGCGCCAGCCGCGCGCTATATAACGGCGTGTACGGCGGTAAGGCCTTCCAGCCGCGCATAGGATTCGCTTGGACACCCGAGGGGCTTGGCGGTCATACCGTAGTCCGTGGCGCATTCACCATTTCCTCTTATCTCGAGGGAACCGGAACAAACCTGCGACTGCCGATCAACCCGCCGTTTAACCCGGCGGAACTCGATGTGCCCTACAACGGTGTTCCATTGCCCGCCACGACAGCATCAGACGGTATCGTGGGGACGACGTCCACCGATCTGTCTTGCCCGAACCTTTCGTGCTACGCCGGAGCGCTGTTGCGTGTGTGGGATCCGAACGTCCAGCCGGCGATTTCCGACCAGTGGAACCTAACGGTGCAGCGTCAATTCTGGAGAGACACGACTTTCCAGATTGGCTACGTCGGTCAGCGCGGAACGCACTTGATGGTGCCGTTCTCGTACTCGCAACGCCTCCTGGTTTCTCCCGGCGTGACCGAGGACAGCCCGTTCTTCTCAAACAACACGGAACTGCTGAATACCATTTCCCCGTTCACGTCTGGAACGCAATCGAACGGCAAGATGTGGTACAACGCTCTGCAAGCCGTACTGCAAAAGCACATGAGCAACGGTTTACAGTACCAGGTGGCCTACACCTACTCCAAGTGCATGACCGACAACAGTGGTTATTACGGGTCTTGGGGAGCGCAAGCCACCACCGCCTCACCTTACTGGCAGAACATCTACGACCCACGGGCCGAATGGGCGCCGTGTTTCTACGACGCGACCCATACTCTCTCCAGCTACGCCGTTTATGATCTGCCAATTGGGCACGGCCGGAAGCTGGGTAAGGACATGAACGCAGTACTTAACGCCATCGTTGGCGGATGGTCAGTTAGCCCGATCATCTCAGTGCACACTGGCTTCCCAATGACGCCGTACGGTAGCGGCGACCAGTCTGGTACAAACTCCCGCAGCTCTCGTCCGAATTGCGATTCCATAGCCCACGTCGATGGGAGAACACCCGGTGCCGATTTTGGCGGATTCCAGTATTTCACCAACAATGGCAACTTCAGCGTTCCAGGAGCGGGAACATTTGGAACGTGCCCCGCTCAGCTCGGCTGGTTGCGCGGCCCCGGATACGCGAACCTCGACTTGAGCTTGCAGAAGAACTTCCAATTCACAGAGCGGTTCCGACTGCAGTTCCGAACCGACTTCGTCAATGCCTTCAACCACGTCAACCTGAACGCTCCAGACATGAACTTTGGAGCGACCATGGGTCAAATCACCAGCGCGCAAGACCCAAGGAATATCCAGTTTGCCCTGAAGTTGTACTACTAGTCCCCCGGTGAAGTAAGATGGGGCAGGCGAACACACCCCCGCCTGCCCCATTTTTTTTCATGATGACAAGGATCTACGTAAGAACAGCTGCAGCGCTCATTACAAGCTTCATGACCTTCGCACACGTGGCGAGGACTCAGGAAGCGAACCCTACCGCGACCCGGGCGCCGCTAACTAGCGAAAAGGCAATCGCTCTGGCCGAACGTGGGAATTGCAAAGAGGCGCTCCCCGCGCTTCGCAAGGCCCTGATCACCGCAACATACAGAGAGCAAAGGAAGAAGGCCGGCGTCCTGGGCGTGCGATGCGCAATGGGAAGCGACGACCGCGCAGCAGCTGGAGAGTTGCTGGGCCAGCTGGGCAAGCAGTTTCCGAACGATCCTGATGTCCTTTATGTGATTGCTCACGGATATTCCGATCTTTCCATGCGCGCCGCCGGGCAATTGGCTGAACAGGCGCCGCGATCGGTGGAAGCGCGCAGGATGAACGCCGAGGCTTTGGAAGTGCAGGGAAAGTGGGACGAAGCGGCAAAACAGTATGAAGAGATACTGGCACAGAATCCCAACCTGCCGGGCATTCACTACTTGGTTGGGCGAATGCTCTTGTCGAAGCCGGATGCGGATCAGGCGCGAGTCGTGAGCGCGAAACAGGAATTCATAAAAGAACTGGAAATCGAACCGAACAATCCTGGTGCTGAATATGTACTCGGTGTTTTGGCGCGGCAGGAGTCAGACTGGGCGGAGGCGATACGACATTTTTCAAGTGCTGCAAAATTAGACGCGAGTTTTGCTGATGCGTTCTGGGGATGGGGAGTCTCGCTTGTGTCCGCGAAACGCTATGAGGATGCTGTTGAGCCGCTGCGGGTAGCGGTGCGGCTGCAGCCCGGCAATCCTTCGGCGCACTACAATTTGGGGATGGCGCTGAGCCGAACGGGGCATATGGAAGAGGCGCAGAAAGAGTTTGCGATTCAGAAAGAGATTATCGCCAAGCTGGACGAGAAGAAGAATGCGCGGACGGAAGTAGCGAAGCCGGAATAGGCTCGCTGTGGTATGGCTTCGCCGGTCCTCGGCGAGAATTTCCCTCTATATTGAATTACGATTTCTTTTTGTCGAGCGCGCCGAAGATTTCTTCGGCATCGTGGAATGCGGAATTGGCCGCGGGAACTCCGCAATAGATCGCGGCTTGGAGCAAGAGTTCCTGGATTTCGTCGCGGGACACGCCGATAGAAAGCGCAGCCTTGACGTGCAAGCGGAATTCTTCGCCGCGGTTTAGCGCAACCAGCATGGAGAGCGTGAGCAGGCTGCGTGTCTTTTTGGGCAGGCCGGGGCGGTTCCAGATTTCGCCCCAGGCGTAGCGGGTGATCAAGTCCTGGAAGGGTTCGTTGAACTTGGTGCGGTGTTTTAGGGCACGGTCCACGTGAGCGTCGCCCAGTACCGAGCGGCGCGTCTTCATTCCTTCGTCGTATCGTTTCCGCTCATCCATAATTCCTCCAAGGGTTTTCTCCAAAATTGCCGCGAGTCAGGCGTTCAAAAAAGCAAGGACGGCGTCGTTGAATTGCGCCGGAGCTTCGATATTGGAAAGGTGCGAAGCGTTGAGTTCTGCATAGAGCGCGCCGGAGATTTGTTCGGCGAGTAAACGGCCGTCGGCAGCGGTGGCAGCGGGATCGTGCGTGCCGGAGACGACGAGTGTTGGCGTGCGGATTTGCCTCACGCTCTCGCGAAAGTCGAAATCGCGGACGGCCGTGCATCCGCCGACATATCCTTGCGGATCAAGCGATTCGAGGACGCGCATGGCAGACGCGACCTTTTCGGGAGAGGACTGCTGGAACCTCGGAGTAAACCAGCGGGCAGTGACTGCGCCGGCGACTTCTTTCATACCTTTGGACTGAACAGTCTGGATACGGGTGGTCCAGAATTCAAGAGTGCCAATTTTGGGCGCGGTGTTGCAGAGCACAAGCTTATTCAGATGATCGGGCGCCTGGAGAGCTAGCGACATGCCGATCATGCCTCCGATGGAAAGCCCGCAAAAATGGAAGCGCGGGATGGAGAGCGAGTCGGCGAGGGAAAGAATGTCGCACGCTAGGTCTGGGACAGCGTAGGGAGGGGGCGGTGCGGACGATTGGCCGTGGCCGCGCATGTCGTAACGTAGCAGGCGAAACCGTTTTTCGAAAGCGGATGCTTGGGCATCCCACATGGAAAAGTTGGTACCGAGGGAATTGGAAAGAATCAGCCCAGGAGCGGCGGGAGGTCCTGAGAGCGCGTAGTGTAGACGGACATTGGGCAGGTCGGCGAAGGGCATAGCTTATCCCATGGCATTGGATTTAATGGTGGATCGAGGCTGCGAATTCGCGGCGGATAGGACAGTTTCGATAAAGGCTTCCGCGGAGCCGAGATAGTCGGCAGGCTCGAAGAGTTGCGCGATGGATTGCGGGCCGAGGATGGCAGTGACTTCGGTGTCGGCAGAAAGAATTTCGCGAAGATGGCGGCGCTCAGATTGCGCGCGGCGGCAGGCATTTTCAACGAGCTTGTGGGCCGAGGCGCGGTGCAACCTTTCGCTGAGGGCGTGGGTGATGGCTTCGGCGTAGATGAGGCCGCGCGTGAGTTCGAGATTGGCGCGCATGCGATCGGAGTGTATCGCAAGGCGCGGCAGGAGTGCGGCCAGCTGATGCGAGGCGCCGGCGGTCAGGCGAACGACTTCCGGGAGTGTCTCCCATTCGGATTGCCACGGGCCGAGGCTGCGCTGACATTCGCCGGAAAGGCCGGTGAGAATCGTAGAGACGAGCGGCGGGACGCGGGAAGTCGATGCAAGAATGGCCGCGCAGGCGACCGGATTTTGCTTGTGCGGCATGGTGGAGGAGCCGCCACGGCCAGTCGCGGTCGGCTCGCTGAGTTCGGCGACCTCGGTTTGCATGTGCAGCGAAAGATCGCGTGCGATTTTGGCCAACGTGCCGGAAAGGATGCCGTTGGTGGTTGCTACTTCGGCGATGCGTTCGCGTTGCGCGTGCCACGGGATGCGTGGCAATGGGAGAGCCAGCTCTTCTGCGAGCAAAGACGCGACGAGTGTGCCGCGATCGCGAAGAGCGGCTAGGGTGCCTGCGGCGCCGCCGAACTGCAGAACCAGCGAGTGTCCGAGCAGAACGTTCAGGCGTTCGCGATGGCGAAGGCAGGCGTCGAGCCAACCGGCGGTGATGAAGCCGAAAGTGGTGGGCAAAGCGTGCTGTAGCCAGGTGCGCGCGACCAGCAAGGTTTTGCGATGAGCGGAAGTCAGCTCAGCCAACGAAGAGATGATTGTTTCGAGCTCAGCGTGAAGCGCGCGGGTTGCGGAACGCAGCTGCAGGACCAGGCCGGTGTCCAGGGCATCCTGACTGGTCGCGCCGTAATGGACGTGGCGAGCGGCTTCTGCAGAAGTGCGCGCAACGATGGCGGTGAGTTGTTTGAGCAGAGGTATGGCAAGATTGCCAGCGGACGGCATGGCCTGCGCGAGGGTTGGCAGATCAAAGAGTTCCGCGCGGCAAGATGATGCAATCGTGGAGGCGAGAGTTTCTGGGATCAGTCCGGCGCGGGCCTGCGCGCGGGCGAGAGCAGCTTCAAAATCAAGAATGGACTGGGCCGCCGCAGCATCGGTGAAGAAAGGCTCAACGGTGGGTGAGCGGAAGAAACCATCCAGAAGTTGCATGGCTAGAGTGTAATTGGGAAGCGGATGTAAGAAAAACGGATTCCGCGCGATGGTGGCGATACGGTAGACTCCACGAGCATGCGAGGAGTGAAAAGTGCTAAGCAACCGCAAAGAGATTCGCGTGGAATGGGGCGACTGCGATCCAGCGGGAATTGTGTACTTCCCGAGATTTTTTGAGTATTTCGATGCGTGCACGAATGCACTGTTTGAAGTAGCCGGCTTTCGCAAGGCGGAGATGCTGAAACAATACGGGCTGGTGGGAATTCCGTTGGTGCAGGCGAGCGCCCAGTTTTATGCACCGGCGTCGTTCGGCGATAACGTGGTTGTGGAGAGCCGGATTGTGGAGTGGGGGAAGAGCAGTTTTCGCGTGGAGCATAAGCTATATAAAGGAAACGTCTTGGGTGCGGAAGGAAGCGAGAAGCGTGTTTGGACCGTGCGCGACGCGAGCTCGGAAAAAGGAATGAGGGGAGACACGATTCCCGAAGAGGTGAAAGTGCGGTTTGAGAAGTGACTTGGCCGAAGTAATCTGCCACCCCTTGAATGTAACGGTTTTACTGAGGTGAACGACTCCACGTTTTCCAGGTATCCTCAGTGTTTTCCTCTGGATCAGCCACGAGCCCGGCGCTTAACAAGACCGGTAGTGCGACTCGGGCGAGGGCACAACTGTAGAGGGGACAGCGCCGGACCAGGGCAGTCCTAGCCAGATGAGCTTGACATCCCGCTGCGATTACAATGTTGCAATCAGGTGAAGGAAAGAAGCAACGCCAGGGATTGTGTGAATACGACACGAAGGCGGATTGAGGAACTGTTGTGGGTGCTGGGACTGAGCCGGGTGACGGCGCCAGTGTGGGAGTGGCTGCGTGGCGGGCGAGCCGTTACACAGTCGCGAATGATGCGGGAGTTTTATGCGAGGCTACTGCCAAAAGGCGCGCTGGTGTTCGATATCGGGGCGAACGTAGGAACGATGACCAGGGTGTTTGCTTCGCTGGGAGCGAAGGTTGTGGCCGTCGAGCCGAACGCGGATTGCCTACGACATATCGAGCTAACTACCTCGCGGGCCGTAGAAGTGTTGCAAGCGGCGGTGGGGGAGACGAATGGCGTGGCGGTGCTGAAAGTTTCGGACTGCAAGGACAAGATGAGTTCGCTTTCGGCGGAGTGGCGGGAAGCGGTGACGAAGGAAAATCGGGACTATGAGGGGATGTGGAAACGCGAAATGACGGTGCCGATGGTGACGCTGGATGCGCTGATCGGACGGTATGGAATGCCAGCGTATATAAAAGTAGATGTGGAGGGATATGAGGAGCAGGCGTTGAAGGGGTTGTCGGAGTGTCCGGCGTTGCTTTCGTTTGAGTTTAACCGAGTATTCCTGGAGGCGGCGCTGCGTGCGCTGGAGAATCCGATTTTTGCAGGTGCGGAGTGTAACTACACGCTGGTGGATCCGGTGAAGTTTGAGCTACAGGAGTGGGTGGGGCGGGAGGAGTTGAAGGAGAGGATTCTGGGATTGGGGAATGGAGCGGGGCTGGGAGATGTGTTTGTGCGGAAGTGCGGTCGTGAACGCTAGTTTCAGAACCGATCAGCGCGACGGAGGGTTGAGATGGAGATGCGGGTGGCGATGATGGTTGGTGTGCTGGCGGTGGGGAGTGGATGCGTGTGGGCGCAAACACCGATGAAGCAGGCGGACAAGGTGTTTGTGAACGGGAAGATTTGGACGGGGGATGAGAAGAAGCCACAGGCCGAGGCGTTGGCGATACGCGGGGACAAGATTGTGGCGGTGGGCACGGCCGAAGAAGTGAAGAAGGTGGCGGGCGCGAATGCGGCGGTAGTGGATTTGCACGGACGGCTGGTGGTGCCGGGATTTCAGGATTCGCACGCGCATTGGCCGGGGAGTTCTGTGAACGATGTGGATCTGCATGGGGCGGAGACGCTGAAGGAGTTTCAGAAGCGGCTAGCGGAGTTTGCCAAGGCGCACCCGAAGCTGCCGTGGATTACTGGGCATGGCTGGGGATATTCGGCGTTTCCGAACCAAACAGTGGACAAGGAATATATTGACGCGGCGATTGCCGACCGACCGGTGTATGTGACCGAGCGCGACGGGCACATGGGACTGGCTAATACCAAAGCGCTACAGATGGCGGTAGTGACGAAGGCCACCGCCGATCCACCGAACGGACACATCATGAAGGACGCCAGCGGCGAGCCGACGGGCGAGTTCAAAGAAGCGGCGCAAGAACTGGTAATGAGCAAGATTCCGCAACGAACTATGGAAGATCGGTATCAATCGCTGCTGGCGCACATGGATGAAGCGGCGGCGGCCGGGCTGACGTCGGCGCAGGATGCGTGGACGAGCCTGGACACGTTTCCGGTTTTCACCAGAGCGGCGGAAGAAGGTAAGTTGAAGCTGCGGTTCCGATTTGCGCCGCCGATTTTGCCGGGAGAAGGACTGGCGCCGAAAGACCATACCTTGAAGAAATTCTTGAGCGAAGCGGACTTCGCCAAGTACGGCGAACTGCGCAGCAAGTATCAGGGGCCGCTGCTGAAATTTGGCGCGGTGAAAGGGATGCTGGACGGCACGGTGGATGCGCGGACGGCGGTGATGTTTGAGCCATACGTGGGAGGCGGCACGGGGATTCCGTTCTGGGAGCAGGACGATTTGAACCGGACGGTGGCGCTGTACGACAAAGAAGGCTTCCAGGTGATGCTGCACGCGATCGGGGACAAGGCAATTCACATGGCGCTGGACTCGTTTGAATATGCGGCGAAGGCGAATGGAACGAGGGGGCGGAGGCATCGCGTGGAGCACGCGGAAGTGCCACTGTTGGCGGACTTGCCGCGGTTCAAGCAATTGGAAGTAATTGCTTCGACGCAAGCGATGTTTGCGAGTCCGGATGCGACGGTGCTGGAAAATTTTGCGCTGCTGCTGGGCCCGGAACGCGCGGCACATGCGGATTCCTTCAAGATTTATGACGATGCGGGAGCGGTGCAGGCGTTTGGCAGCGATTGGGGAGTGTTTCCGTTTGGGCCGCTACCGGCGATTTATTGCGTGGTGACGCGGATGACGCCGGAGGGAACGCCAGCGGGAGGGTGGTATCCGGCAGGGCGGATTTCGGTGGAGGCGGCACTGCGACATTTTACGCGGGATGGAGCGTACGCGAGTTTCGATGAAGATGTGCGAGGGACTCTGACGGCTGGGAAGCTCGCGGATTTTGTGGTGCTGTCGAAAGACATTTTAACAGTGCCGCCCGCGGAGATTTTGCAGACGAAGGTCTTGTTGACGGTGATGGGCGGGAGGGAGACGTACCGGCGCGAGAAACTTGAAGCAGCTGACGAAGAGTCGATCCGCTGACGAGCCTGGCGAAGCGCGGCTGACCTTGGTGGAATTGGCTCAACGCCCTTACCCGCCTTTGGCGCGGCAAACGCGAATCACCGGCGATGTCGAGCCTGCGCTCGACGGGAGTGTCCGATACGTGACCGTGATGAAGGGACATCCGCTGCTCACGAGGGCAGCAGTGGACAGCGCGCAGAATTCCCGATTCGACTGCAAAATGTGTGGTGGGGCACGAACGCGTACAAAATCACCTATACCTTTCAGTTGTCCGATTCGCAGGGGTGCTGCATCGCGCCTGCCAATGCATCGCCAGTGCACAGCGATTTGCCCGCCCGTGGCGTGAGACAGTTGGGGAATCACCTGACGGTATTCGATCAACGCGTCTGTATCTGTGATCCGGCAGGCGAAGTCGGAAAAAAAAGCGTTCGATTCGATCTCTCTATCATTGGAGATGTGGCGGTGCTTGACGCAAGAAATAGCAGATTCCTCGCTTAGCTCGGAATGACAAGCGCGGATTACAAGTGGGCAGTCAGGGGCGTTACGAGAAGTCAGGTGAAGGCGGCGTCGAGATTTGCCGCTCTTGCGCGTCTGCTGAACGTGAGTGACGACTTCGGGAACGTTCCCTAGGCCGTTGGTGTCGCAATTCTCGGCGCCCATTTTTGCCCCTTTGTGGTTCATGCGGATCATGCTGACATCGAGCCACTTGTTGGCGGGAACCTTGCGTCAGGCGGCACTTGAGGAGCCAGAATTTCACTTGTCCGATGCCGAAGTGCGATTCGTGTCGAAGTGCGATTCGTTGACTGCTTCCGCGTCGCCCACTAACATGGCGACACCATGACGCCGGGCTCTCTTATCGGCCAGACCATCTCGCACTACCTCATGGTCGAAAAAATCGGCGCCGGCGGCATGGGTGTGGTCTATAAGGCCAAGGACACGCGCCTTGCGCGCTTCGTCGCACTCAAATTTCTTCCCGAAAATGTCGCGCAAAATGCAAAAGCGCTCGAGCGGTTCCGGCGCGAAGCGCGAGCTGCCTCTGCTCTAAACCATCCCGGCATTTGCACGATTTACGACATCGGCGAGCAGGGCGGCCGCGCGTTCATCGCTATGGAATTCATCGACGGCGAAACACTGCGCGGCCACATCCAGGGGAAGCCGCTGGCGCTGAAAGAAATACTGAATCTGGGGATCCAGATCGCAGAAGCTCTGGATGCTGCCCACGCAGAAGGAATCATTCACCGCGATATCAAGCCGGCGAATATCTTCGTAACGAAACGCGGACAGGCGAAAGTGCTCGATTTTGGTCTGGCCAAGGTCGTTCCGAAAGCGATTGCCAACGCTGACACGGATCCCGGAGGGGATTCGCAGGATTCTGATTCGGTCGTGGGAATTATCAGTGGAACTCCGGCTTATATGTCGCCCGAACAGATCCGTGGAGACGATCTGGATCCGCGCACCGACATTTTCTCGCTCGGCCTTGTGCTATACGAAATGGCCACGGGCCGACAGGCCTTTGGGGGCCGCACGGGCGGCGCGACTATTGAGGCGGTTCTGACTCGGCCGCCGGTGTCCGTGCGCAAGCTCAATCGCGATACTCCACCGCGTCTTGAAGAAATTATCGACAAGGCGCTGCAGAAAGATAGAGCCCTGCGCTACCAGCAGACCGCGGACCTGCTGGCTGAGCTGCGAGACGTTAAGGAAAATTCTGAGTTCGGCCGGAACGGGGCCATGGAATCGATCGTTAGATCGACCGCGAGTTCTGTATGGACTTCAACAGTTCGAAGAGGCGGCATTCGCACGGAGAGAATGCCTAAGAGCATCGGCTCTCTTGCGGTTTTGCCTTTTGAGAACGTCAGTCGCGACCCGGAGAATGAGTACCTCAGCGACGGAATTCCCGGCAGTCTGATCAACAACCTCGCGTCGGTGCCCAGACTTCGCGTAATCGCACAGAGCACGGTATTTCGTTACAAGGGCCGGCAGGTCGACCCGCAAGCGGTCGGACGCGAGCTCAATGTGCGGGCAGTGCTTACCGGAAGAATGATGCAAAGCGGCGGCTCGTTGCGCATTGGGACGGAATTAGTCGATGTGGCGACAGGGACGCAGTTATGGAGTTCGCAATTTGATCGCAAGCCGGGGGACATTTTTGCGATCCAGGACGAAATTTCAAACGAGATATCGGAGAAGTTGCGGCTTCAGCTAACCCGGGCGGAAAAAAAGCAGCTCATCAAGCGCCACACGGAGGATGCTGAGGCTTACCGGCTCTACCTGCAAGGCCGCCATCATTGGAACCGCTGGACGGAAGAGGGTTTTTACAAAGCGATCGGCTATTTTCAGCGAGCGGTGGAAAAGGATCCCGGCTACGCGCTCGCTTACGCTGGCTTAGCGGATTCGTATGTGCTTTTGGGATGGAACAGTTATTTGCCTCCGAAGGACGCATTCCCCAAGGGCAGAGCGGCCGCGATGAGTGCCTTGCAGCTCGACCCAGGCGTCGGTGAAGCCCACGCACCTCTGGCAGCTGTTTTGTGGCTTTACGATTGGCAGTGGCAAGAAGCGCAAGGAGAATTCAAGCGCAGCCTCGCGCTGAATCGCAGCTATCCAACCGCGAATCACTGGTACGCGGAATTTGTGATGACCATGGGGCGCCAGGTCGACGCGATTGCGAAAATGAAAAGTAGCCAGGAGCTCGATCCGTTGTCGCTGATTATTAGTGTAGCCATCGGATGGGCCTTCTATATGGCGCGGCGCTACGACGAAGCCATTGAGCAACTTTTGCGAACTGTTGAATTGGATCCGCACTACCCGGTCACTTACTGGATTCTTGGGCTGCTTTACCGGATTACCGATCGACACGATCTGGCGATAACCGCGGGTGAAAAAGGTGTGAACCTGTCAGGCGGCAGCCCGCTGATACGCGCGGCGCTGGCGCACACTTACGCGATTTCTGGCAGGACCAACCAAGCAAATAAGGTGCTCAACGATCTGATTGCGCTGGCAAAGCATAAGTACGTTGCGCCACATTTCTTCGCAGGCATCCATATCGGTTTGGGAGATAATGAGCGCGCGCTAGAATATTTGGAGAAATCCTTCGAGGAACATTCTCACTGGCTCATCTACCTTCATATAGATCCGAGCATGGATGCTTTGCGCGGCAGTCCCCGATTTCAAGACCTGCTGAGACGTGTTGGCCTTCCCGAACGGGCGGCAGCGATTCCCGCCTGAGAGTGGGCGGCATGGAGTTTGTAAAAGTCAGACTAGGCTAGGGCCAGGTTAAGGTTTTCGATGGCTTCGTCAATTTCGCCAGTTGTCTTGTAGCCGACGGTGACGCAATCGACGCCGGCGTTGCGGAACGCGAAACGCATGGCGGCCTGACGATCTTCGCGATTGAAAGTGCCTTCGCCGCAAAGCTTCATACTGATGATGCCCATGCCGCTCTTGCGCGTCTGCTGAACGTGGGTGACGACTTCGGGAACGTTGCCCAGGCCGTTGGTGTCGTAGTCTTCGGCGTCCATTTTTGTGCCTTTGTGATTCATGCGGATCATGGCCACATCAAGCCATTTGTTGGCGGGCACCTGGCGAAGAGCGGGCAAGCCGTGGACGGAGGCGCCGTGGCTGACGATGGCCTGGCGGTGTTGGGCTTCGAGAATGCCATCTTGCCAGCGACTCGTATCGGAAGGCCAGGTGGCGGTGTGTTGCCAGTGGAGCAGCATGATGTCGAAATAATCGGTGTTGGCTAGTTTGCGCAGTTCGTCGAATTTCTGCTGCGGGT
>Ga0068863_100004053_pt1 | contig 14466 bp, 12 predicted proteins | sample KBSSwiS62_FD_66596 | JGI IMG/M metagenome (GOLD analysis project Ga0068863, IMG submission 66596) | Switchgrass rhizosphere microbial communities from Kellogg Biological Station, Michigan, USA - KBS Switchgrass S6-2 | ecosystem: Host-associated > Plants > Roots > Rhizosphere > Soil ...
ATCTGGGCGGCGTTTCTGTGGGCGCTACCCGTCGCCCCGGTGTTGCTGTCGCTGACCGTGCTCGGGGTGACCTACCTATAGCCAAGCCATGACGCCAGCACGACGGCGATGAACACGAGGCCCTGCACACGCTGACTCGTTGGAGTCGGCCCAGCGGGTGACGGACGTCGACGTAGGGTGGCCGGGTGGACTTGCTGCTCGGAATCGACATGGGCACCGGGAGCACGAAGGGCGTCCTGGTCGACGCCACCGGTTCGATTCTGGCCTCAGAAGCGATCTCCCACGCGATGGATCTGCCGCGACCCGGCTGGGCCGAAGTCGACGCCGAAAATCTGTGGTGGCGTGAGGTTTGCTCGATCAGCGCCGCGCTGATGGCGAAGATGCCCGCACGCGCAACGCTGGCCGGGATGTGCGTCAGTGGCGTCGGACCCTGCCTGGTCTTGTGCGACGACGACTTGCGGCCACTGCGGCCCGCCATCCTCTACGGCGTCGACACCCGCGCCACCGCCGAGATCGACTCGTTGACCGCTGAACTCGGCGAGCAGAACATCCTGGACCGGGCGGGCACCTTGCTGTCGAGTCAGGCCGTCGGCCCGAAGATCGAGTGGGTTCGGCGGCATGAACCGGAGGTGTTCGACCGTGCCACCGGTTGGTACGGATCGAACTCGTACATCGCCGCCAAGCTCACCGGTGAATACGTGATGGACCACCACACCGCCAGCCAATGCGACCCGTTGTATGCGATGCGCGAGTTCGACTGGAATCACCAATGGGCACAACGAATCTGCGGACATCTGCCGCTGCCACGACTGGTGTGGCCCAGTGAAGTCGTCGGAACGGTCACCGCGGCCGCCGCCGACGCAACCGGCGTTCCAGCGGGCACCCCGGTGATAGCCGGCACGGTCGATGCCTACTCCGAGGCCTTCTCGGTCGGGGTCCGCAGACCCGGGGACCAGATGTTGATGTACGGCTCGACGATGTTCCTCGTACAGGTCATCGACGAGTACCACTGCGATCCGACGCTGTGGACCACGGCGGGTGTCGAAACGGGAAGTCTGGCGCTGGCGGCAGGAACCTCCACAGCGGGCAGTCTGATCGGTTGGCTGCAGAGCGTCACCGGCGGAGCGTCATTCGAGGAGTTGATGACGGAGGCGCAGCACGTGCCGCCTGGCAGCGAAGGCCTGCTCGTGTTGCCCTATCTCGCAGGCGAGCGCACGCCGGTTTTCGACCCGAGGGCTCGTGGCGTCGTCGCAGGCCTGACGTTGCGTCACGGCCGTGGGCATCTGTTTCGTGCTGCCTACGAAGGGATTTCGTTCGGTATCCGGCAAATACTCGAGCGTTTCGACGACGCCCACAGCGGGCTGAGAACGGTCGCCGTCGGCGGTGGGCTGCGCAGCCCCATCTGGGCGCAGGCGGTCAGTGACATTACCGGACGGCCGCAACTGGTGCCCGAACAGGCCATCGGCGCAAGTTACGGCGACGCGCTGCTTGCCGCCATCGGCGTAGGCCTGGTACCGCCCGACACTGACTGGGCGAAGATCGCTCGTGAGATCAAACCAGACCCGCGTAACCGTGATCTGTATGAGGGCTTGTATTCGACGTGGCGTGAGTTGTATCCAGCCACCCGCGATCAAATTCACCGCCTCGCCGAACCTGGTCCCGCGTAGGTGTCAGCCCATCGTATAGCCGCCGTCGACCGGTATGTCGACGCCGTTGATCATGCTGGCCGCATCTGAGGCAAGCCATACCACCGCATCCGAGACCTCGTGGGGAACCGCGAAGCGACCCAAGGGAATTCGAGCGATCATCGGGGCCGCCTTCGCTTCCTGCCCCCATACCCGTTGGCCCATCTCGGTGAGCACCACCGTGGGACACACCGAGTTGGCGCGGATGCCGTAGGGGCCGAGTTCACGAGCGAGCACCTTGGTCGCCATCACCAGGCCCGCCTTGGACGCACAGTAGGCGTAATGGTCGGGCAGCGGGGCCAATGCGGCGGCTGATGCCACCGTGATGATGGAACCGCCGGTGCCCTGCTCGACCATGACGGCGCCGACCGCCGACGCCAATAGCGCAGGTGCGCGCAAGTTCACGGCGATGGTCGCGTCGAAGAGCGCCGGATCGGTCTCGAGCACCGGCTGTGGGTGCGAGATACCGGCGTTGTTGACCAGCACGTCGAGCCCGCCGAACGCCTCCCCGGCAAGCTCAGCGAGGCGGGCTGGACCGTCAGGCTGAGCGAGATCGACTGGGGCGGTGCGCACTTCGGCGTCGAACTCCGACGACAGCGCAGTGCTGGCGGCGGCGAGCTCAGTCTCGTCGCGGCCGGACAGCACCACCCGGGCGCCGGCCGATGTGAACGCCTTCGCGATGTCCGCGCCAATGCCCTTGGTGGCACCGGTGATCAACGCCCGCTTGCCGTCGAGTCGCAATGCGCCCGCATAGCGGGATGCCGCCGTCACTGTCACGAAACACCCTTCGTAGGCTCATCGCCGCGCTCCACACTGGCCAGGATGGCCGCCGCCGTCGTCGGATCCGTCACCAGTTGGTTGAAATAGCCACCGCGTGCCCCGGCGACGATGGAGTCGATCTTCTCCTGCCCGGCCGCAACCGCGATCGTCACCGGAATGTGGCGCAGCGCCTCGAGTTCCACTGCGATCAGGCGATCGCGCCCTTCGAAATCGACCTCGTCACCGGCGCGGTCATAAAACCGTGAGCACACATCGCCGACCGCGGAGCGCAGCGACGTGGAATCCGTTGGCACGAAACGAGGAATGTCCGAACGCATCAGCGGCGGCGCGCCCACTCCCATCAGTGCACAGCGGGCGCGCGGCCACAGGTGCAGCACCCGCTGGATGCTCGGATCGTTGAGCAGGGATGGATAGAGGTCGGGTCCCGGCAGTGCGGGCGCGAACAGGTAGTTGGGCCGCCCGCCGACCCGGTTGGCGACCCGCCGGGTGATCTCGTTGGTTTGGTACCACTCCTCGGGCTGGTCGGTGCCGCCGACAGTCGGCGCCACCAGAACGCCGGGCAGCGAAACAAGGTCGTACTGCGCGACTTCGTAGACGGTGCGACCCGACGACACCAGCAGCACGTCGCCTGGCAATAGTCCGGCCGCGGACAGCGCCCGACCGACGGCGGGCGCTAGCGCGCCGCCCATCACGTCGACGATCGTCCGGCCCGCACCGGGGGTGGGGAGTGGGTGGCTGAGGAACACCTTCATCAGCGACAGCGCTCGGACAAGTCGGTCGGCGAGATCGCCGGTAGCAACCCCCTCGGGCGGCACCACCTCGATGCGCACGATGCCACGCCGCTTCGCCTCGGCGAGGAGCCGACTCACGGTTGCCCTGCTGGTACCCAGTTGCGCCGCGACATCGGCCTGGGTGGCGTCCTCGGTGTAGTAGAGCTTCGCGGCGGCATACAGCAATGACGACGGAAAGTGTCCGGCGTCAACGCCGGAGGCGGCGCCCTCGACGCCGCTCGGCTGGGTGGGCTGTGCGGACCGAGGCACGTGACGAGTATGACACTGAACATCTGTTCGCGGTCAAAGTTTCTATGAACATCTGTTCTGGACAATTGTGCATCGACCGGTTTAGTGTGACTACAGCCACACCGAAGGAGCTTTGGATGTCCGACCAAGTCCCGGAGAAGATGCAGGCCGTGGTCTGTCACGGGCCGCACGACTATCGCCTCGAAGAGGTGGCAGTGCCCCAGCTGAGGCCGGGCGAAGCCTTGATCAAGGTGGAGGCCGTCGGCATCTGCGCCAGCGATCTGAAGTGCTACCACGGCGCGGCGAAGTTCTGGGGCGACGAGAGCCGCGCCGCCTGGGCCGAGACCATGGTGATCCCCGGGCATGAGTTCGCCGGGCGCGTCGTCCAGCTCGACGACGCGGCCGCCGAGCGGTGGGGGATCGCAGTGGGCGACCGGGTGGTGTCCGAGCAGATCGTGCCGTGCTGGGAATGCCGGTTCTGCAGGCGGGGCCAGTACCACATGTGCCAGCCGCATGACCTCTACGGCTTCAAGCGACGCACTCCCGGCGCGATGGCGAGCTACATGGTGTATCCCGCGGAGGCGCTGGTGCACAAGGTTTCCGGTGACATCGCCCCGCAGCATGCGGCGTTCGCAGAGCCGCTGTCGTGCTCGCTGCACGCCGTCGAACGTGCCCAGATCAATTTCGAAGACACCGTCGTGGTCGCCGGCTGCGGACCGATCGGGCTCGGGATGGTCGCAGGTGCCCGCGCCAAGAACCCGATGCACGTCATCGCACTGGACATGGCTCCCGACAAGCTCAAGCTCGCCGAGGGGTGTGGCGCCGACATCACGATCAACATCGCCGAGCAGGACGCCGTCAGCGTGATCAAGGACCTCACCGACGGTTACGGCGCAGACGTGTACCTGGAGGGCACCGGTCATCCGTCCGCAGTTCCCCAGGGCCTCAACCTGTTACGCAAACTGGGCCGCTACGTCGAGTACGGCGTCTTCGGCAGCGAGGCGTCCGTCGACTGGAGCATCATCAGCGACGACAAGGAACTCGACGTGCTCGGCGCTCACCTCGGTCCCTACTGCTGGCCTGCCGCGATCAAGATGATCGAGTCCGGTGTATTGCCGATGGACGAGATCTGCACACATCAGTTGCCGCTCACCGAGTTCCAGAAGGGACTCGACCTGGTCGCCAGCGGCAAGGAGTCGGTCAAGGTCTCGCTGATTCCGGCCTGACCACCCGTCGTCGAAGCGAAGGACGAGAGATGAGTCGAGAACTGTCGCGGCGGAACATGTTAGCCGCCATGGGGCTTGCGGGTGCGGCGGCGATGAGCCTGCCGGTCTTGTCGGCGTGCGGTGTCGGCGGAAAGACGAATGCGCCCAACGGGGCCGACCAGGTAGCCGGCGGATTCGACTGGAAGAAGGCCTCCGGCGCCACGATCAACATCCTGCAGACCCCGCATCCCTATCAGAAGTCGTACCAGCCGCTGCTCAAGGAGTTCACCGAACTCACCGGGATCACCGTCAACGTCGACCTGGTGCCCGAGGCCGACTACTTCACCAAGCTGAACACCGAATTGGCCGGCGGAAGCGGTAAGCATGACGCCTTCATGCTCGGCGCCTACTTCATCTGGCAGTACGGCCCGGCCGGCTGGATCGAGAACCTCGATCCGTGGCTCAAGAATTCGTCGGCCACTGGACCCGACTACAACTTCGAGGACATCTTCGAAGGGCTGCGGACCTCGACGCGGTGGGACTTCAGTACGGGCAACCCGCTGGGCACCGGCGGACAGTGGGCCATCCCATGGGGTTTCGAGAACAACGTGGTCGCCTACAACAAGACGTATTTCGACCAGCGCGGTATCAAGAAACTTCCCGACCGCTTCGACGACTTCATCCAGTTGGCCGTCGATCTCACGGACCGGTCGCAGAACCGCTACGGCATCGCGACCCGCGGCTCGAAGTCATGGGCAACCATCCACCCCGGCTTCATGACGCAGTACGTGCGCGAGGGTGCCGTGGACTACAACTTCAACGGCTCTGAGCTGGTCGCGGAGATGGACAGCGACAAGGCGATCGACTTCACCAAGAAGTGGATCGAGATGCAGCACAAGGCGGGGCCGACCTCCTGGACTTCCTATGAATATCCGAACGCCACAGGCGATCTCGGTGACGGCAAGGCGATGATGGTGTACGACGCCGACAGTGCCACCTATCCGAAGAACAAGCCGGGCGCCAGCGCACAGGCGGGCAACCTCGGCTGGTACGCGGGTCCGGCGGGTCCCGACGGTAACTACAAGACAAACCTGTGGACCTGGAGTTGGGCGATGAGCGCCAACTCACGCAACAAGTTGCCTGCGTGGCTGTTCATCCAGTGGGCCACGGGCAAGGATTCGCTGACGAAAGCCGTCGAAGGCGGCACATACGCCGACCCGGTTCGAAAGTCGGTGTTCGACACGACGTTCAAGCGGGTCGCCGCCGACCAGTTCGGCTACCTGGAGGCTTTCGAGACCGTGATCGGGTCATCGAAGATTCAGTTCACCCCACAGAAGAAGTTTTTCGACACTACCCAGAACTGGGCGGTCGCACTGCAGGACATCTACGGCGGGGCGGATGCCGCGTCGCGCCTGCGCAGCCTCGCCAAGACCAACACTTCGAAGGTCAACCTGTAGGAGTCCGGCGCACCATGACAACTCAGACATCCAAGGTCTCTGGATCCGCTCCCGAAAAAGTCGAAACCGCCCCTCGCCGGGCGCTGCCCGAGATTCCGATCTGGCGCCGCAAGCTGCGGCCGTATCTGCTCTCGATACCGGCGCTGGTGATCGTGATCGGCATCCTGTACCCGTTCGTGCTCGGTGCCTACTACGCCTTCCTCAATTACGCGGCGGTCAATCCCAGCCCGCACTTCGTCTGGTTCGACAACTTCAAATCGGTGCTGGGCGACCAGGTTTTCTGGCAGAGCGTCAAAGTCACCAGCATCTTCGCGGTGTCGGCCACCGCGATCGAAACGGTTCTCGGTGTCGGGCTGGCGCTGCTGCTCAACCGGTCCAGCACCATCGGCCGACTGTTCGAGAAGGTGCTGATCGTTCCGCTGATGATTGCGCCGGTGATCGCGGGTGTGATCTGGAAGCTGATGTTCAACCCGCAGTTCGGCATCCTGAATCACGTTCTCGGACTGGGAAGTACGTTCGACTGGCTGTCCGGCAATACCGCCCTGATGTCTGTCATCCTCGTGGACACCTGGATCTTCACCCCGTTCGTGGCCATTCTGGTACTGGCCGGCATCCGGTCGCTGCCGAAGGAACCGTTCGAGGCCTCCGAGGTCGACGGAGCCAACTGGTTCTACATGTTCCGCAAGTTGATGCTTCCGATGCTGTGGCCCTACATCTTGGTCGCGGTGATCTTCCGGTTCATGGACAACCTGAAGGTGTTCGACCACATCTACGTGCTCACCGCGGGCGGTCCGGGGGTAGCCACCCGAACACTGCAGATCGGCGCGTTCGAAGACTCGATCATCAACCTCGACTACTCCCGTGGAAGCACCTACATGCTGCTGCTCTGGATCATCGTGTTCATCACCGCGCGCTATCTGGTGAGCGTGCTCGGCAAGGCGCAGCGTAGGGCTGCCGGGGCGGAGTCGTAGATCATGGCCAACCAAGAACTGCTCCCCGGTCAAAAACGATTCTCGATCGGCGCCGCCGCAGCCGACGTCGGTTTGGTGTTCTGGTTCATCTTCTCGCTGTTTCCGATCGCGTGGATGTTGTTGCTGGCGTTGAAAAACGACCAACAGCAGACCACCACGTATTTTCAGTTCAGCCCGACCTGGTCCAACTTCGCCACGGTGGTGAGCGACAAGGGCACCCAGATGACCAGTGTCGACTTCAAGGCGTCACTGATCACCAGCCTCATCAACTGCGGTGGGGCGGTGATCGTCTCGTTGGTCATCGGCATTCCGGCGGCCTACGCCGCAGGCCGCTGGCGCTACCGCGGCAGCGAAGACTTGATGTTCCAGATGCTGTCGTTCCGGTTCGCACCGGAATTGATGGTGATCGTCCCGCTGTTCGTGATCTACAACCAGATCGGCTTGTTCGACACCAAGGTCGGCATGATCTGGGTACTGCAGTTGGTGACGATGCCGTTGGTGGTGTGGATCCTGCGATCGTATTTCCAGGACCTGCCAGAGGATCTCGAACAGGCGGCGCTGCTCGACGGATATACCCGCAAGCGGGCGTTCCTGATGGTCGCGCTGCCGATCGTCCGGCCCGGCATCGCCGCGGCGGCGTTGCTGGCCTTCATCTTCGCCTGGAACAACTACGTGTTCCCGTTGATCCTGGCCGACACCAACGCCGGCACCGTCACGGTCGCGATCACAAAGTTCCTCGGTGGCGGCGGTCAGGCCTACTACAACCTGACCGCGGCTGCGGCGATCATCGCCGCACTCCCGCCCCTGATCCTGGCGCTGACCATTCAGCGCTACCTGGTACGGGGCCTGTCGTTTGGGGCGGTGAAAGCCTGATGGCAACTGTGACGATCGCCGATCTGCGCAAGACATTCGGCAAAACCAAAGCGGTCGACGGCATTTCGGTGGACATCGCCAACGGCGAGTTCTTCGTGATCCTGGGCCCGAGTGGTGCGGGTAAGACCACGACGCTGAAGTCGGTGGCGGGCTTGGTCGATGTCGACGGGGGAACGGTCACCATCGGTGGCAACGATGTGACCCGCGTTGAGCCCTATCACCGCAACGTCGCGATGGCGTTCGAGAGCTATGCGCTGTACCCGCAGAAGACGGTGAGCGACAATCTCGCCTCACCGTTGAAATCGGGACGCACCGGCAAGTACACCGAGAGCCAGCGCACGGAGCGGATCGATCAGGTGACCACCACGTTGGGAATCAACCACCTGCTCAAGCGTTTTCCGCGTGAGCTGTCCAACGGGCAGCGACAGCGGGTGGCGTTGGGACGTGTGCTGGTCCGGCCGGCCGACATCTACCTGCTCGACGAGCCGCTGAGCCATCTCGACGCCAAGCTGCGGGCCGCCATGCGGGCCGAACTCAAACAACTCGGCGCGATGTCGAACACGACCACCCTGTACGTCACGCACGACTACCAGGAAGCACTCGCGCTCGGCGACCGGATCGCGGTCATGCGCGAGGGCCGACTGGTCCAGATCGGCACCCCGGAAGAGATCTGGCGCCGGCCCGCGGACACCTTCGTCGCACGCGCGCTGGGCCAGCCGGAGATCAACCTCCTCGACGGAGTCGTCGACGACGGCCGGATCCGGTTGGGAAACGGTTCGTTCGACCTGCCGGTGCCTGCCGGAGTTCGGTGCGACCGAGCCGACCGGGTACGAGTCGGCTTGCGGCCCTGCGACATTCACGTGGCCGATCAGGCTTCGGCCGCGGTCAGGGGCCGGGTGGTGCTGGCCGAGCGACTTGGCCGCAATGTCGAGTTGACCGTCGACGTGGCGGGGGCGCAGTTGATCGTGCTGGCTTCGGGCCGTGAAGGCGCCGGCGAGGGGGCGCACGTGGGGCTGGCCGTCGCCGACTCGGATATCCACCTCTTCGCCGCAGGCGAGGGCGACACCGTGCGACTGAACGCAGACGACAGCTTGGAGGTAGCACAGTGACCGCGACGATCGACAGACCCGCGACGACCACGGCGCAAAGCCTCACGCTGACCGACCTGGTCAAGACGTATGCGTCTCGAGGCAGGGAAAGCGTGACCGCGGTCAAGGGCATCAACCTGGCGATCGAAGCCGGCGAATTGGTGGCCCTGCTCGGGCCGTCGGGCTGCGGGAAGACGACGACGCTGCGGATGATCGCCGGACTGGAAACCGTGACAAGTGGTTCCATCCGGATCGGCGACCGCGAGGTGTCCGGGCTCCCAGCGGCCAAGCGCGGAATCGGCGTCGGCTTCGAGAGTTACGCGTTGTATCCGCCGTTGTCGGTCCGCGAAAACCTGCTTTACGGCCTCAAGGCGCGCAAGGTGAAAGGCGCCGACCAGATGGTGGCGTCGATCAGCCGCCGACTGGAGATGGACGACATGCTCGAGTTGCGTCCTGCCGGACTGTCCAGCGGCCAGAAGCAGCGGGTTGCGCTGGCCCGCGCGCTCGTGCGCAATCCTCCGGTGCTGCTGCTCGACGAACCGCTGTCGCACCTCGACGCCTCGGCCCGCCAGCGTGTGCGCCGCGAACTCAAGGTGCTGCAGCGCGAATTCGGTTACACGACAATCGTCGTCACGCACGATCAGGTCGAGGCCCTCTCGCTGGCAGACCGCCTCGCGGTGATGGACGCCGGTGTCGTGCAGCAGTTCGGCACGCCCGATGAGGTGTTCGACGATCCGGCCAATCTGTTCGTCGCGCAGTTCGTCGGCGAGCCGCAGATCAACATGCTGCGAGGCGTCACGAAGGTCAACGGCGGTGTAGTCCGAGTCGAGATCGGCTCCAACGCAGGCGGTTTGGATACTACTGTCACAGGCGTCCCGGACGGTACACGTGTCGCAGTGGGCATCCGGCCCCAAGACTGCGAATTCACCGCCGAAGCGGGTAGGGGCATCACTGCCACGGTGGCCTATTTCGAGCACCTGCTGGAGTTCGGCTTGGCGACAAGCACCGTGGCGGGTATGGAGGAAGGCCTCATCGTGCAGACGCCGGCGGCCGAGTCCTACGAGCCCGAGCAGCGAGTCGTGGTCACGGCACCGCCCGAACGCGTCTACCTGTTCGACGCCGAATCGGGTGAACGGCTGCGATGACCAAACTCTTCAACGATCCGGCGCGCTTCACCGAGGACATGCTCGTCGGTTTCCTCGACGCCAACGCACGCTACGTCACCGGCGTTCCCGGCGGAGTGGTGCGCGCACACAGCACACGGCCGGGCAAAGTAGCGGTGGTCATCGGGGGAGGCTCAGGGCACTATCCGGCGTTCTGCGGAACGGTCGGACCAGGATTCGCCGACGGCGCTGTGGTCGGCAACATCTTCACCTCACCGTCGGCTGAAGAGGCCGCATCGGTGGCGCGGGCAGCCCACGGCGACGCGGGCGTGTTGTTGACGACAGGAAACTACGCGGGCGACGTGATGAACTTCGGGCTAGCCGTCACGCAGTTGCGCACCGAGGGGATAGCCGCCGAATATTTCGCGGTCACCGACGATGTCGCGAGCGCACCGCGGGGAAATGAGAACGAACGCCGTGGAATCGCGGGGGATTTCCCGGTTTTCAAGTGCGCGAGCGCGGCGGCAGAAGAGGGGCTCGACCTGGCGAGCGTGGTCCGGGTCGCCGAGAAGTCCAACGCCGCAACCCGCACGCTCGGGGTTGCGTTCGACGGGTGCACCCTGCCGGGCGCCGAGGAGCCACTCTTCACGGTCCCCGACGGCCAGATGGGGCTGGGGCTCGGAATTCACGGAGAGCCGGGAGTCGCGGAACGGGACATGCCTACGGCAGCCGGTCTGGCCGAGACGTTGGTCGACGGCGTGCTCGCCGACCACCCAGACGCGGAATCACAGCGAATTGCCGTAATCCTCAATGGACTTGGCCGCACCAAATACGAGGAATTGTTCGTCGTCTGGGGTGAGGTGGCCCGGCTACTGCGCGGTCGCGGCTTCGTCATCGTCGAGCCGGAAGTCGGCGAACTGGTCACGAGTCTCGATATGGCGGGGTGCTCGCTGACCGTGATGTGGCTGGACGACGAACTCGAACGGTATTGGACCGCGCCCGCCGACACGCCCGCGTACAAGAAGGGCGCGGTCGGTTTGGCTGCGGCAGAAGGAGATCTGCGCACCGACACTGACGTGAAGACACCCGCTGCCACCCCCGATCTCGGGGCGCTGTCCGATGACGACGGCCGAAGCGGCGGCATGTTGGTGGCACGGGCGTTCGAGGCGCTGGCCGAAACCTTGGCCGATGCCGAGGAGGAACTCGGCAGGATCGACGCCATCGCCGGCGACGGAGACCACGGGCGGGGGATGGTCAAGGGTTCCTCGGCGGCGCATGCCGCTGCGGTCAAGGCGGTCGATGACGGCGCAGGCCAGGGTTCGGTGCTCGCCGCCGCGGGTGCGGCGTGGGCGGCCAAGGCCGGTGGCACGTCCGGCGTGCTGTGGGGAGCAATGCTGAACGCCATCGGCTCACGTATCGGAGACACCGGGCGACCGGACTCGGCGACTGTCGCGGCAGGCGTGCGTGACGGCTACGACGCGGTGATCAAGCTCGGCGGCGCCGCGCCGGGGGACAAGACGATGCTCGACGCCCTGCTGCCGTTCGTCGACGAACTCGAACGACGGGTGGCCGACGGCGAGTCATGGCAGCAGGCCTGGGCGGCGGCCGCTGAGGTCGCGACCGATGCGGCAAGCGGGACGGCGGACATGCGACCGAAGGTCGGCCGAGCCAGGCCACTCGCCGACCGCAGCGTCGGCACGCCGGACGCCGGGGCGACATCGCTTGCCATGTGCGCGGTCACCGTCGCGAACTGCTTCGCGTTGACCTCCAAGGGAGAACGCTGACATGGAACAGCATTCGCGGGGTCTGCGGATCGTCATCGGCTCCGACGACGCCGGGTACGAATACAAAGAGGCCCTCAAGGGTGACCTGCGCAGCGACACCCGGGTCGCCGAGGTCACCGACGTCGGCGTGGGTGCCGACGACAACACCGCCTATCCGCACGTCGCGGTGGCGGCCGCACGGATGGTGGCCGAAGGCCGCGCCGACCGGGCACTGCTGGTGTGCGGCACAGGGTTAGGCGTGGCGATCAGCGCCAACAAGGTGCCGGGTATCCGCGCCGTCACCGCCCATGACAGCTTCTCCGTCGAGCGGTCCGTGCTGTCGAACAACGCTCAGGTGCTGTGCTTCGGCCAGCGCGTCATCGGCCTCGAACTCGCTCGGCGACTCGCGCGTGAATGGCTGGGATACGAATTCGACCCGCAGAGCGCGTCGGCTGACAAGGTCGAGGCGATCGGACAGTACGAGCCGGCCACGCAGTCCCCCGCAGGATGACGATGGCCGAGACGCTCCTCGAATGTTCCGGCATCGCAAAGAGTTTCGGCGGGGTACCGATCCTCCAAGACGTCACCCTGCGCCTCGAACCAGGTTCGGTGACCGCGCTGGCCGGCGAGAACGGTGCGGGCAAGTCCACGTTGATGAAAATCATCAGCGGGCAGTACGGCGCCGAGCACGGCACTGTATCGGTGTCCGGCAGCATCCTGTCACCGGGTAATCCCCGCGACGCGGTGCGCCACGGGGTGGCGATCGTCCCGCAGGAACTGGCCTCCATCGAGGACATGACGGTCTACGAGAACCTGTTCGTCGGTCGGGAACTGCGCCGAGGGCCGTTCTTGAACCGGCGCGCAATGATCGCCGAGGCCCGGCGGACGCTGGGGGTGTTCGACGTCGCGATCTCGCCGACCGCCCGGATGGGCAGCCTGCCCGTCGGCCTTCGCCAGATCGTCGAGATCGTCAAGGCCGCCCGCACCGGCGCCCGCGTCATGATGCTCGACGAGCCGACATCGGCGATCTCCGAACGCGAGGTCGAGGGTCTCTACCGCATCGTGCGCCGCCTGCGTGACCAGGGAGTGGCGATGGTCTACACCACGCACAAGATGGCAGAGATCCGGGCCATCGCAGACCGGGTGGTGGTGCTGCGCGACGGCGGACTGATCCTCGACAGCCCGATCGCCGAGGTGTCCGACGACGACATCGTCACCGCGATGATCGGCCGCGAGCTCGACGCCCTGTTCCCCTCGCGGCCGCAGCCCGGCACCGACACTGTGCTGGAGGTGCGTGGCCTGCAGGTGGCCGGCGCCGACGGCCCAGTCTCGTTTTCGGTGCGCGCCGGCGAGATCGTTGGCCTGGCCGGGCTGGTCGGCGCGGGCCGGACCGAACTGCTCGAGGCCATCTTCGGGGCGCGGCGCAGCACCGCTGGATCGGTACTGGTGCACGGCAGACCGGTCAAGCGCAATCAGCCCGCCGCCGCGATCACCGCGGGCATGGCGATGGTGCCAGAGGATCGCAAACTCAACGGTGCCGTCTTGTCGATGAGCGTGCTCGACAATGGTTCGCTGCCGCGACTGTCGTCGCTCTCCGTGGCCGGCTGGTTGCGTGGAAAGTCGCGCAGCACAGCGGTTTCGGACGTGATGTCCGCGGTGCGCCTGCGCAGCCGCGGGCTCGGTCAGGAAGTCGGCACGCTCTCGGGTGGCAACCAGCAGAAGGTCGTGCTGGCGCGCTGGCTGACCGGCGACGTCAACGTGCTGCTCCTCGACGAACCGACCCGCGGAGTCGACGTGGGGGCGCGCAGCGAGATCTATCGCATCATCACCGAATTCGCCGCCAACGGCATGGCGGTGGTGATGGCCTCGTCGGACATGCCCGAGATCGTCGGGTTGTCGCATCGCGCGTTCGTCATGCGTGCCGGCGTGCTGGTCGGCGAACTCGACCGCGACGCCCTGGACCACCCGGCAGTGCAGGAGTCCGTCTTCCGGCTGGCCACGGCCCTGGGTGCATCCTCGGCCGGCGGGTCGGCCGAAACAGATCAGGAGGCTGCTTCGTGACCACCACCGAGCTCGACGACGAAGAGACGGCGTCCCCGCGCGCCCGCAGTGTGGCCTCGCCGGCCACCGGCGAACCGGTTCGCCTGTTCTCCCGTGCGTGGTTCGCCGGCCTGGCGCTGCGCTACGCGATGGTGCTGGTGATGCTGCTCGTCATCGGTTACTTCAGTTACCGCAGTGCACGATTCAGCACCGTCGACAACCTCGTCACCATTCTCGTTGCCGCCGCGCCGTTCGCGCTGATCGCGCTCGGGCAGACGCTGGTGATACTCACCGGCGGGATCGACTTGTCGGTCGGCAGCGTGATCGCGGTGTCGGCCATGGCGGCGGCGGCCACCGCCAAGGCCAATCCCGGGCAGGTGTGGCTGACGGTCCTGGTCGCAATGATGGTCGGGCTGGCGGTGGGTTGTGTGAACGGGATTCTGGTGTCGCGCATCAACGTTCCGCCGTTCATCGCCACGTTG
>Ga0068863_100004057_pt1 | contig 14456 bp, 18 predicted proteins | sample KBSSwiS62_FD_66596 | JGI IMG/M metagenome (GOLD analysis project Ga0068863, IMG submission 66596) | Switchgrass rhizosphere microbial communities from Kellogg Biological Station, Michigan, USA - KBS Switchgrass S6-2 | ecosystem: Host-associated > Plants > Roots > Rhizosphere > Soil ...
ATCCGCGCGGAGCTTGCGCTCAAATGTCCAGCGGAGGGAATAGGAGCGCTTGCGGGACATGTTTTATTAACGATTTTTGGGCTCCGGGTAGCAATGAAAAATTAAAGTTTTCCGGCTTTTGACGGAGAAATCGGTGAGGAAACCTTTATCTTAGAGATCAGAACCCTATCCTTTAAGTTTGTCGCCTGCATGCAGAGCCTGAGGCGGCTTGAACGAAAGAGCATTGCATGAGTCCCTCCTCGCCTGCCCGGGAAGAAAAGCTGACCCAACTGTTTCACTCCACGGCGGAGAAATATTGGGACAGGAAACAACGCTCGCCTGCCTTGATCGATGCCGAGGGCATGGCGTTCCTGAAATCGGTCGATTACCCGGTGGATGAATTCCTGGATTTCATCGAGAACCTATTCGGCCTTAGCGACGACCACATGAAATGCAAACTCAAACGGGGCGAGATGCAGGACATGATCGTGCAAAGCAATCTCGCGTACATGTATTTTAACGGCTTCGGAGTCGAACGCAATTATGCCCAAGCTCTTTATTGGCATAAAAAGGCGGCCCAACAGGGAGCAGCCTCGTCCCAGTGCGCCTTGGGGTATATGTATGCGAACGGACTGGGAGTGCCTCAAGACCATGCCGAGGCGGCGATTTGGTATAGAAAGGCGGCCGAGCAAGGAAATGCAAGCGCCCAAGACAGCCTGGGATATTTTTTAACCAACGGTCTCGGCCTGGAAAAAGATTATGCCCAAGCCTTCCATTGGTACAGTCAGGCTGCCGAACAGGGACAAGTCAGCGCCCAGACGGGTCTGGCTTATCTCTATATGAATGGACTTGGCGTCAAACAGAACCATGCCCGGGCCGCATACTGGTTTGAAAATTCGGCTGACCGGGGCTCGGCATTTGCCCAACTTTGGTTGGGGCGGCTGCACCTCCGTGGACAGGGAGTGGCGCAAGACCCCGCCAAAGCCATGCACTGGTTGTCCAAAGCGGCAGCCCAGGGGGATGCCGAAGCCAAAGAAGAATTGATCCGATTAGATCAGGTCTTCAACACAGGGGGGACGAAAGCCTCATGAAGGACAACGACTCAGCCCCGATTTTTGTGGTCGGTTGCGGCCATAGCGGAACCACACTTCTGGCCAGGCTGCTCGGCATCCATTCACGGATCGGCATCATTCCTTTCGAGACCAACTTTGCGGAGATATGGCCGGAGCCCTGCGCGAATGCCCAAAAGTTCTTCTCGCAGTGCGCCCAATTCGCCACCTGCTGTGGTAAAGCGCGATGGCTGGAAAAAACCCCGACACAGATTTTACTTATCGCCAGGATCCTGCAGCACTTTCCCCATGGGAAAATCCTTCTGATCATTCGTGATGGCCGTGACGTGGCCTATTCCTATCTGGAAAGACATGGAAAGTTGGACGGCGGAATTGAAACCTGGATCGAGAAGAACCTGGCTGGCGAAGCTTTCTGGAAACACCCGAATGTCTACCTCGTCCGGTATGAAGAACTCGTGACCGACCTGGAGAAGACGCTTCACGGCATCCTCAACTTCCTGGGCGAAGAGCTTGAAGAAGACATGCTGCGGCACCACGAGAAACCCGTTTACTTTTTCTCTTCGCACCTAGAGAAACCTCCCAGCCTGACCGGAGAACATCACCCGCAATACCGCAACTGGCAGATCAATCAACCCCTCTTCGATGGCCGGGGCAAATGGCTTCGCCTGACGGAAGAGCAAAAGCACAAGGTAAAGCTCCGTATGGGCGAGATGCTGATTAAGTATGGTTATGCGAGAGATCTGAATTGGTAGTTGAGGCGGCGTAGACGGGACCGGCCCAGCAAGAGGAAGACACTACCAGACAGAGTGCAACGGCCACGGACCGAATTGATTCTTCGACAAACTCAGAATTACTGGCGAATTAACGACGGTCACAGACCGCCGCTACATTAAAAAAGAAACCGCCGCTGGGGACAGCGGCGGCTACTTTCTGCACCGTCCCGCAAGATGGGACGGCTATAACCAACAAAGGCCTATTTCTTGGCGGCTGCTTCTTTTTCGGCCTTGGCCTTGCGGTTGGCGCTGGCCTTTTCCTTCTTCGCGACGGTCGCCTTGACGCGTTCCTTCACAAAGAGAGCTTCCTTGCCCTTGCGGCCGCGGAGATAGAACAGCTTGGCGCGGCGGACCTGGCCTTCGCGCTCGACTTCGATCTTCTCGATGCGTGGAGAGTTGAGCGGGAACTTGCGTTCGACGCCCTCGCCGTAGCTGATGCGGCGCACGGTGAAGCTTTCGTTGAGACCACGGCCCTGGTGGGCAATGATGATACCGGCGAACACCTGGGTGCGTTCCTTTTCGCCTTCGCGCACGCGCGTGTGGACTTTAACGGAGTCGCCCACGCGGAACGGGACGTGTTTCTTGATTTGTTCGCCTTCGATTTTTTCGATTAGTTGCATAGGGGGGTCTTGGGTTGGTTTAAAATTCAAGCGGCCTTCTGGTGAGGCGCGTTCTGCAGGAGATCGGGCCGGACCTGCTCGGTGCGACGGAGGCTTTGTTCCTCGCTCCATTTTTCGATCTTGCCGTGATGGCCGGAGAGTAAAATTTCGGGCACGCGCCAGCCGCGAAATTCCTCCGGGCGGGTGTATTGCGGGCCCTCGAGTCCGGGACGGTCGGCGCTGAAAGATTCGGATTCGGTGCTGGCTTCGTTGCCGACGACGTTGGGAAGCAAACGGACAACAGCATCAATGACAACAAGAGCGGGAAGCGCACCGTTGGTAAGGACGAAATCACCCAGGGAAAGTTCTTCATCGACGAGATGTTCGCGGACGCGTTCATCGACGCCTTCATAATGGCCGCAGATGAAAACGACGCGATCGAGCGTGGCGAGTTCGCGGGCCTTGGCCTGGTCGAAGCGGGGGCCCGAGGGAGTGAGTAAAATGACGCGGCCGGGCTTCGTGGCCTTGGCCTGCACGTCCTCGACGGCGGCAAAAATGGGCTCGCACTTGAGCAGCATGCCAGGACCGCCGCCGTAGGGCTTCTCGTCGACGGTGCGATGCTTGTCCGTGGCGTAGTCACGCAGCTGGTGCAGATGAATCTCCGCCTGCCCCGCGCGCTGGGCGCGCCCCATGATCGAGGCGTCCAGGGGACCGCCCAAAATCTCGGGAAAAAGGGTGATGACGTCGATGCGCACGGGAGTGAAAGTGATTGGTCAGGCGTTCTCGACCACTTCGACAGCGAGGTGGTCGCCGGACTTGTTGGCCGTGTTGATCAGGGAGCGGATCGCGCTGATGGTGCGTCCGCCTTTGCCGATGACGAGCCCCACGTCGGCGGGGTTCAGGCTGATGCGATAAGTCGTTTCGCCGTCCTTGGCCGACTCGCTGATCTGGACGTCGTCCGGATTATCGACAAGACTGCGCACCACATAATCCAGGAAGTGTTTCATGGGTGCGCACGTGTCCTCTTGTTAGGCGGTGACGGCTTCTTTTTCCGCCTTGGCCGCGCTGGCCTTGGCCTTCTTGATGATGCTGCGGACGGTGTCCGAGGGACGGGCGCCGTTCTTGACCCAGTGGTCGACGCGATCAAGCTTGATCGTGGCGTTGTCGGTCTTTTTCTTCGGGTCGTAGGTGCCGATGAGTTCGAGGAATTTGCCGTCGCGGGGGGAATGCTTGTCGGCCACCACCACCCGGTAGTAGGGACTGTTTTTCGTGCCGTCGCGGCGGAGTCGGATAATCACTGCCATAATAGTTTTCTTTCTGCTTAACGCTTGCCCATTAAATTTCGCAGCATCTTGTCCGGGCTTCCGCCGCGAGTGAGCCGCTGCATCATCTTTTTCATCTCTTCGAACCGATGCAAGAGTTCGTTGAGCTCCGAGACGCTGGTGCCGCTGCCGCGCGCTATGCGCTGCCGTCGACGGGCGTTCAGAACAGCCGGGCGGGAACGTTCTCCGGGGGTCATGGAGCGAATCATCGCCTCGACCCGGCGAAGCGATTTCTCACTGTCGACCGAATCTGGAATCTTAGGCATTCCGGGGATCATGCCAAGCACATTTTGCAGGGGCCCCAGCTTCCGCATCATTTTGATCTGGTCCAGGAAGTCCTGCAGGTCGAAGGAATTCTTGGCCAATTTCTCGGTCATTTTCTCCGTGGAGACGGCATCAAACTCGGCTTGGGCCTTCTCGACGAGTCCCACGATATCGCCCATGCCGAGCAGGCGGCTGACGAGACGTTCGGGCTGGAAAAGCTCCAACGCATCGCTCCCCTCCCCGGTACCAAGGAAGCGGATCGGGACTTTCGTAACCCGTTGGAATGACAAAGCTGCCCCTCCGCGGGTATCGGCATCAAACTTGGATAGAACGAGTCCAGTCAGCGGCACCCGGCTATGGAAGGCCTGGGCGACTTTGACGGAGGTCTGGCCGGTGGCGGCATCGGCAACGAGGAGGGTTTCCTGCGCCTCCCAGACTTTGCCGACGGCTTGTAACTCGTCGAGGAGCGAATCGTCGACATCGAGCCGTCCGGCGGCGTCGAAAATAGCCACTTCGGCGCGGAGCCGGGTGATTTCCTCCCGGGCCAGCTTGGCGACAGTTTCCGGGCTTTTTTCGCCGGGAAAGGTCAGAACGGTAACGCCGACCTGCTTGCCGAGGATCTCCAGTTGTTGGATCGCGGCGGGACGGGCCAAGTCGCCCGCAACGAGGACGACATGCTGCTTCTGCTTCTTGAACCAGGCGGCGAGTTTGCCCGCCGTGGTCGTCTTGCCTGCGCCGTTTAGGCCGCAGAGGAGGATGCGCAATGGGCGATTGGACGTCATGCCGGGAGTGTCGCTGCCGAAAATGGCCAGGAGTTCGTCATGGACGATCTTCACGAATTGCTCGCCGGGGCGGATGCTGGCGAGGACCTCAGCGCCGAGTGCCTTCTTTTTTACCTCGTCGCAGAACTCCTTCGCGACCTGGTAATTCACGTCAGCGGCCAGCAAGGCCAAGCGCACCTCACGGACAGCATCGGCGACATTGGATTCGCTAAGCTTGCCGTAACCGCGGAGCGTCTTGAAGACGCCCTGCAGCTTTTCCTTGAGGAGATCGAGACTCATGGGGTGGCCACTGTACCTGTAAATTGGGGGAATGTCATCTTGAGGTTGTTGGAGGCGGAGTTCTCCGCACTTCGCATGCAGCAGGCAAGCGAAGATTGCGTTTTGGCGATTATCTCGCAGTTGTTCAATTTCTCTCGGAAAAAGCTATCCGTCTGCGCCGGAAGAGTTAAGGGAACACGACGGAAGGATGGCACGTGCGGTGCAATATTCAAATTAGCATGCGGGATACCCCCCATGCACTTAAGCACACAACCCTGCGCGTAAGCGCATACAAGAAAGGTACCCACATGAAAACCAACCTGAAAACCTATTTGGCGACAGCCATAGTTTCGGGTCTTCTCGCCACGGCCAGCATGGTCTCGGCGCAGACGACAACCACCACCACCTCGACGACCTCTGCTGGCACGATCAGCGAATTTAGCCCGAGTGTCATCACAGTCCGCTCCACCACCTCGCCGACGCCGGTCAGCTATTCCTATAGCAAGACGACCTCTTATGTGGATGAAGCAGGCAATCCTGTTTCCGTGGAGACGGTCAAGTCCGGCATGCCGGTGACGGTCTATTACTCGAAGGAAGGTGACCAGATGGTGGCCTCGAAAGTGGTCGTGCAACGCACGACGACGGATGGGGCCGGCACTACGGTGGAGAAAAAATCCACCACCACTACCACCTCGGGCCAATAACCAACCATGAACGAATGCGCCTGCGAGGTGGCAGGCGCGTTGTTCCCATTACTACTCTTATGAAAACATTTGCACTTGTTTGTCTCGCCGGAATTGGGATGGCCCTCGCGGGCTGCGCTGACAATCCGTCGACCACCACGACTACGACCGAGGAAACGGTCACCCACCCTGTCAGCACCACCACGACGGAAACGACGGTCCAACGTTAAGGAGATTTTATGGCTACTACTATTATTGAAAAAGATTCATCGTCCCCTGCGGCTGCCGTGTTGATCTTTATTGTGTTCGCGCTGCTGATCGCGGGGATCGCCTGGTTTGCTTACACCAACGGGATCGTAGGAAAGCCCCAGGTAATCGAACATAACAAGACGATCGTCGTTCCCTCGCCCGTGCCAGCGCCCAATGCTGAGCCGCCCCCGGCGAAATAGTCTCCGGAATCAAGGCGTCGAGATGGTGCCCACCATCTTCCCCTAACCGGTGGTCGCCACGCTTAGCCACCGGTCCGGATTGAACCAAGCCTTCGGCTTGGTTCAATCATCTCCATCCCCTCGCTCGTTAGCGATGGAAACCAAGTCACCCCTTCAATGATGGGGGATGAGACTCGGTGAAAGGTCTGCGTGGATTATCTGGAGATAGACACACGCCTAAGCTCCAGAGCATACTGACTGTAACTTTATGCACAATATATTTATCTTCATTGAAAGCTATCTATTTGTGCTTTTCATTTGTGCAATTTTATGCACTGTATCTAGCGACAGATCGCTTTGCCTGCTACTGGAACGGCATCCAATCAACTTTAACCTCCATACCAAAGCGCCTTTATGCCTCTACGAATTCTTCTCCGGTATCGTCTTTCCCTTCGAACCATCGTAACCTTGCTGGTCGTTGCCTTGACGCTGACCAGCGTTCGCGCCGCAGACCCGGATTTCGGACCGAACGTGTTGGTCTTTGATTCGACCTCCGATCCCGCCGACATGCAAAGCAAGTGTGACGCGATCTTCGCTGCACAGGAACGAAGCGAATTTGGCCCGGAACGGCATGCCATTCTTTTTAAGCCAGGCACCTACACCACCAAGATCAAGGTGGGCTTTTACACCCAGATCCTGGGCCTGGGTAAAATGCCGGATGATGTGACGATGACCGGGCAGGTGGACTGCAATGCGGATTGGAATGGCGCCAACGCCACGGTCAATTTCTGGCGAGGTTGCGAAAATCTGTACATCGCGCCCACGAGCGCGAAGAACCTTTGGGCGGTCTCCCAGGCCGCGCCCTTTCGGCGTGTCCATGTGAAAGGCAACCTCGATTTGTTCCAAGTGGCGTCCAATGGCCAAGGCGGCTGGGCCAGTGGCGGCTTCATGGCCGACTGCCAAATCGATGGAAGAATCCTGCCGGGCTCCCAGCAGCAGTGGTTTTCCCGGAACAGCACCTGGAGTAACTGGGCCAACGGCGTCTGGAACATGGTCTTTCTCGGTTGCGTGAATCCGCCGCAGGGCACATGGCCAGCCAAGCCCTATACGACCATCGAGAAAACCCCGATTATCGCAGAAAAGCCGTTTCTCATGGTCGACGGCTCCGGCAACTACAGCGTCTTCGTTCCTGCCCTGAGGAAAGACACTGTCGGTGAATCGTGGACCGACGGAAATCCGCAAGGCACTTCGATCCCGCTGAGCGACTTCTACCTCGCGCACGCCGACAAGGACACTGCGGCGACTATCAATGACGCATTGACGGCGGGCAAAAATCTCCTTTTGACGCCCGGCATTTATCATCTCGAGGCTCCCCTCAAAATCACCCGGGCCAATACGGTGGTCCTGGGCTTGGGGATGGCTACTTTGAACCCGACCAAGGGCACGTCAGCCATGGAAGTGGCCGATGTCAGCGGAGTGAAAATTGCCTGCGTTCTTTTTGATGCCGGCCCCACGCCTTCACCGGTTCTCCTGCAAGTTGGCGAGACGGGCAGCAAGCAGTCTCATGCGGACAACCCGACTGCTTTATATGATGTTTTCTGCCGGATTGGCGGGGCCGGTCCAGGCGCAGCGACAACTGCGGTCATCATTAATAGCAATGATGTGATCGGCGACCATGCCTGGATTTGGCGGGCAGACCATGGCGCGGGCGCAGGCTGGACAACCAATCCGAGCACGACCGGCCTGATCGTCAACGGGAACAACGTGACCTATTACGGTCTCTTTGTGGAACATTTCCAGGAATATGAAACGCTGTGGAACGGCGAGAATGGCCGCACCTATTTCTATCAATCCGAACTGCCTTATGATCCGCCGACCCAGGACGATTGGAAGCACGGCAACGTGAAGGGTTATGCCTCCTACAAGGTGGCCGACAATGTCCAGCACCATGAAGCGTGGGGCCTGGGGATTTACTGCGTCTTCAAGCAGGACAATATCTATTGTGACAATGCGATCGAGGCACCGAAAAGTTCCGACGTGAAATTCCACAATGCGTTGATCTTCCGGCTCTCCGGCGCAACCGATAACAGCGGAATCGGCAGCGTGATCAGCGGCACGGGTGAACCGGCGACGAAGAAGAAGGCCAAGACCGAGGTCACCGAATATCCCTCGCCGATGTAAGGGAAGAACTGTTACGCGGGTTGATAATCGCTACTTTTTCTTCACGTCAGGTTCTTTCGACTGATGCATGGCGGTGTAGATAACGGCCTGCTCGTCGTATTTCAGCCAAACTCCTGGCGGCACATCTTCAGCATCGACGAAACGCCACCGGGTGGTGTTCGTACCTTTCTCCTTCCCCAACATCAGGTATTGCGCCACTGCCGGGGAAACTGTCAGCCCCGCTCCATGACTGGGACCGTCCTTGCTGGGACCAAAGACATAGTCCGCATCATCATTGTGGAAAGGGCCGACATCCTCCCATTGCGCGTAGCAAATGTGGCCCTTCCCATCCTCGGTCTTGATTTCAATCCAGCGATCCTTGCAGGCGGAAACAGGCTTTCCATCCTTGTCAGGCCGCTGCCATCCGACAGGCAGAAATTGCTTCGCCTTGTCAGGGTAAGCAAGGTCGTTGAAAGGCAAAGCGAAGTAAAATGGATTGAAGGAAGAGGCGTGCGTGCCTGAGGCATAGCCGTTGCGGTCCTCGGGAGAATCTTCGCCGGCGCTGCCCTTGGGCATCTGCAAGTTCCAGGTATTGTTCATTTTTGTTTTCTCCCCGATCCAGAACATGGTCGTGATGATGCCGGTTTTCCACGGGTAGAGAGTCTTCGATTTCTGAGCGGAATTAGGGGGGAGCGAAATGGCTACCGCATTCGAACTAGTGGATGGCGGCACTGTCGGCGTTGGCGGGACAATTGTTCCCGTTACTGTCGCTGCATTCGCTGATGCTTTCGCGAGAGTGTACTGCAATTGCTCGATGGTGACTTTGCAATCGGACATGCGATGGACGATAAGAGCCACTTCCCAATCGGGGTCTTCCTGATGGATGCTCCCGAGCCCCTCGTAACAGGCTTGAAAGGCCTTCAAAGCATCTTCTGTCCGGCCTTGCTTTTCGAGATTCTCGGCGTCGTGGAGTTGGACGTAGATGGCGAGATACCGCTGTGGAAGCGTGGGTAGCGTTTCAGCAGAAAGGAGCGGAAGGGCCAAAACCCAGACGCAGAAGAGCGTCAAACAGGGGCACAAACGCATGCTTAGACTACCTCGGGAAAGGTACCTGCGCAAGGGCCTGCGCGCCACCCAAAGCACCGGCATCCGGAAATCGTTACCCTTCGGCGAGGAGTTTGCCCAGGCGTTTGCCGTATTCGACATAGGTCTGGTATTTGCCTGCCTCAGGGGTGGGGGAGGTCGCAAAATCAGGGGCGACGCCCATGTGGGGCTCGATGGAAATGGCACCGAAGTAACCGCTGGCGAGCAGATCCTTGACGATCCGCTTCACGTCGGCAGTACCTTCGCCGGGGAATTGGTGGATGCACTTACCGTCCGCGGTCATGACCGCGTCCTTGATGTGGAGGTGAGCGATGTGATCGCGGATATGCGAGTAGAATTCCCACGCCGACTGGTGCGGATAAGGTGGTTGTTTCGAATAATCGAGATCGTGGACGCAGTTGCCCATGTCGAAGACGAGCTTCAGACCGGGGACGTTTTCGAGAAGCTTGAGCGAGTGGGCCCAGCTCATGGCTCCGTAGTTATTGCAGTTCTCATGGACAACGGTCACATCGATGTCCTTGAAGATGCCGACAACCTCGCGCATGCGCCGGAAACGCTCCTCTTCCATCTGGTCCTGACCGGGCAAAATCGGGTAGCTCATGACGCGGATGAATTTGCTGCCGAGCCGGGGCATGCGAGCGGCAGCGCGCCTGGCCTCGCCGAGGCAGGTGTCGAAGGGCTTGTCGACGCCCTTGGACCAATTCCCGATTCCCGAGCCGAAGCAATGGACGCGAATACCGGCCTTGCCCAGCGTCTCAACCACGCGATCAAAGGCCGCGTCGGGGACGTCATGGAGATTGCCTCCGGGGAAACCGGGCACCTCGACGTTGCGCATCTCAATGTCGGACCAGCCCAGTTCGCGCGTGGCCCGGATTTGGGTTTCAAGGCTGCTGCCCGCTTCATCGGCAAAACCGGAGAGGATCGTGGTCATGAGACGTCGTTCCTATCATGGAGATCGTTAAAGTAAAATGCAGGAATCGTCGCTTAAGAATATCTCGAACAAAAATATTGCCGCTAATGACGTTCCGTGTATATTAGCTGACTCACATGGCACTCGAAGTTACCAGCGACGTTATTGAAGTAGAAGGCAAGGTCATCACGATTTTGCCCGGCACGATGTTTCGCGTCGAATTGGACAACAGCAAGCATGTAGTCCTAGCCCATATTTCGGGCAAGATGCGCAAGCGGTTCATCCGCCTGACCCCCGGCGACCGGGTGAAGATGGAGATGTCGCAGCACGATTTCACCAAGGCGCGGATCGTTTACCGTCTCGATTCGAAGTCCTATCCCCGTCCCGCTGCTCCGCAGAAATAGTCCCGTTGCGGGATTCCGGGCCACGCTTTCTTTTTTATGCCCTCTTTCGATGTCGTTTCTGAAGTCGACATGATGGAAGTCAAGAATGCCCTCGAGCAGGCCAACAAGGAGTTGGCGAACCGTTTCGACTTCCGTGATGCCAAGGCCGAAATCCTTCTTGAAAAGGAATCGATCAAGCTAAGCGCAATCAACCAATTCAAGATTCAGGCACTCGAGGAAATCGTCCTCGGCAAGCTGGCCCGGCGCAACGTCAGCCTCAAGAACATTGAGCGCAAGGACGCCGATATCTCTCCACTGGGTCATGCACGTCAGGAACTGAAGCTGAAACAGGGACTTGAGACCGACATCGCGAAGACTATCTGCCAGGCGATCCGGGACACAAAGATCAAGGTGCAGACGCAGATCCAAGACCGACAGGTGCGAGTGACCGGCAAGGACCGCGATGCCTTGCAGGAAGTGATTGCCTTCCTACGTGGCAAGGACTTTCCAGTCGCGCTGAATTACACCAATTTTCGCGCGTGAAGTACTGGCTCGTCAAAAGCGAACCGGAGTCCTACTCCTTCGCGCAATTCCAGAAGGACAAAACGACCGCGTGGACCGGCGTCCGCAATTACACGGCGCGGATCAACCTGCGCACCATGGCCAAGGGCGACGAGGTTTTCGTCTATCACAGCGTCAGCGAGAAGGCGATTGTCGGCATGGCCACCGTACTCAAGACGGCGTATCCGGATCCAACCGTTGAGGCCGATGAAAAAGGCGAATGGGTCTGCGTCGATCTCAAGGCGGGGAAGGCTTTTCCCAAGCCGGTCACGTTGGAGGCGGTCAAGGCGCATCGCCTGCTCAAAAGCATGCAATTGGTGAAGCAATCGCGGCTGTCGGTCGCGCCGGTCAGCGAAGAGGAAGCGGCGGAACTTCGGAAGCTGGGTGGGGTTTAGCTGACTGGCCGTGACCCGCCACTCTTGTCATGACCGCGACCTTTGTTTATACATAGGCGACCATGTCCATTCGTCTCTTTTCCTTGTCATTGGCGGTTTGCGCTCTTTTCGTTTCGACCACCGCCCAGGCCCAAAAAACCGATGCCCCGGCAACCGCCCCCGCCGCCAAGGCCCCGGCTCCCGCGGCAAAGCCCGTGGCGGTCGATCCGTTCTCCCAGGCGATTGGCGAAGCCATGGCCAAGATGGATGCGAATGACCTGGATGGCGCCATTGCCAAGCTGACGGATGCGATCAACCTCGATCCCAAGAAAAGCGCCCCTTACGTTTTCCGGGCCTCGGTCTATTGCCAGAAGAAGCAATGGTCCCAGGCCGAGGCGGACTTCAAGATGGCGGCGAAGCTTGATCCCAAGAACATCGTCATTCAATTCAATATCCCTGAGATCAAGTTCATGCAGAAGCAGTACGACGCGGCCCGGCCCGGCTATCTGGCCCTGGTCAACGACCCGCAGATGGGCGACCTCGCGGCCTACAAGGTTTTCCTCTGCGATCTCCTCGCGGGACATGAGGCCCTCGCCCTGAAAGAGCGGGACGCTTTCAACACGGTCAAAACCCAGCCGTCCTATTATTTCGGCAATGCGGCGTGGGAAATCATCCACAAGAACAACGACAAGGCCCGGGGTTGGCTCGAGTCGGTTTCGCACATTTACCCGTCGTCCAAGATCGCCTACTATGCCCTGCCCCTGAAGGACTTGGGCTATCTGCCCTTGCCGGCTCCTCCCGGCTCGACTCCCCTGGGAATTTAGGGAGCAGGCGTTTCGGCGGTTGCGGCAGGTTCAGCCGTTGGTGCGCTTTCCACCGGAGCGGCGGCGGCATCGAGCCCGCCGCCCAGCAATTTGGCAACCTCTTCCTGGACTGTCTTGAGTTCACCCAGCTTAAGGCCGGGATCTTCGATCAACCAGACTTCGCCGGTGGGGATATGTTCGTAAACGAGCACGGAGAGACCTGCGTTGCGCTGGCGCTCGATCTGGCGCACGACCTTCTTGCGCTCAAGCATGAGAGCGAGAATATAGCGGGCGTTGAGCGTGGCCGGAGCGTTTTCCGAAATGAGACGGCGTAACAGGCTTTCGGCGTCATCCTTTTTCAACGTCTCCGGCGCTTGGGGTGGCGGCGGGACGAATTCAGTCTGCCAGGCGGAAAGCGGCTCGATGTTCTCGTTGCGGGCCTTCCATGACTCTTCGTTGAGATCGGTGCGGACATACTGCCCGTCGCGCCAGTAGAGCGCGGAGAAAACCTTCTCGCCCTTCTCAAAGGGACGACCGGAAACCGCGCACTGCAAGGCGCGCGCCTGGATGTTCCATTCTTGGGACAATAAACTCATGGGAAGCGGGAATTGTAGGATTCCTGCCGCTGCCTGTCACGTGTTTATGGCTTGGCTTTCTCCACCAGTCCGAACATGGGGCCGAAGCTGTGCGGAACGGTGTCGTTCTGGCCAGGCACATAAAAAGCAGAGATATCGCCATCGAGAAAGAGGGCGTTGGGACATTTCAATTTGTTGAGGAAGAGGGAGGCGAAGTCGTAGAAGGTGACCCGCCCATTTGACAAAGCAAAGACAATGAGCCCGTCCTTCGTCACGCCGATGCCGCTGCGTTCTTTCTTGCTTTGGGATGCGGCATTGAAATCGGGATTGATATCGTCACCGTGGACAAGGATCGGCCCGGATTGCGTGGCCCAGACTACCGGTGAAAGAAGGGTCGCGTAGGTGCTCGATTCAACAATAAGCGCCTCGTGCTTGTCGTTGATGACAAAGATGCCGTTCGGCTTCATGTAGAAATTACCGGTACCTTCCCGAAGATTGATCGGTGTCTGTTCTACACCATTCAGCAGCAACAGACCGACCGGCCTCGAGTTCGGTTCAAACATGCCGCCGTTGGCAGCGAAGAGAAGTTTTTCGCCCTTGGAATTGACGTACTTTTCCAGCTCGGCGAAATCACGCAACCGGTTGCCTTGGTCGTCGCTGTAGAATAGGCGGAGGTCTTCCTTGCGGGGATCGACCGTACGAGTGAGAAAGCTTTGCCCGTGGAATGTAACTACGGGAAGGCTGGGCGGTGGCGGGTTGTCTGCGCGGGAAATTGTCGCAGCCAAGATCAAGGCCCCAAGGGAAAACCAGAGTTGGCGGGCCTTAAGGAGTGTTTTCATGTAGGGTTTCGGTCATCCCAAAGGCACCGTCGCGAGAGCTCGCGACGGCTACCGGAGGCAGAAGGCAGGAAACGGATCCTATTTGATATGGATCGGCTTGCCCTCGGCGGCCAAGGCGGCTTCGTGGATCATTTCGGAGAGCGTGGGGTGCGCATGGATCGTCGAGCTGAGTTCGTCAGTCGTGGCTTCCAGCGTGATGCCCAAGCCAACTTCCGCAATGAGTTCCGTCGCCTCGGCACCAATGATGTGCGCGCCGAGGATTTCGCCGTACGGCTCGCCGATGATCAGTTTCACGAAACCTTCCGGATCGCCCGCCGCGACGGCCTTGCCGCTGGCGACGTACGGGAACTTGCCGACCTTGAACTTGAGGTTCTGTTCCTTCGCCTTCTTTTCGGTGATACCGATGCTGGCGACCTGCGGCTGGCAATAGGTGCAGCCGGGGAAAATGGTGACTTTGTGCGGCTTCTTGCCTTTCACGAAAAGGCCTTCGACCGCTTCGATGGCTTCGTGCGAGGCAACGTGCGCGAGCCAGGGCGGCCCGATGATGTCGCCCGCGCCGTAGATGCCTTTAATGGAGGTCTCGTAACGG
>Ga0068863_100004058_pt1 | contig 14456 bp, 9 predicted proteins | sample KBSSwiS62_FD_66596 | JGI IMG/M metagenome (GOLD analysis project Ga0068863, IMG submission 66596) | Switchgrass rhizosphere microbial communities from Kellogg Biological Station, Michigan, USA - KBS Switchgrass S6-2 | ecosystem: Host-associated > Plants > Roots > Rhizosphere > Soil ...
TCGTCGGACGAACCACGGCTCTTCGTGTTTGGAAAGAGCTTCTGGATGACCCGTCCTTCCTGGCAAACGTTATCGAATCCGAACGCCCGCTCGCCGGACACAGGATCGTTGCCTGTGGCATGGGAGTATTTGTCACAAAGGCATTCGCCGATCGGGAAATCAACAGCCCTCGGGCCGGTCTCAATTCACGAATCATCGCGGGGATCGCGTCAGGAGAATCTGTTGTGCTGAACCGAGCGCAAATTGCTTCCGGAAATGCGACCGAGGGCATCGATTTCGTCAATATGTATGGCGCATGGCGCGAAAGAATTATGAACTCTGAGCAACTCGCAGAAGTCCAGGCGCTGTTAGGAACAAGCTTCGTTGAGCATTTCACAGGCTATCGATTCAATCGTGTGTTGAAGGAAGCGACAGGAAAATCAGGAATCGCCCTGGCTCGCGCGACGGGAACGTACCGGCTCATCGCGGAATTCAAAGAGTCTGAGAGCGCTCTGGTCGTGGCCACTCGAGAGAGCGTGGTAACCGCGCCGTACTCGGTCGCCGCAAAGATGTATCGTTACAAGCCGCCGGTCCTGCGTCTTCGCCCTGCAGAACAGAAGCTCCTCGCTGCCGCTCTCTCGGGAAAGACGGACGCGGAACTTAGCATGGACCTCGGCCTGAGTATCGAGGCAATCAAGAAGCGTTGGATGTCCATCTTCGCGAGAGTCGATGAATTCAAGCCGGAGATTCTCAGCACCGTCGGAGCCGAGAGCGAAGGCCGCGGTCCGCAAAAGCGGCACCGTGTCGTGGCCTATGTACGGAATCATCCGGAAGAATTGCGGCCGTTTTCGTGGGAGAAGAGAGGATGAGTGCAGGCAAGGTGATGTGGGGTAAAAGACTGGGGGAATTTCGAAATCGGACGAAGTCCGGGGATCCCCAAATCTCAAAACCGAAATTACAAGAGGTTAGATTGGACCCGCGGACTTAAGGGTTAGTCCGTCCAATTAGAGATTTTGTAATTTCGGTTTTGAGATCCCCGGACTCGTCCAACTTCAAAATGTCTCCCATCGCTTGGGCTCACCAACCCTCCGCTATGTAGCTGAACCCACCTGGCGATAGATTCCTGTCCCTCACTTCACGGGCATCGCCACCACGAATCGTTGACCATCGGGGCTGACGTCTCCCCCATCCACCAGTGGATCCGTAAGCTTGAACAGCACGTGCGGTGTCCCCGCCTTCAGTGCCGGCGTCGACGTGAGATCAACGGCCATCACTTCCCTGTCACGGGTCAGGAAATACAATTCCTTTCCATCCTGCCGCCAGATCACGCCATTGGCGCCGCCTTTAAGATTTGTCACTTGAACGGCGGGACCGGCCGGCGCCTCGGGCTTGGCTGAGCTGAATGGCCGCACATAAATCTGCGCTGTGCGGACATCGACTTCGTTCGACATGTAGGCGAGTAAACGTCCGTCCGGTGAGAATCGCGAATCGAAGGCCTCGTAATCCTCCCTCAGCCACTCTAGAGCTTTCCGGTCGAGTGCCGTTTGTTGCGATTGCACCGGGATCATCAGCAAAACACCGGTACTGAATGTCAGAAATTTTCCATCGGGCGACCAGTCCGACAGGCCTACGAATGCTCCGGGCGTATAGCGAAACACAAGTTCTGGACCGCCGGTTCCATCCGCGGGCTTTCGATAGACGCTCGAGTAACTGTCCTTGAATTGAACGTAAGCGATCTGCTTTCCGTCACGCGACCAAACAGGAGCGCCGACCGCCTGCTGTAACTCATTGGTCACTGCCGTAGCTTTTCCTGAGGCGATATCGTAGACCCAGATGTTGCCAAGCCCCGTCTCCGGGTCGTTCTTCACTGCCAGAATCCGTTTTCCATCAGGCGCAAAGCGCACGTCCCCGAAACGACCCGGCTGCCCGATGGTGCCCACCACCTTTCCTTCGCGATCAAGCAACGTAAGCTGGCGAAGTTGTGGAGGCGGCACAGCAACGACATATCGATCGGCGTCGCGATTCACACTCGCCATATTCGGTGCAACAGGAGTTGTTTCAGGAAGACGGAACAGAACCGTGGGCTTCTTGAATTCGAAGTCAGGTGATGTGGACAACGAGACAGACTGGATGCTCCGATCCGGAGCGAGAAAGGAAATCTCCTTGCCGTCACGACGCCAGAACGCCATGCCCTGAGCGCCGTTCTCGGAAAGCTTCCACATTTCGCTTGTCGTGACAGCGCCGGGAGCTCCCGCCGGATTGAACGGCCGAACATAGAGCTCGGTTCTTCCGGTTTCATTCGATACGTAAGAAACGAATCGATCGTCCGGCGAAAGTCGCGGTCCTGTCAGCTGAGACTTGCTGCGAAATATTTCGATGGGCTTGCGCTCTCCGGTTCCTGCAGAAGGCAATGCGAAGATGGCGCCGCCGCCAAGGTCCGTTGTATAGAAGGAGAGGTAACGACCGTCCATGGACCAATCGGTCAGCACGAGCGGCGCGTTACTCTTGTAAAGCAATTCTTCCGTACCCTGGCCGTTCGACAGGTTTCGGTACAATCCATAAGAACCCTGCCGCAGCCCGACATAGCCGACATAGTTGCCGTCTGGAGACCATGCGGGTGCAGACGCTGATTCGCGTTCACCGCTGACACTGACTCTGGTCTGCTTGCCCGTCGCAACGTCCACAACCCAGAGATCCGCATTCTCCTTTTCCAGGTCCGTCTTGATCACGGCCAGACGCTTGGCATCCGGAGAAAACACAGGCTGCGCGAAGAGGTCACGAGCTGTGACCGAGTTCGTGACCTTTCCCTCGCGGTCGAACAACGTCAGCTGGCGCGAGTTCGCCTGCATGATTTGCGCGATGACTTTCGCTCTTTCTTCGGGGTCCTTCGGCAACTGCTGGGCTAACGCGTGAAGGGCGGTGAGAAATACGACACCGATCGTAACGGCAATGCGATTTGAAATTTTCACGCCAATCTCCTTTCGCCTTAGCAATTCTGGGGACAGGCCGAAAGCACTTTCCCACTCGGCAATGTCATGGTCCGCAGAAGTCCGGAGCGAGATCCATCCCTGGCCCGGCTTGCTTCAGCAGTAACACTCTTGTTGAGAGCAGCCTCGACATCCGTCCTGTTGATATCGCGCTCCCGAAAGAAGCCCGGCGATGGGCCTTCGAGTGACCAGGTTTGCACCTGGGTGCCATCCTTTGTCGCAACAATCAATTCGATGTGGGGATTCCGCCAGTCAATCTTGCTCAGCGTCCCGGTCATTGTGACTTTGTCGTTGAAATCGTAGATCGCTGACATGTTGTGATGCGCCGATGCCGTCGCGGCCGCAAGCATCAGTGCCGCCGCAACCAATAGTGGGATTCGATGACTCATAAACAATTCTCCTCTGCTTCCATTACGAGTGACGAGTGCGGGTGGTTCCTGGAAATGTTGCGATAAAGGATACACCGCCGGCGAGACCTTCAGCATGAACGTTCGTATAGGATTGAGGGCCTAGGCGAGAGCTCCGGTCAGAACCCGAACTCAATCGGTCAACGTCACCACATGCTTAGAAGTCAGCGGGCACGGCTGCATTGTTGCCGGACCAGTCCCTGGCTTTCCCGTCCGACCCTTTCAGGAATCCGAGAATGCAGTCGTTGTCTTTCCCCTTCTCGACGACGCGCAGGCGACGGCAACGCGCTTTGACAGTATCGCCTGCCTTCAGGTAGCTGGACGTCAGGCCCATCGATTGAAGAGCCGACGGGCTCGCAGCTTCCAAAGGCCACAGTTGTAGCTCGCCTTCGGCGCTCTTGACTTCGAGCATGACCCAGACATGCGGAGGTCCCCAACGCACTTCTTTGACCGCCCCCTGAACTTCCGAGAACGTGTCGTTGAAGACGCCGGGAGGGTGCGCGTGGTGCGCAGCCAGCGTCACTGCGACGCCCAGAACCAAACAAGCACCTGTGGCAAAGGCAGTCACTGCAAGAAGAGACTTCATTCGCGTGCACCTCCATCGATAAGTTCGCGGATCTCTTTCTGCGTAGACACACGAATCCGGTGTACAGTTCGGATTTTTCCGACATCGAGTTTTAGCGGGAGTGCGGCCCCGCCCGACGGGACAGCACCGCGGCGGCTATGGAGACCCCGAGGAGAGCCAGGCATGCGAAGCCGACCGAGATCAGCGCCAAAAGCGGCACCGACAGGAATCCCGAAAGCACGAGGAGCAGAACCACGACGAGGATGCTGCCGAGGATAAGCCCGCCGGTAACAATCACGCCCATCAGGATCTCAGCCTTCACTCGCAATCCTCCGAGATCTTCTGAGCGTAAGCCTCAATCCGGCGAAGAGCAATGACGCACGTCATAACTTGCGCGGAGGCTTGATGATTTTCTCGAATGGCGGCTCTCGCATTTCTGTCGCGATACCCGCCTATCCAGGGAAGTGAGGACGATTCCGCAGAGGCCTCGGAAGTAGATGCTCCGGCATTGCAGCAAGAGCTGGAGGCAATAGCGCCACTGGTAGTGGAGGTCGCTGAGATGACCGGTGCGGCCACTCTCAACGCCTCCACTATCTTCAGAATGTCAGGCGCACCTGCCCCTGGAAATTCCGCTGAACCGGGGGCCCCGCAAAAGTCGCAGCGCCCTTGCCGGCAATTTGGCCGAAAGGTGCTGCGGTGCCGACCGTGAAATTCGGGGCATTGAGCTGCGGATGATTCAGGATGTTCGTGGCATCCACTCGGATCGACAGCTGCTAGCTCTCCGTCAGCTTAATGGTCTTCTGAATGTTCCCATCCAGGAAGAATGTGCCGAAGGAGGTCAGCGAGCGGTTCCCGAGCGTTCCGATTTCTCCAGGTTTGGGATTCACCAGTACATTGACCACCGATGTTCCATTCGCCAATACAGTGGCGCCCGGAGTGCCGGCCGGGACTTGCTTAGCCAGCGAGTTTAGCGTACAGAATCCGGCCAACGACGAGGCGACCAGCGTCGATGATCTGAGTCCAATGGCGACGAAGAAACTCTTTCCAGGTCGTTTTACGATTTCGCTCCGGCGCCGGTTCGATGCCATGCCGCTTCAGGATATCGGCAATCGTCGTGCGCCCGATTGTATATCCCAGATTGGCCAATGCGCCCTGGATCCGCGTGTAACCCCAACTGCGATTCTCCTCGGTTAGGCGGATGATAAGCTTCGAGACTTCGGCGGATGTCTGTGGCCGTCCCGGCGTCCGACGCGCGCTCCCGTCGTATTTCTGCGCAATCAACTTCCGGTGCCATGCCAGCAACGTTTCAGGAGTGACGACTGTGGCAACCTGCGCCAGAACCTTACGTCCGATACGCTTAGCCTTCGCGGCAAGTCGACGTCGCTGGTTGTCGGTAAACCGGAGCCGACGATTACCGATTTGCTCCCGGAGAACGCGATTTTCCTCAACGAGGTACTCGATCACGTGATGCTGCCTTTGATTCAGCCAGCCCCCAACGGAAACGACGAGAAACGAAAATGGGTCCAGACACGCTCGCATCGGATGAGCGTAACATCTGGCAAGCACATTCACGCGGTCTGCCCATCAATCCAGTTTCCGGACAATATGGCCGCTTATTCTGCCTATGCTTCGACCATTTGCTCGACAACAGCGGCGTAGCGATGGACCGATGGTGCTAACAGGACTGCTAGGGTGAAATTCGGACACACCAGTGTTAAGTCTTCAACTCTGCCCGAGAATCGTTCTAGACTTGCCCCGCATTCTGCTAGTCCGCGATGATGAGTTTCGGGAGGTTTTATGGGCATCGAGAGATCCGGCCTCAGCGTGGCTGCTGGTATTTTGTTATCCGCAAGCCTGACGGTTTCCGCGGCTCCGCCGGACGCGCGTCTGGCGGACGCTATGATGCGCGCGGAGCGCGATACCGTGGAAATCCTTCTCCGGCAAAAGGCCGACCTAAACGCAGCGCAGGCCGATGGAATGACGGCGCTGCACTGGGCTGCACGCCAGGGCGATCTGGACATGGTCCGGACATTGCTTAAGGCAGGAGCCAAACCCGATATTGCGACCCGCTATGGTGTCACGCCGTTCTACATAGCCAGCCAGAACAGCAACACGGCCATGATCGATGCCTTCCTGCGTGCGGGTGTCAATCCAAATACGGCCAATCCCGGTGGTGAGACGGCGCTGATGACCGTCGCGCGGACCGGCAACGTCGCGGCGCTCGAGCTTTTGATCGAACGCGGCGCAGATGTCAACGCGAAAGAAAAGGTTCGCGGGCAAACAGCGCTCATGTGGGCTGCCCTGGAAAATCATCCCGATGCAGTCCGCCTCCTGATTGCGAAAGGCGCAGATCCTAACGCGCAGACAGCCGTCGACGTCCCCGAAGGCACAAATGGAGAGCCGCAAGGAACGTCGGCCGATACCGGGGCCCACGGGCCCGGAATCTACCGCCCGCGCGCCATCCCGGCGCCGTCGGGGGCAATGACTCCTCTGCTGTTTGCCGCGCGCGAAGGACACCTGGACGTCGCGCGTGTTCTGCTCGACGCAAAAGCGGAGATCGACCGGCCGTCAGCCAACGGCTCCACGCCCCTTGTCGTCGCGACGACGAACAATCACATTCAATTGGCGCTGTTCCTTCTCGACCGCGGGGCGAGTGCGAATCAGGCGGACCGCTTCTGGAAACGCACTCCGCTCTTTGCTGCCGTCGAGATGCGCAATCGGGACTTTCCGCCCGACGCGCCTCCTCCGGTTTCGGATCCCGGCGATCCAATGGACCTGATCAAGGCTCTGCTCAAGAAGGGAGCCGACCCCAACGCTCAGGTCAACACCACGCCGGTGCGCGGTTTCATGCAAAGGGCTGCCAGTTGGACCAACTTCGACGGGCAAACCGCCTTCATCCGGGCAGCGTTGGCGGGCGATGTCTCGCTTATGCGGTTATTGCTGGAATACGGCGCCGATCCCAACATCAAAACCAACGAAGGATCGACCGCCCTGATGGCCGCGGCAGGCATCAATTGGGTGTTCAGTCAAACCTACACCCGTACGAACGAGGAATACCTCGATGCCGCTAAGCTGTGCCTCGAAAGAGGCAATGATGTAAACGCGGTCAACAAGGTGGGATTTCGCGCGATTCATGGAGCGGCAAACAAGGGATTCGATGCGATGGTAAGGCTGCTGGCGTCGGCCGGCGCGAAGCTCGATGCGAAGGATGCCGAGGGCCGAACGCCCATGACGTTTGCAGAGGGAGTTTTTCTCGCCATCCATCCGCCGAAAGCGAAGCCCACCACTGTCGCGCTCCTTAAAGAGTTGATGGGCGAAACGAAATGAGAGCCAACGCTCGTTTTTGCGGCGCCACGCTCCTTCTTGCCACACTGCTTCTGAGTCCAACGATAGGACAAGTGCGGCCGGAATCCCCTCAACGTGCTCTGGTAAAGCAATACTGCCTGACCTGTCACAGCGATCAGGCCAAGACCGGCGGCCTGACCTTGGAACAACTGGACATCGACCACCCGGAGCAGCAGCCCGAAGTCTGGGAGAAGGTGGTGCGAAAACTCCGCGCCGGTTTGATGCCGCCGACCGGCGCTCCGCGGCCCGAGCGCGCACCCTTGGAAACGCTGAGAGCCTCCCTTGAAGTCTCCCTCGATCGCTTCGCAGCCACAAAGCCCAATCCTGGAGCGACGGCGCTTCATCGCATGAATCGGGCGGAGTATGCAAACGCGGTGCGGGATCTGCTCGCGGTGGAGGTGGATCCGGCGACGATTCTCCCGGCCGACGACTCCCTTGAAGGCCTGGACAATATCGCCGATGTACTTGGAACCTCCCCGGCGCTGATCGAACGCTACATCGCTGCAGCAGGAAAGATCAGCCGCGTGGCTGTCGGCGACACGGACATCAGTCCGCTATCGACTACGTACAAAGTGCGTGGCGATGTCTCTCAGGACAAGCACGTCGAAGGGTTGCCCCTGGGAACGCGCGGCGGCATCGCCGTGCGCCACAATTTCCCGGTGGATGGCGAGTATCTCTTCAAGTTCTCACTGCTGAAGGTGAACTTCGGCGCGCAGTACGGCCAGGTTGCAAAGAACGAACAGCTCGAGATGAGCATCAACGGTGTTCAGGTCCTTCTCATGGACCTTCGCACTGCTCCTTACTTCTACCTTCGCGGCGGGGCGGTGGCCGGACCGGCTCCTCTACTTGAGATCAGACTGCCCGTCAAAGCGGGGCCGCAAACGATCCAGGTCACGTTCATCAAACGAACGGCCGCCGCCGTGGACGACCTCGTCCAGCCCTACCAGTCCACCACTACCGATTTGGGAATTGGTGTGCAATACGGCTACACGACGTTTCCGCACCTCTCGGGCCTGGAGATTCTCGGCCCCTATAACATCGGGGGCCCCGGAGATACTGCAAGCCGAGCGAAAATCTTTACGTGCCGGCCTCAGGCGCCCCGTGAAGAGCTGGCCTGCGCCCGAAAGATTGTGTCCAGTCTGGCGAGACGCGCCTTTCGCAGGCAACCTCAGGAAGACGACATCTCTCTGATTCTCGATTTCTACAAGCAGGGACGAGAGGCGGGCGATTTCGACACCGGCATTCAGATGGCAGTGCGACGAATCCTGGCCGATCCTCAATTCGTCTTCCGTTTTGAACGCGATCCAGCGACCCTGCCGGTTGGCACCCCGCATCGGGTCACCGACATCGAACTCGCGTCGCGGCTGTCGTTCTTCCTCTGGAGCAGCATTCCCGATGACGAACTGCTCACTCTTGCCGCGCAGGGAAAACTGAAAGACCCCGTTGTCCTGCAACAGCAAGTGAAGCGAATGTTGAAGGATTCGCGATCCCAGGCGCTGATCGCCAACTTCGCCGGCCAATGGCTGTTCCTGCGTGAGCTGCGCAACCGTGAGCCCGATCTGATGGTGTTTCCGGACTTCGACGACAACCTCAGGCAGTCGCTCCAGCGCGAGACCGAGTTGTTCTTCGGCAGCATTGTTCGCGAAGATCGGAACGTCTTCGATCTCCTGACGGCGGACTACACCTTCGTCAACGAACGCCTGGCGAAACACTATGGGATTCCGGGAATCAACGGCAGCGACTTCCGGCGTGTGGCGTCACCTTCGCCCGCCAGAAAAGGTCTGTTCGGTCAGGGTAGTTTCCTGATGGTGACGTCTGCGGTAAATCGCACATCGCCTGTGACTCGAGGTGCGTGGATTTTGGAAAACCTGCTGGGAAGTCCACCGCCGCTGCCTCCTCCCAACGTTCCTCCGCTGCCGGAGAACCCCACGGGACAAGGTACCAAGACAGCGGCGCTCTCCGTGCGGGACCGCATGGAGCAGCATCGCGCGAATCAGCCGTGCAAAGGCTGTCACCAGATCATGGATCCGATCGGTCTGTCGCTCGAGAATTTCGATGGCGTTGGCCGTTGGAGAACGGAAGACTCCGGAGCCCGGATCGACACGGCCGGTCAGTTGGTGGACGGAACAACTCTGGACGGTGTCGAAAGCCTTCGTACAGCCTTGCTGAGATACCCAGATGCTTTCGCGCAAACTCTCACAGAGAAGCTGATGATGTACGCGACCGGCCGCGCGACGCACTACTACGACATGCCCGCCATCCGCGCGGCTGCGCGCGATGCCGCGAAGAATGGCTACAGGTTCTCGGCGCTGGTCACGGCGATCGTCTCCAGCGATCCGTTCCAGTTGAGAGTGAAGAAGGCGGAGGAGGCCCACTAACCGTGTCCCTTCACTCTTCTTCCAGAAAATCCGGGGGCAGCCCGACCAAAGGAAAGGCATCTTGAGACTGTTTCCACGATCGAAAACTCAAATCCGCTCCGGCAAGCGATCGAGCAAATGGGCAGAAGGCAGCGCATCCTCGCGAATAGGCGGAATAAGCGGCCCCTTGAAGGTTCCGATAGGGAATGTCGCATCAATCAGAGTGTTTTTAGCGTAGCGCCGCGGCGAGACATGTTGAGAGAAAAGCCGGATGTGTGGTGCGGCGGCGGTACGGTAAAAACACTCTCCTTGATGTATGAGGCGATTCAGGCGTCACTTTCTTCGGCCGACACAACAATAAGCCAGCAGTTGATCTGCTCGCGTGCCTTGGACCTATCAGCAGGGCCAATAGAATCCTGAATCGACATCCGCAGCCAACCATTGCTCACCGTACTTCGATAACAGAATCGCCCCTTATGCGGCATTACATGAGGACGTGACTACTCGCTCCCCCCGCTTAAAACTCCTATCCGTCTATCGAAACCTTTGCTGGACCTGAGCCTCTATTTCAAACAGCACCGGCCCGAGTACTATCGCCTGCTCGATTTGGTCCGCACCGAAGGAGATTGGGAGGCATGGTTGGATTTCTTTCCGGAAGGTGTTGAAGACACCGCGTCGAATTCAGTTCGAGCCGCGCAGAGTCTTGTACGTCTGTTCAAAGAGGACACGCGCATTCAAACTAGTTCTGCCGCCCAAAACAAAACCGGCCCTCCTCTATTCGAAGGAAGGCCGGTGATTTGACAGATATCAGCAACCTTTGACAGGTCGCTGCATATCAGAACGTCAGTCGCACCTGGCCCTGGAAGTTCCGCTGGACCGGTGTGGCCTGACCGAAAATAGTTTGGCCCTTGCTCGCGATTTGACCGAAGGGCGTGGCGCCGACGGTCAAGTTGGGAACAACCGGTTGCGGATGATTCAGGATGTTCGTGGCATCGATTCGGAGCGACAGGGTCTTACTCTCCGAGATCCGGAAAGATTTCTGGATGTTTCCATCCAGGAAGAAAGTTCCGAACGAGTCCAGCGTCCGGTTCCCCAGCGTTCCGATTTGTCCTGGCTTAGGATTGACCAGGACATTAACGACGGACGATCCATCCGACAATACAACCGACCCCTCCGTGCCCGCCGGAACTTTGATCGCCAGCGAGTTGAGCGTACAGAATCCGGCGATCGACGCGGCCACCTGTGTTGTATCCAAACACTGGGGGTCCTTCTGGGTTACGTAGGCGGTGCCGAAAAACGTTCCGGTGTTGTTGCCAGGCCCATCCCATTTGACTTCTCCCTCGGGAATTTTAAATAGCGGGCTCGCCACAACATAGCGAGGGTTGCCATATCGCATTGTTCCGGCTCCGCCGATGCTGACGGGCTGACCGGTGGCCAAATTGAGGATGAAACTCGTTTGCCATCGTTCGAGAACCCGGGCAAACCAGCCGGAGCTGTTGGAGAAGAAAAGTTTGTTCGGCCCGAGCGGCAGTTCGAGGGTGCCGTTCGTGCGCAGACTATGCAGGGGCTCGGCGCCGCGCATCCGATCCAGGTCTCGATTCAAAGGGTCCGTATAGGTGGCTGTTCCAAACCCCACGCCGGCAGTGCCCGCGTCGGCAAGTCCTGAACCTCCGCCCGATCCGAGTTGCATGGACTTCGCGTAACTGTAGGTGGTTTGGACTGAAAAACCCGCCGTCGGCCGCATGGTGTAAGACACCTGCAGCGCATGGTAGTTGCTGCGGGCGAGATTGCCGAAGTAGAGGGCGTTCGACAGTTGCGGATTGTTAGTCAGGTAGTTCTCCGGAAAGCAACGCGTCGGGATACTCGTGTTGCCGTTCGCAAGGCGATCGCATCCGTTGTGCAGTATCGTAAACGCGGGGCCCGGGGACAGGCCGGAGGCACCGGAGGCGCCTGCAGCGATCGTGCCGGTGATCAAGGAGTTCGCCACCGCCACGAAATTCCCGTTGGCGAGGTTGGCTTGCGTGGCCGTGCTCAGACGCAACTGGTCCGATCCCGTGCTCGTCGTTCCATTCACAAGGGGTACCGTTGAGGCAACACCGCTTAAGCGGATACCCGCGAACATCTGGTCGAAGAGGGGGTCGTTTCCGCCCGCGCGTGTCACTGCCAGGGCATTGAACAATTCCGGGTTGTACATCACGGTGCTCGAGTTCAGAGCCAGGCTCCCCAGCCCTTTTCGTGCGAGCGTTCCGACATAGCGGACGTCCAAAGTATGGCTTCTCGAAATAGTCCGCGTGACAGAGAGCGTGATGTTCTGCACGTATGGATTTGACAGACCCGGGTCATAGGCGCCGAAAGAAGCTCCCCGGGCATAGACCGGAGTCGCGGCGCCAGGCACAACGTCGGGTTTCCGCGGAACGAGCGAGGTGAGATCTGTGAAACTGACGGCGCGCCCTGAAGTGCCGTTAATGATTGAGGCGATGTCCGAATCAAAGACCGACGCCACCTGATTTCGGGTGTTACCGCCATCCAGCGGCGCGAGAATGTCGTCCCGAACCGAGATACGCTGGTACTGAATCGAGTAACCTCCACGCACGATGGTCTTTCCTTCACCGAACCAGGGGAGGTTCCACGCGAATCCAATTGCGGGACCGAAGTTGTTGCGATCGTGGGGGATCACCGTCTTGTTGGGATTGGTGGTTTCGGGGCCAATGAACTCGAGCGTGGTCAACGTTGTCGGGTCGCATGTGGACACGGGAAGCCCTGGCTGTTGCGCGCCCAATACGCAATCTAATGGCTTTGCGCCTGCAGGGAGCTGATTTCCATAATTGGTCAGGAACAGGTTCCCCGGCTGCAACCAATTATCGAACAGCTGTCCTCCGGCGCCCCGGCTTGCGCCGAACAGCCCGCTTCCGAGATCGGCAGGAGCTACTGTCAATCCCCCAGTGAGATATGGCGGGGAGTAGTACTCATAGCGCAATCCCAAATTCAGCGTAACGTTCTTTGAGATCTTGTAGTCATCTTTGGCGAAAAACGCCCATTCCGTCGCTTTGGTCCCCCGGTAACGGTTGGACCGCGTCGTGACGTCCTGCCAGCCCGCGAGGCCTGCATCTTTGTCCGCCTGACTTTCGATCCAATACGGAGTGTTGAGGGAGCCGAGCGAATCGGTCAGGAGGTAGGCCATATTGGACGCCAGAGTTCTGGTGGTTGCCCGCATATTGAAGGCCTGCGTGGCGGTGCCGTTGTAGACAGTCTGATAAGTCTGTCCCGGGGCCAACGTCACCGTTGTCGCTCCCAGTGAGGGTGTGCCCGTACCGGCACTCTCCGAGGCCAGAGGGCTCGCCGTGGTCGCGCCGCCAAGGTTCCCGTACACGGTGTCGATATAGGGCTGAAACCCATATCCGTCTGTCCGTGGGAGCCGCACATCGCCGCCAAACTTGAGCGCATGTTTTCCATGGCTCCAGCTCAAGGTGTCCGACCATTCGTAAAGAGGGTCATTCAGCAGGTTTGGAATGATGAGATTACAATTCAAGTTCATTGCCGTGGGACCGTTGGAGAACACCAGCTCCACCGTGTTCGCGACACATCCGCTTTGCGGCCGGGTCACTACCGGATAGGGCGTAGAGCCGCCGGGTCTGACGCCTGCTTGTACGATGTAATTCTTTGCGCTGTCTTTGTTCTTGCTGTTGTCCATTTCCCAAGGCGGAATCTGTGAGCCCTTGTTGATGTGGTATCCGAACCGTGCTTCGTTGAGGAGTGCAGGAGTCAGCGTCGAGGTGACGCCGAGGCTTAAGACCTGCGGCCGGCGGTAGGAGAGACCCTCGACTCCGTCGGGCCAGTCACCCGGCAGAACGACATTGTCGTCCCTCTGCATGTTCCAGCTACCGTTGATGCGGTGGTTCCGGAGGTTATGATCGATCTTGATGTTGAACTGTTTGCGATTAGAGTACGGGTCATTTCCAATCAGCGTCTCGTTATAGAACGTGGGGTCGCCAAATCGTTTCGTTCGGGCCCACTGGTAGACGCCCGTATTCAGGCCATCGCCGTTCCCCGCGAAGAAGTTGTTCGGCATCGGCATTTGGGCAAGAATTTTTGAGAATTGTCCTGCTGGGCTAAACGACGACGGCCGCTTGGAGTCCCAGGTCAAACCGGAGGTTGGAAACATCGCTGTGCCCCCGGAGCAATCCGCTTGCGTGAACGGGCTTCCATCCGTTTTCACCGATCCAAAAACGCTGAAACAAATTAGACGGCCGGTGTAAGGCGTACCATCAGGCCAGCTGGTTGGGCGGAGCGGATTCCCCAGAACATCGACAGAACGGATGGTGGGATTTGCCTGCGCGACCGCCGTGGTGAAGCTTGTGGGATCGTTGGTCGGATCCGCGTTGCGGCCGACCCAGCCTTCCCAATAACGAAAAATTCCCTGCCGTGCTTCTTTCGTCAGTACACGAGCGTTCACCGTTTGGCGCAAGTACCCGATGTTCTGATCCCATAAGGCAAAGAAGAACGTCTTGTTCTTCACGATCGGACCGCCATAGCTTATTGAATACTCGTGAACGTTTCTCCAGTCCGGTTTTGTAGGAGACCACGCGCCGGTCTGCGGATTGACTTGTCTGTTGTTGTTCCAGGTGTTCGGGTTCAATGCCGTGTTCTGCACGTTCCACGATACCGCGCCGGCGTACTTGTTCGTTCCGGATCGGGTTTGAACCTGGATCTGCGCGTTGCCGCGTCCAAACTCCGCGTCGACGGGCGACAGAATGAGCCGGATTTCACCAACCAGATCGGGATTCATCGTAGTCGGTGACATCACGCCCGTGCCCCC
>Ga0068863_100004059_pt1 | contig 14456 bp, 18 predicted proteins | sample KBSSwiS62_FD_66596 | JGI IMG/M metagenome (GOLD analysis project Ga0068863, IMG submission 66596) | Switchgrass rhizosphere microbial communities from Kellogg Biological Station, Michigan, USA - KBS Switchgrass S6-2 | ecosystem: Host-associated > Plants > Roots > Rhizosphere > Soil ...
GAGCTGGAAGAAGCCCAAACCCCGCGACGACGCGGAGGTGCTGAAGTCGTCGAGCATGCCGCTGTACGTGCATGCGCCCTACCTGATCAACGTGGCGTCGGCCAACAACCGGGTGCGCATCCCGTCGCGCAAGATCCTGCAGGACACCTGCGACGCGGCCTCGGAGATCAATGCGACCGCGGTGATCGTGCACGGCGGCCATGCCGACGACAACGACTGGGAGGCCGGCTTCGAGCGCTGGCGCAAGGCGCTGGAATACCTCGAGACCGACGTGGCGGTCTACCTGGAGAACACCGCGGGCGGCGACCATGCGATGGCGCGGCATTTCGACACCATTGCCCGGCTGTGGGACCACATCGGCGACAAGGGCATCGGCTTTTGTCTCGACACCTGCCATGCGTGGGCCGCAGGCGAAAAACTCATCGACGCCGTCGAGCGGATCATGAGCATTACGGGCCGCATCGACCTGGTGCACTGCAACGACTCTCGCGATGCCGCCGGGTCGGGCGCGGACCGGCACGCGAACTTTGGCACCGGCCAAATCGATCCCGAACTGCTCGTCGCGGTCGTCAAGGCCGCTAACGCGCCGGTGATCTGTGAAACCGCCGACGAGGGCCGTAAGGACGACATCGCGTTCCTGCGCGAAAACATCGGGTGAAGCACGGTTCGATAAACGAACGATGATCTAACCCGCGGCAACGCCTGGGTGAACTACGCTGAATTGAGTGTCGGCAGTTGACGACTCGCCAATTGCGTTGGTCCGCCCCGAGGATGCGGCCCCAACGCGTGAGCGCCGACTGACGATTGCTCGGCGTATCGTGGTCGCATTTTGGGCCGTCGTCGTCGTATACCGCACTGTCACAATGGGTTTCGCATTCAACCGCGAACTGTTGCTGCTTTACATCTGCACCGGGCTGCTGGCGGCCAGTATCGGTCAGGGTCGCCGCATGCTCTACGTCCTCCGCGATTGGTTGCCATTCGCGTTGGTGCTGATCGCCTACGACCTGAGCAGGGGAGCGGCCACCCTGGTTGGCCGGCCGACGATGTGGCACTGGCAGGTCGACGCGGATCGATGGATGTTCGGCGGCACCGTCCCGACGGTGTGGCTGCAGGAGCGATTGAAGGTGGCCTACCCCCCGTGGTGGGAAATCGTCATCAGCACCGTCTACATGTCGTTTTTCATCCTGCCCTACGTAGTTGCCGCGGCGTTGTGGCTGCGCGATCGAGCGGAGTGGAAGGCATTCGTTCGGCTGTTTGTCGGGCTGTCGTTCGCGGCGCTCGTCATCTACACGCTGCTGCCCGCGGCGCCGCCATGGGCGGCGGCCCGATGCACAGCCGCGGACGTGGCCAGTGGCCCGTCGGGCCCTGACTGCATGTTCCGCACGGCCCGCGGAGTGCCCGACGGCGGGCTGCTCGGCGCTATGCACCCGATACGGGACGGCGCCAACGACTGGGTCGAGCGGATCGTCGGACGAGGCTGGGGAAAGCTGAACCTGCAGACGGCCAGTGCGCTGATCGACCAGGGCCAGGCGAGCGTGAATCTCGTCGCCGCTATCCCCTCACTGCACGCCGGCCTGACCGCCGCGATCGCGGCGTTCCTGTGGACTCGGGTGGCGCGCAAGTGGCGGCCGCTGCTGGCGGCCTACGTTCTCGTGATGGCGTTCACGCTGGTCTACACGGCCGAGCACTACGTCGTCGACATCCTCCTCGGCTGGCTGCTGGCCGGCGTTGTCCTGCTGGCGATGCGGTGGTTCGAGGGCCGGCGCTGCAGCAGGGACCGACCGGTATGCATTTCGGACAGTCGCGCGACCGGTGGTCTCGGCGACAACGACACCAGCGACAGCGCCAGCGCGACCAACGCCAGCATCGATATCCAGCCGTAGGAGCCGTAAGTTCCGACCTGACGAGTCGAGGTGGTTGGCTGGGGCGGTGGTCGATGCGATCTGCTCAAGGTAAGTCAAACAACAACCGACTACCGCTTGTACTCCAGCGCAACAGTCCGAACGACGACCCGCGGAGGTAGCTTCCGGCTCGCAGTGATCTGCTATCCAGCGGATTGGACGGAATGCCGGCAGTGGGCTAGGTGATCGAGGCGGGCCAGCGCGGCGGCCATGTCCTGTGCGAGCGGAAGCTCTGCGTGCGGATCGCAGATTCCCACGATGCGTCGCACGATTCGGTCGCCGATGAACATCCAGTCCACGTCGTGGCGAGCGCAGTGCACACTGACGTAGTGCAAGGCCGCAAATGCCTCGCTACCGAAGAAATCGACGTCGCTTAGGTCCATCACGAGCTGTTTGGACACGCCGGTGTGGCGCTCGACGAAGCGACCAAGGCCGCGGGCATTGGTGGCGTCCAGATCGCCGGTTGCGGTGATGAGCAGTCGCCTTGCGCTTAGATGCCGCAGGGCAAGAGCGGCGCGTCCGCAACATTCCGACTCATCGGCAGCGGACAGCTGCGAGCGATACAACCTGGCGGTGTGAGCAGTCGGCATCGCGAACCCCCTGTGTCCCCAAGGTGTGGGTCACGGCGGATGGTTCTGCCGGTCAAAGCCTGATCGGCCGCAACCCAGCTGCTAGCTCAACCATGGTTGAGGCTACTCCCAAATTCGCGCACCATCGCGCCCTCGTCGCAGAAATATTTTGGCCGCGCACACTGGGCGCCCTACTGCACGTCCGTTGAAGAGGCGATGTCCCGGATCGGAAGCATCGACTTGTCGGTGGCTGGGTCTATAACGGGTTGCGCACCGTCCATCATCACAGGAGGCGACCATGCCCAATGTTGTGAACTACTTCGAGATCGGCACCCCGGACTCGGGGGCGACATCTGCGTTCTACGGCGACCTGTTCGGCTGGCAGGTCGGCGGCGCGGTCGACGACGAATATCGAATGATCAATGACAACCAAGGTGGTGTCTGGAACAGCAGCAGCACCGGCGGCGATGCGTGGGCGATCTTCTACGTCCAGGTCGACGACGTGCGGGTCGCAATCGAAAAGGCAGAAGGCCTGGGCGCCACAGTCTGTGTTCCGTTCACGGACAACGGCGCGCTGCAATTCGCCCACCTACGTGACCCGCAGGGCAACCGCTTCGGAGTGTGGCGGCCCAACACCTGATTCCGCCTGCTGATCCACGACGTGGACCCAACAAGCGTGCTTCGAGCAGGCTGCGGCGGTCGACGCGAGAGGGCACAAGAAGAGCGTCGTGTTCGATGTCTGCGCGCTGGACCATCGGCTCGGACGAAAAGAATTGGGCAGCAGCCCAATACGACGGGGCTTTAGCTGGTCACGCCCGGCAACCGAGCGAAGAACGATGCTGCCGCACTCGTCGTGCGTCGCGTAGTGGCATAGCCGGTCACGGCTCTCAAGTGAGCAGCACGTCCAAAGTCGCTGAGGCTGCCGCCGAGAACGCCTGCGGGAGTTGTGGATTCGTAGTCTTCAGATAATCCGGTGGCCGGCCCGGCGCAGCAGTTCAGCTGCCTCGTCCACCTGATCAGCGGGGATCAGCACGATGTCGCCGTCGAAGCTGGCCGCGACCCAGACAGGCACATTGCCTGCTGCGAGCGGTGCCACGATGGCAGCCAACATGCCGGTTGCGTTCGGCGGGTGGGCTGCGTCGCCATTCCACAGCGCCACCCAAGCGTCGTCGGCCCCATCCCGGCGCCGCATGCAAGCTCCGCCGTCAGGGCCGCGCACGAGCGCGAGCACCTCGCCATCACGCGCGGCGTCGACGTCGGATGTCCCGCGCTCCAGTACGTATCGGCCCTCCAGCATCCGCAACGTCTGATGCTCCGCGCCTGACACCAACGCATCGTCGCACACCGATCACGTCTGACATTGGTATGTCAGGTAGGTGAGGCTGTGCCCGACAGTGTGGGTATCGACGAGACGCAAACGTTTGGGGTTGCTGGTCTGGTCGAAGAGGCGTTCACCTGCGCCCAGCACGACCGGGAAAATCGCCAGCCGCAGCTCGTCGACTAGGTCGTGCTCGATCAGCGTGTGCACCAGCTGGGAGCTCCCATAAACGCGGATCTCGCCGTTGATCGCGTGCTTCAGCTTCAAGACCTCGTTTACCACGTCACCGCCCAATAGCGTCGAGTTGTTCCAGTCGGGATCTGTAAGGGTGGCGGAGACAACGTATTTGGGCAGGGTGTTCATCCGGTCCGCCAACTCGCCGGCGCGGTATGGATACCGCGCGGCGAAAAACTCGTAGCTGCGTCGGCCCAGCAGCAGAACCTCGGCGCCCAGCACGTCGTCCAGTAGGCGATTGGCCCATTCTTCGCGATCGGTCGGGGCAAGCCCGGCGCGCCAGTCCTCGCGGCCGAAGCCCTCGTCAGCGGTCGGGTCCTGAGTGACCCCATCAAGCGAGACGTTCTCGAAGACGACGATGGTTCCCATGTTCTGCTCCTAATGTGCGCGATGGTGCGACCACCGCGTAGTCACGAATTGGTTCAACGAGATAGACCCCTGCCGGTTGGGCAATTGGGCGGTCGCGGCCGCCCAGTTCTCTTCCTCGCCGGGATCAGTACCAGTGACCGCCCAGCGCATCGCCGTGACCCACGAGGAGAACGCATGACCGCCCTATCGCAGACCAGGCAGCAGCACCGGCCGGAGCAGCCCCAAGAGCGGTTGACATTCGTGTTGGTACACGGGGCCTTCCAGACCGGAACCGTGTGGGAGTACGTGGGTTCCGAGCTACGCCGCCGGGGCCACGTCGTACATACGCCGACGCTTGCAGGGCACGGCCCGGATGCGGCGATGAACTTGACGCACGCCGACGCGGTGGCCTCGCTCGTGGCCTACCTGCAACGCCACGATCTGTCAGACGTAGTGCTGGTGGGGCATTCGATTGCGGGGGCCTTTATCGCGAAGGCCGCCGAGCAGGCTCCCGAGCGGATCAAAAGGCTGGTGTTCCAAAGCGCATTCGCCGCGGCGCACCGAAACGCGCTCGCCGATGAGTTTCCGCCCGCCGACGCCACCTTCTTCGGCATCGCCGATGCCGCTGAGGGATTTCTCCTCCCGTTCGAAGTGATCCGGGAACGCGCCTGCAACGACATGGACCTGACCACCGCTAGCGCGCTCTATGCAGACATGTCGCCCATCCCGGTCGCCTATTTCACCGACAAACTCGACCTCGAAATCTTCTACGAACTGGTCGGCACGGGAAGGCTCAAGACCAGCTACATCCACCCGATCAACGACTTCGCTTTGCCGCCAGGTGAATACAGCTCGTTCCCGCGGTTCGCTCAGCGGCTCGGACCGCTGTGCCGGATCCTGCAACTCCAGGGCGCCCACTACGTCATGGTTACCCGCCCCGGTGAACTCGCGGAGACCCTCATCCAGGCAGGACGGGACTGACATATCTCGACAGACCAACACCCGCAGGGGATCTCACGAAGCGGGAGGAACACATGACACGAGGATGGAGCGGTGACTACAGACCTGATCGCAGCCCGGACGGGAGACGAGGAAGCGTTTCGCCGGCTAATCGACCCGCATCGCCGCGAGTTGCTGGTCCATTGCTACCGGTTCCTCGGTTCGGTCCACGACGCCGAGGACACGCTGCAGGAAACCCTGCTGGCGGCCTGGCAGGGTCTTCGCGGCTTCGAGGAGCGGGCCTCTTTGCGGACTTGGCTATATCGGGTCGCCACAAACCAATGCCTCAAAGCGCTGCGATCAAGCAGCCGACGGCCGCGGATGATCGCCTTCCCACCCGGATTTGAGCCGCCCGAGCCCACTCGTCTGGGCGAGGTGGTCTGGCTCGAGCCCTGCCCGGAGGTCCTCCTCGAAGGGCTCGCAGACCGCGCGCCGGGCCCCGAGGCGCGGTACGAGGCCAAGCAAGCAATCTCGCTGGCCTTCGTGACCGCCGTGCAGCTACTGCCGCCGCGTCAACGCGCCGTGCTCATCCTGCGCGACGTACTCGGGTTTCGTGCCGGCGACGTCGCCGACATCCTCGAATCCACCGAGGAGTCGGTGACCAGCGCGCTCAAACGTGCTCGCGCCACGCTGCGGCAGCGGCTCCAACCGCCGGCAGCTCAAGAGCCACCGCCTCCACCGGACTCGGCCGTGGAGCGCGGTCTCGTCGAACGGCTCACTCAAGCCTTCGAGGCCAGCGACGTGGACGGCGTGGTGGCCCTGCTCTCCGAAGACGTCCGGCTGACCATGCCCCCTCTTCCAATGGAGTATCACGGCCGCCGATCGGCAGCGAAGTTCCAAGCCGCGATGTTCCGGACGGGCCGCGTATTCCGGCTGGTAGCGACCAGGGCCAACGGACAGCCCGCCTTCGGTGTCTACCTCCGCGATCCCCTTACCGGCGTCTTCCATGCCACCGGCCTGCTGGTCCTCACGCTCGCAGGCGATCGCATCTGCGCTATGACCCGCTTCGACAACAGCGTGCTGGTCCCCTTCGGACTTCCCCGAACCTTGCCGCCGGCTCGAAATAGCTGATCTACGCGACGTTCTGAACTTCGCGTCGACCCCTCAACACCCAGGGACCGTCGGCATGCTTGCAGACCTCGCCGTGCTCGGGCTGATCGCTGTCGGCGCCGGGGCGCTTCGCGTGTTCCGCCGAAGACAGCAACACCACAGGTTGAGGATTCGTCCCTCGGGTACTCGTGCTCGACGGGGGCGGCACATCTCTTGAGGAGGGTCATGCTGCACGAATTCTTTTTGGCTGCACAGAGTCAGCCCGAAGCGGCAGGGTTCATTCTGCGGGGAATCAAGGGCATCTTCGTCGCCATCGGCAGCATCGTCGCGGCCATTGTGTGTGCCCTCATTGCCGGGATGAAAGGACGCAGCGCGCTGGGATGGGGAATCCTTGGGCTGTTCTTTTCGATCTTGACACTGATCGTGGTGATCGTCATTCCCTCGAAGAAGAGCTGATATTACGCCTATTGTGCGACTGTCGCGAAACTGTAATATGGAGGCATGCCAGACACGCATGCCGTCACCAACCAGGTCCCCACGCTGGAGAACTTCAACCCCGCGACTTCGCCTGTACTGACCGAGGCGCTGATCCGCGAGGGCGGTGAGTGGGGGCTCGACGAGGTCACCGAACTGGGGGCGCTCTCCGGCAGCAAGCAGGCGGTTCGCTGGGGCGAACTCGCCGACCGCAACCAGCCGATCCTGCACACCCACGACCGCTACGGCCACCGGGTCGACGAGGTCGAATACGACCCGGCCTACCACGAGCTGATGAAGGCCGCGATCGGCCACGGTCTGCATGCGGCGCCGTGGGCCGACGACCGGCCCGGCTCGCACGTCGTGCGGGCCGCCAAGATGTCGGCGTGGACGCCTGAGCCCGGCCACGTCTGCCCGATCTCGATGACGTACGCCGTCGTGCCCGCGCTGCGCAACAACGCAGAACTGGCGGCGATCTATGAGCCGCTGCTCGCCAGCCGCGAGTACGACCCCGAACTGAAGGTGCCCGCGACCAAGGCCGGCATCACCGCGGGCATGTCGATGACCGAGAAGCAGGGCGGCTCCGACGTCCGCGCAGGGACCACGCAGGCGACGCCGAATGGCGACGGCACGTACAGCCTCGTCGGCCACAAATGGTTCACCTCGGCGCCGATGTGCGACGTCTTCCTGGTGCTGGCCCAGGCGCCCGGCGGCCTGTCCTGCTTCTTCCTGCCGCGGATCCTTCCCGACGGCACTCGCAACCGGATGTTCCTGCAGCGGCTCAAGGACAAGCTCGGCAACCACGCCAACGCTTCGAGCGAGGTCGAGTACGACGGCGCCACCGCGTGGCTGGTCGGTGAGGAGGGGCGCGGCGTGCCGACCATCATCGAGATGGTCAACCTCACGCGGCTCGACTGCACCCTTGGCAGCGCCACCAGCATGCGCAGCGGCCTGACCCGCGCCATGCACCACGCTGCGCACCGAAAAGTGTTCGGCGCCTATCTGATTGACCAACCGTTGATGCGCAACGTGCTCGCCGACCTCGCCGTCGAGGCCGAGGCCGCGACCATGGTCGCGATGCGGATGGCCGGTGCCACCGATGCCGCGGTGCGCGGCGACGACCGGGAGACACTGCTCCGTCGCATCGGCCTGGCCGCCAGCAAGTACTGGGTGTGCAAGCGCGCCACCCCACACGCGGCCGAAGCGATGGAATGCCTTGGCGGCAACGGCTACGTCGAGGAGTCCGGTATGCCGCGGTTGTATCGCGAGGCGCCGTTGATGGGCATCTGGGAGGGGTCGGGCAACGTGAGCGCGCTGGACACGTTGCGTGCCATGGCAACTCGGCCCGAATGCGTGGATGTGCTGTTCGACGAACTGGCCAAGACGACGGGCCAGGACGCCCGCCTGGATGCCCACGTCGACACGCTCAAGCCCGCGTTGGCGGACGTCGAGACCATCCAGTACCGCGCCCGCAAGGTCGCCGAGGACATCAGCCTCGCTCTTCAGGGTTCACTGCTGGTGCGCCACGGGCACCCGGCGGTCGCCGAGGCGTTCCTGGCCACCCGCATGGGTGGCGCATGGGGCGGCGCGTTCGGAACCATGCCGACAGGGCTGGATCTTGCACCGATCCTGGAACGTGCAATGGTCAAGGGATGACCCACGCGATCAGGCCGGTGGATTTCGACAACCTGAAGACGATGACCTATGAGGTCACCGATCGGGTTGCGCGCATCACGTTCAACCGCCCCGAGAAGGGCAACGCGATCATCGCGGACACCCCGTTGGAGTTGTCCGCGCTCGTTGAGCGGGCCGACCTCGATCCCAATGTGCACGTGATTCTGATATCCGGTCGCGGCGAAGGCTTTTGTGCCGGTTTCGACCTGTCCGCCTACGCCGAGGGTTCGTCGTCCGCCGGTGGCGGCAACCCGTACAAGGACACCGTGCTCTCCGGCAAGACGCAGGCCATCAACCATCTGCCGGATCAGCCGTGGGATCCGATGATCGACTACCAGATGATGAGCCGCTTCGTCCGAGGCTTCTCCAGTCTGCTGCACGCCGACAAGCCGACGGTGGTGAAGATCCACGGCTACTGCGTGGCAGGCGGCACCGATATTGCCTTGCACGCCGACCAGGTGATCGCCGCGGCAGACGCCAAGATCGGCTACCCGCCGACCCGCGTCTGGGGCGTGCCTGCCGCGGGTATGTGGGCGCATCGACTCGGCGATCAACGCGCCAAACGTCTTCTGCTGACCGGTGATTGCATCACCGGGGCGCAGGCGGCCGAATGGGGACTCGCGGTTGAGGCGCCGGACCCAACGGATCTTGACGAGCGCACCGAGCGACTGGTCGAACGCATCGCGGCAGTCCCGATTAACCAGCTCATCATGGTCAAGCTGGCGATGAACACCGCGTTGCTGCAGCAGGGCATTGCGACGAGTCGGATGGTCAGCACGGTGTTCGATGGGATCGCCCGGCACACGCCAGAGGGTCACGCGTTCGTCGCACAATCGCGCGAGCACGGGTTCCGGGAAGCGGTCCGCCAGCGCGACGAGCCGTTCGGCGATTACGGCCGGAAGGCATCCGGAGTCTAGGGATGCCAACCCTTTCGCGGATGACGGCCCGCTCAGTTGTGCTCAGCGTGCTGCTCGGCGCGCATCCGGCCTGGGCCACCGCAAGTGAACTCATCAGGCTCACAGCCGATTTCGATATCAGAGAGCCGACGGTGAGGGTGGCGCTGACCCGGATGGTGAGCGCGGGCGACCTGGTGCGCTCCGAGGACGGCTACCGGCTCTCCGACCGGCTGCTGGCCCGACAGCGCCGCCAGGACGATGCAATCAATCCTCGGCTGCGTCATTGGCAGGGAATATGGACGACGCTGGTGATCACCAGCGTTGGTACCGATGCCCGCACCCGCGCCGCATTGCGAACCACGTTGCAGCAGAAGCGGTTCGCCGAGCTCCGTGAGGGAGTGTGGCTTCGGCCCGACAACTTGGAGGTGGAGTTGCCCGCCGATGTACTGGAGCGGGTACGAGAACTCCAGGCGCGCGACGAGGATCCCGAGGAGCTCGCGGCGCGGCTGTGGGACCTGCCCGCCTGGATGCACACCGGCCGCCAGCTACTCGACGAAATGGCAACGGCGGCAGATATTCCCGGCCGGTTCGTGGCTGCGGCCGGCATGGTGCGCCACCTGCTCACCGATCCGGTTTTGCCCGACGAGCTGCTGCCCGATGACTGGCCGGGCGCAGCCTTGCGCGCGGCCTATGTGAACTTCGCCGCGGAACTGGTCGCGCGACGCGATGGCGTCGAACTGATGGAGGCAACGTGACAAGTGGTGGTGTTCGGGTCGAGCGCAATGGCCCCGTGACGACGGTGATCATGAACCGGCCCGAGGCGCGCAACGCCGTCAACGGTGCGGCCGCCGCCGAGTTGTACGAAGCGTTCAACGAGTTCGACAAGGACGATTCGGCAGCAGTCGCTGTGCTCTGGGGCGACAACGGAACATTCTGTGCCGGAGCCGATCTCAAGGCGCTCGGCACTCCCGACGCCAACCCGGTGCACCGCACCGGCCCCGGCCCGATGGGGCCGAGCCGAATGGTGTTGTCCAAGCCGGTGATCGCGGCGGTCAGCGGCTACGCGGTCGCAGGCGGCCTCGAGCTTGCGATCTGGTGCGACATGCGCGTCGTCGAGGAGGATGCCGTCTTCGGCGTGTTCTGTCGGCGGTGGGGCGTGCCGCTGATCGATGGCGGGACGGTGCGACTGCCGCGGCTGATCGGTCACAGCCGGGCGATGGACATGATCCTGACCGGTCGCGCCGTCGACGCAGCAGAAGCCCTTGCGATGGGGCTGGCAAACCGTGTCGTGCCCAAAGGCCAAGCGCGCCAGAGTGCGGAGGAGCTTGCCGCCGAACTCGCCGGGCTGCCGCAGCAGTGCATGCGGTCGGATCGGATGTCGCTGCTGAACCAATGGGGTTCATCGGAGGCCGAGGCCATGGATTTCGAATTCGCCAGCATCTCGCGCGTGGCAGCCGAATCACTCGAGGGCGCATCACGATTCGCCGCGGGCGCGGGCAGGCACGGCGCGAACGCCTAGCGTCAGCCCTTCGAAATCTTGTTGCCCGAACCGAGGTCCTCGACCTTGGGGTCGCCGGCCTTGTAGGTGACGGTGTTGTTCAGGCCGACCACCGACAAATCTTTGTCGATGTTGTCGAAGGTGATCTTGTTGTCGGCGCCGCCGATGTTCACGCTCGCGCAGGTGCCCTTGACCGTCAGTGAGTTGTTGGAACCGCCCACGTTGAGCGATTTTCCCTCGGCGCAGTCGATGTCGGCGGTGGTGCCGAACGACCCATAGTTGATCGTGTTGCCGATTTCGACCTGGGCGCCCGACGTCCCCGCGGTCGCCATCGGGGCGTCGGTGTCTCGCTTTTCGGAGTTGCAGCCCGCCAATCCGAGAGTGCAGGCCGCGACGGCAACGCAGACTGTGAAGGCGTATTTCGACATATCAGGCGGCTACCCGATCTATCCGGTTGACCATCCCCAGTTCGCGGCCGCGGTCCAACACGACCGGCTCACCGCTCTTGTACAACACCATCTGGTCGCTGCCGTACACGGTGATGTCGTTGACGACGTTGTCGGCGATCACCGTGTTCGACGAGCCCTGCATGGTGACCGCCCAGCAGCTGCCCAGTGCGTACACGGTGTTGTAGCTGCCGTTCACGAGCAGTGTGCCGTTGTTGCAATCCAGCGTGCGCTCGATGCCGACACCGGTGATGTGGGTATCGCCCTGGACGTGCGCACCGACGACAGCGTTGTCGGCGCACTTACGTAAATACGGATTGCAGACGACGGGGTCCGGTTCCGCATTTGCGCCGGGTGTCGCCGTCAGTGCGACAGGGAACGTAACCAGGCATGCCGCCAACGAACGGGCCACGGCTCTCCACGTCATGCAGGGAGCGTACGTCGGTCATCGGCGGTCGTGGCAGTGGTTCGCACGAGTCGCCTTCGTTGACCGTGCTGGGTAGCGTGATGACCGATGCGTTGGCGGGTCAACCCGGTTGCTGTCGTGGCGGTCATAGCGGTAGTGGCCGTCGCAGGGTGTTCTCAGACCGTCGGCGGCGCTGCGCGTCGGGCCCAGTCCGGTGTGCCTGACCCGACTCGCAGTTACGGGTATGTCGACGACCGGTGTGGGTTGTTGGTCGACAGTTCGATTCAGCAGGCGATCGGCGCCGACCACATCGTGCGTCCCTACAGCGGGGCGGTCTGCCAATACGTGTTGGCCCGCGGTTCCGGCATGGTCGACGTGACGTTCTCCTGGTACGAGACGGGCAGCCTCGACCGCGAACGCGCGCTTGCCACCCAACGCGGCGCGACGATCACCGAGAAGGTCGTCGAGCGGCATCAGGCGTTCCTCGCGCGGCGCGACACCACTGGTGCGGCCTGCTCGGCCACCGCGGCCGCAGGCACCGGCGTACTCAGTTGGTGGGTGCAGTACCGCAGCCAGCACAACGGCGATCCCTGCAAGGACGCAGAGAAGCTGCTCACCGCCACCCTGCAGTCGGACATGTGAACATGGCTGCCGCAAAACCGATTTGGACTTACGTGGCTGCGTTCTGCGCGGCGGCATCACTCGCCGGTTGCGGGCCGTCGAATCATCCGGCAACGCCCAGCACGCCGGCACCGCCGCCGGGCGCCGGGTTCCGCAGCGCCGACTGCAACGGCGTCACCGACGCTGACATCACCAAGGCCGCCGGCTCCTCGATGTTCACCAAGACAGTGGTCAGCGACGCCGGGTGCTTCTGGCAGGAGAACACCGTGCTTGGCACCTTCGGCCAGGGCATGGGCATCTCGACGTGGTGGTATCGGGGCAGCGACATGGACACCGAACGGACGTTGGAACAGCGGGCCGGACGCACGTTGACCGAACTGTCGATCGACGGCAACAAGGGCTTCAAGGCTTTCGACGCCAATGCCTGCAGCATCTACGTGGCCAAGGGCTCTGACGTCATCACGTGGTCGATCCAGACGATGAATCCGGCGATGCTGCCGGACCTGTGCACGGTCACCGGCCAACTCGCCGAGCTCAGTCAGGAGCGCGTCAACTGACCGCAGGGAAACTAGAGGTGTTAGTTTTCCCTGATCAGGTTCTGTTCGACGGAAGGAAACGGCCATGGCGGCTCCATCAGCGAGCGGCCGACGCGCCACGAAGCTCAGCCGGGACTCCATTGTCAACGCTGCGCTGACGTTCCTCGACAGGGAGGGCTGGGACGCGCTGACCATCAACGCGCTGGCCACCCAGCTGGGCACCAAGGGCCCGTCGTTGTACAACCACGTCCAGAGCCTCGAGGACCTGCGCCGCACCGTGCGCATGCGGGTGGTCGGCGACATCATCGAAATGCTCAACACCGTCGGCGAAGGCCGCACCCGTGACGACGCGGTGATGGTGATGGCCAGTGCCTACCGCAGCTACGCACACCACCACCCCGGTCGGTATTCGGCGTTCACCCGGATGCCGCTCGGCGGCGACGATCCGGAGTTCACCGAAGCGACCAGGGCGGCCGCCGCGCCGGTCATCTCGGTGCTCGCCTCCTATGGCCTCGACGGCGACGCGGCGTTCTACGCGGCGCTCGAATTCTGGTCGGCGATGCATGGGTTCGTGCTGCTGGAGATGACGGGAGCCATGCACGGGATCGACACGGATGCCGTGTTCACGGATATGGTGATGAGGCTGGCGACCGGGATGGAAAGGCGCTGAGCGAGCTGGGGCTGACCTGCGGTTAGGCGGTTTCGCGCAGGTTTGGAGCGCTGCGGCCCTGCTGGTATTGTGGACGATCGTGCCTGGCAGATAAGGCGCTTGCAGACGTGAAAAGCTCAGGCATGCCTGCACGCCGGGCCAATTCGCGTGTCCACGAAGCCTAGAGAAAATCTACGCGGCGGGCGCATGCGACACACCCGATCGCGGGGTACGTGAACGGGACATAACTGCAGTACAGAGACTTGAAGAACGAACTAGCTACACAGAAAGCCGGTAGATGCCAACCATTCAGCAGCTCGTCCGCAAGGGCCGCCGCGACAAGATCGCCAAGGTGAAGACCGCGGCCCTCAAGGGCAGCCCGCAGCGTCGCGGCGTGTGCACCCGCGTGTACACCACCACCCCGAAGAAGCCGAACTCGGCGCTTCGGAAAGTCGCCCGCGTCAAGCTGACGAGCCAGGTTGAGGTCACGGCCTACATCCCAGGCGAGGGTCACAACCTGCAGGAGCACTCGATGGTGCTGGTGCGTGGCGGTCGTGTGAAGGACCTGCCGGGCGTGCGCTACAAGATCATCCGCGGCTCGCTCGACACCCAGGGTGTGAAGAACCGCAAGCAAGCCCGTAGCCGCTACGGCGCCAAGAAGGAGAAGAGCTGATGCCACGCAAGGGGCCCGCACCCAAGCGTCCGTTGGTGAACGACCCGGTCTACGGGTCGCAGCTGGTCACTCAGCTGGTCAACAAAGTTCTCCTGCAAGGGAAGAAATCGCTGGCCGAACGCATTGTTTATGGTGCGCTCGAACAGGCTCGTGACAAGACCGGC
>Ga0068863_100004060_pt1 | contig 14453 bp, 13 predicted proteins | sample KBSSwiS62_FD_66596 | JGI IMG/M metagenome (GOLD analysis project Ga0068863, IMG submission 66596) | Switchgrass rhizosphere microbial communities from Kellogg Biological Station, Michigan, USA - KBS Switchgrass S6-2 | ecosystem: Host-associated > Plants > Roots > Rhizosphere > Soil ...
GCGATGTCCTCGGGCCGGAAGATCTTGCCCCAGGTCAGGTAGTAGAAGACGAAATACTGGGTGAGGGTCCAGTCGGCACCGAGGCCGCGCAGTGCGGTCTGCCACATGTGCCGGTGGGTGTCCACCATGCCGGGCATGACGATGCCCCCGGAAGCGTCCACCTCGACTGTGCCGTCCGGCACCTCCAGGCGTGGCCCCACGGCGGCGATGGTGTTCCCGGAAATCAGGACATCACCGTCCGCGAGGATGCCGGTGCCATCCATCGGGAGCACCGTGGCGTTGCGGAAGACCAGCGGGCGGCCGCCGTTGACGGCCGCGATCTCATCAGGATTCATGCGGTGACCTCTTTGTCGGACGTGGAGGGAGTGAGCGCGGTGGTGGCGGCGTCGGACCGCAGCGCGGCGCGGCGTCGCAGCAGCATCGGAACGGCGGCGAGCAGGCCCGCGGCGATCGCGATCGCCGCCCACCACAGATGACTGAAGCCGGTCAGGCCGAACGCGTGGTCCAAGCTGAACCGGCCCGGACCGGTGAACGCAATGACGGTGGCCAGGAACGCGTAGACCACTGGGACCTCATTGCCGCCGAGATGCGCCCACAGGCCGTTGCGCGCGGCCGGCGAAGCGGCCACGGTCATGGTGCCGATCAGCAGGGCACACCCGCCCGGCGTCAGCAGGCCCAGTGCGATCGATCCGGCGCCGAGCAGTTCACATACGCCGGCCACCACGGCCAGCCGGGCGCCGGGCCGGAATCCCCAGGTCTCGAAGAGCTTGCCGGATCCGGCCGGGCCGCCACCCCGGAACCATCCGAACAGCTTCTGCGTGGAGTGGCCGAAGAGCAGTGCCGCGAAGCCGAGCCGCAGCACCAGCAGGCCGATGTTGATGCCGGTCATGTCGTGATGTCCGGGTAGGGCAGCGAGAACTGCGACAGCTTGGCCGCGTAATCCAGCTGCATCGCCAGTGGTTCGGTGTGGTCGCGTTCGAACATCGCGATCCACAACGTGAGTGTCAGGAACGGGTGCGCACCCATTTCGAAGAGCGCCACGTGGTCATGGCGGGCCAGCGCGTCCCGCTCGGCGTCGGTGAACTTCAGCCAGGTGGACGCCTCGCCACCATGGCAACCGAGGATCCGGTTCGCTTCCTCGCTCTCCCACCAGGCGACCGTGCCGGCCGGATCGTCGCGATAACGCTCCACCAGGTCCGGATCCCGGTCGACGGTGAACAGGAATTTGTCCAGCAGGTATCGGCTCACGCTGCGTCTCCGATCTGGCCTGCACCGGTCTGGGTGACCCCGTTCGGATACCAGGTGAAGTAGGCCTCCATGGTGTGGAAGAGGTCGAGATTGTCGGCGTAGTCGGCCTTGCGATATCCGGCGACGCCCATCATCAACATGAAGTCCATGAAGCCGTGCGTCGCATTGCCGGGCGCGTGCAGGCTGTCCAGGGTCACATTGGCCAGGCACGCATCGATGTCCCCGTTGGCGATCCACTCCACCGCCTGGGCGTCGAACTCCGGATCCGGGCCGTGCGGACCGAACTGCCGCGGCCCGCCCAGCTCGAGGGAGAGATGGCCGGTGCCGATGACCGCCACTCGCAGCTCCGACGGCCAGGCGTCGATCAGCTCGCGGAGCATCCGGCCCAGCTTCACGAAGCGTTCCGGCCGCGGCAGCGGCGGCGCGAAGATGTTGGTGTAGATCGGGACCACCGGCAGATCGTTCTGCGGTCGCACCGTAATGATCGGGCAAGTGATCGAGTGGTCGACCCGCAACTCGTTGGAGAAGGCCAGGTCGAACTCCCGGTCGATGCCCTCCCTCAGGATGTACGCGGACAGTTCCTCGTGCCCCTTGAGCAGCAGCCGCGGCAGGCCGAACTCGCGCTCCTCGTTGTAGTAGTTGGCGTCGTAGAACGGCGCCTTGCCGACCAGGAATTGCGGCATGTTGTCCAGCCACAACTGGTGGAAGTGGTCGGATCCGACCATCACCAGGATGTCCGGCCGGGCTCGCGTCAGCGTCTCGCGATAGGCCTCGACCTTGCGCACCCATCCGGCCGCGAACGGCGGTGCCTGGTCCGGCTGATCCCGGAGCACCTGGGCGGTCTTGTAGAAGAACGGGTGGTGCGTGGTGGCCAGAATCGCCACGAGCTCGGCCATGAGCGGGTCCCTTCACCGCCGGAAGAAATCGCGTACAGTTGTCCGTCTAGCGGTCGAGATTCGACCATGCTCCGTCGGAAGCGGCGGTGTCAAGAGCCCGGGGAGACGACAATGGCCGGACGCGGTGTCGGACCGGACTTCGTGGAGGCCCTGGCCCGCGGCCTGGACGTGCTCACCTGCTTCGGCGAGCGCCGGCCCCGGATGTCGCTGGCCGAGGTGGCCGCCGAGACCGGCCTGGCCCGACCGACCGCCCGGCGACTGCTGCTGACTCTGGAAGAGCTGGGCTATGTCCGCGGCGACGAGGGTGCGTTCACGCTGACGCCCAGGGTCATGCAACTCGGCATCGCCTACGTCGGATCGCTCGGCCTCTGGGACGTGGCCCGGCCGCACCTCGCGGCCCTGGTCGAGCAGACCCACGAGTCGTCGTCGATGGCGCAGCTGGATGGCTCCGACATCGTCTACGTGGCACGGGTCGCGGTCCCGAAGATCATCGCGCTCCGGGTCTCCATCGGCACCCGGTTTCCGGCCCTGCAGACCTCGCAGGGCAAGGTCCTGCTGGCGGCGCTGGAGCCGGCTCAGCTCGAGGCGGCGCTGGCCGAGCCGAGCCGGTCCGGCCTGCCGCCGTTCCCGGCTCGATCAGCCACGGCGATCACCAAGGAGCTGATGACCGTGCGCGCCCGCGGCTGGGCGCTGGCCGACGAGGAGCTGGCGCCCGGCGTGCGATCGATCGCGGCACCGGTCCGGGATGCCTCCGGTGCCGTCCGCGCCGCCATGAACGTCACCGTGCACGCTGCCGAAACCAGTGTCGAGACCCTGGTCAACGAACACCTGCCGCGACTGTTGAAGGCCGCCGGCGACGTCAGCGCCGATTGGTCGCTGTGGCAGTCCGGGCCGCATCTCGAGGTGGATCCGAGCGCCGCTTGAGCCGCCCGGCCCGCTGCGGCGGCCCGCCCGGCCCTCTGCGACAGCCGGCCCGGTCCGAGCCGAGGGCCGCGTGACCTGGCTTGACAGTGCCGGGCATGGCGGTGGAGTCTGACCGGCGAGGACATCCCCGGACAGTTGTCCGTATGCCGTCGGGAGGTTGCAGATGACTGACGTACGCGGGCCACTGGACGGCATCGTGGTGGCCGACTTCAGCCGGGTCCTCGCTGGGCCCTACGCCACCATGCTGCTCGCCGACCTCGGCGCCGACGTGATCAAGGTGGAGTCGCCCGCCGGTGATGACACCCGCCACTGGGTGCCGCCGACCCGCGGCGACGTCGGCACCTACTACCTGGCCATCAACCGCAACAAACGGTCCATCGTGCTGGACCTCGGAGATCCGGGCGACCTCGCAACGGCGCAGGCGCTGACCTCGCGCGCCGACGTGATGATCCAGAATTTCAAACCCGGCGGCCTGGCCAAGTTCGGTCTCGACTACGAGTCGGTGCGAGCCCGGCGACCCGACGTCATCTACTGCTCGATCAGCGGGTTCGGATCCGGCGCCGGTGCCCGGTTGCCGGGCTACGACCTGCTGGCGCAGGCGGTGTCCGGTCTGATGAGCCTCACCGGAGCGCCGGACGGGCCGCCATTCCGCGCCGGAATCTCGGTCTTCGACGTGATGACCGGATTGCATTCGGCGATCGGAATCCTGGCCGCGCTGCACCACCGTGACGTCACCGGCGCGGGCCAGCAGATCGAGACCAACCTGCTGTCCACCGCGCTGTCGGCGCTGGTGAACCAGACCGAGGCGTACGTTGCCGGCGGCGTCGTGCCGAACCGGATGGGCAACGCGCACCTGTCCCTGTTCCCGTATGAACCGCTGCCGACCGGAGCCGGCGAGCTGATCGTGATCGCCGGCAATGACGCCCAGTTCCGGCGCCTGGCCGAGGTGCTCGACATCGCGGAGGTCGCGGGCGATCCGCGATTCGCGACCGTCGGAGCCCGCAACGACAACCGCGAGACGCTGCGCCCGATTCTTCTCGATCGGCTCGCCACCAAGTCCGCGAACGAGTGGTTCGACATCCTGACCGCGAACGGGATCCCGTGCGGGCCGATCAACGATGTCCGCGGCGGTGTCGAGTTGGCTACCGAGATCGGGCTGGAGCCGGTGGTCGACTCCGGCGGCATCCCGACCGTGCGCAATCCGATCCGGATGTCCGCGACGCCGGCCCGGTATCACCTGGCCCCGCCCCGCCTCGACGAGCATGGCGACGAGATCCGCGCCTGGCTCGCCGCCGGGACCGCCTAGGGTCGAAGCTAGATATGTCGACCCCGCCATGCAGCACCACGAGATGCAAGCCGGGACAGAAGGGCAGCCCATGACCGAATATCCGACCGCGCTCGGAGTCTCCACCGTCGACCGCATCTCGCTGTTCGGTGACGACCTGGCTGCCGACCTGATCGGCAAGGTCAGTTTCGGCCACCTCGCCTACCGGCTCATCACTCTTGAGGATCCGACGCCCCAGCAGGCACGGGTCTTCGAGGCGGTCCTGGTGGCGCTCGCCGACCACGGATTCACGCCGACCGCCATCGCGGCCCGGCTTACCTACCTCAGTGCCCCCGATGCGATTCAGGGCGCGCTCGCCGCCGGCCTCCTCGGTGGCGGCTCCCGGTTCCTCGGCGTCAGCGAGGACACCGGCGCCTTCCTGAGCGCCGCACTCGCCACCTCGACGACACCGCCGACCACCGATGCCGAGTTCGACGCTCTGGCGCGCGACGCCATCGGCCGACGCCGCGCCGCCGGCGGCTTCGTCCCGGGCCTCGGCCATCACCTGCACAAGCACGGCGATCCGCGGACGCCGGTGCTGATCGGCATCGCCCGGGAAGAGCGGCAGTATGGGCCACATCTCGCTCTCTTCGAAGCGGTCGGCCGGGTGGCACCGGACGTGCTCGGCCGCACCCTGCCGCTGAACGGTGCCGGTACCTGTGGCGCGATCCTCGCCGACCTGGGCTTCCCCACCCCGCTCCTGCGCGGCGCGGTGCTGCTCGCCCGCTGTGCCGGCCTGCTTGGCCACATCGCCGAGGAGATCCGCCAGCCGATCGCCGCCGACATCTTCCATGAGGTCGAGTCGCACGCGGTCTACCACGATCCGCGGGGCTGACATGCCGCCCCGGGTGGTGTTCGGGATCGGTGCGGTGCGCGATCTCGCCACCGAAGTCGACCAGCTCGGAGCACGCCGGCTGCTCGTGGTGGCCGGCCGCCGGGAACTGGACCGGCAGGCGCCGCTGCTGGCCGAGCTGGGCGGTCGCGTCAGCGGGACCTTCGACGGCGTACGCCCGCACGTGCCGGTGCCGGTCGCCGAAGCCGCCCGGGCAGCGGCCGAGGCCTCGGCAGCGGACGCGATCCTTGCCATCGGCGGTGGCTCCGCGATCGGCACCGCCAAGGCGATCGCGCTGACCACCGGGCTGCCGATCGTCGCCGTGCCGACCACCTATGCCGGCTCGGAGATGACCCCGGTGTGGGGTCTCACCGACCAGACCGGAAAGCGCACCGGCACCGATCCCCGGGTGGCACCGCAGGTCGTCATCTACGATCCCGACCTGGTCGCTTCGCTCCCCCACGCCGAGGCGATGGCCAGCGGGGTGAATGCGCTCGCGCACGCGATCGACGCCCTCTGGGCGCCGAAGATCAACCCCGATCTGGCGGTACGCGCGACCGGCGCCGCCACCGAGCTCACCGCCGGCCTGGACCGGCTCTCCGACGACAGCGACGATCCCGCGGCCCGTTCGGTCACGTTGCACGGCGCGATGCTGGCGGCGCAGGTGTTCGCGGCCGCCGGCTCGGGATTTCACCACAAGATCTGCCACGTGCTGGGCGGTCGCTACGACCTGCCGCACTCGGCCACACACGCGGTGGTGCTGCCGCACGTCGTAGCCTTCAACGTCCCGGCGGCACCGGAGGCGGGAGCGCGGATCGCCGACGCGCTCGGTGCCGGCGACCCGATCCTGGCACTCTTCGCCCGGCTCCGGTCATGGGGCGTACCCCGAAGATTGTCCGATCTGGGCCTGACCGCCGATCAGATCCCGGAGGCGGCAGAGGCCATCCTGCCGGCCGTGCCGTCGTCCAATCCGCGGGCGGTGAGCCGCGCGGACCTGATTGACCTGCTGTCCCACGCCTACGCCGGAGGTATGTGATGAGCTCGATTCAGCCGCTCACCGACGAGGTCGCGGCGAGCTTCTCCGGCGCGTCATCCGACAGGTTCCGGACGGTGATGCAGAGTCTGGTGCGGCATCTGCACGCTTTCATCGACGAGACCCGGCTGACCGAGGCCGAGTGGCGCGCGGCGATCGAGTTCCTGACCCGCACCGGTCACGCCTGTGACGACCGGCGTCAGGAATTCGTGCTGCTCTCCGATGTCCTCGGCGCCTCGATGGCGACCGTCGCGGTGAACGGGCCCGGCGATTCCCGGGCGACCGAGGCCACCGTGCTCGGGCCGTTCTTCGTCGAGGGTTCGCCGCGGTTCGAGATCGGCGACGACCTGACCGGCTCGGCTGCCGGGCAGCCGTGTTATGTGGACGGAACCGTGCGCAGCATCGACGGCACCGCCGTCGCCGGCGCCCGGCTGGAGATCTGGGAGTCCGACGAGAACGGCTTCTATGACGTCCAGCGACCCGGCGCCGACCCGGGTGCCCGCGGTCACCTCTTCACCGCCGCCGACGGATCGTTCTCGTTCTGGTCGGTGCGGCCGGCGCCGTATCCGATTCCCGACGACGGGCCGGTCGGCGAGCTGCTGGCCGCCGCCGGACGCGGACCGATGCGGCCGGCCCACATTCACTTCAAGGTCACGGCTCCCGGCATGCGCGAGCTCACCACTCACATCTTCGTCGACGGCGATCCGCATCTGGCCGGCGATGCCGTCTTCGGGGTCAAGCAGTCGCTGGTCAAGCAGTTCGTCGCGGAGCCGGCCGGTCCGGCACCCGACGGGCGGGTCATGGAACGGCCGTGGTGCCGGGCGCGGTTCGACGTCGTGCTGGCACCGGACGCCTGAGACGAACCGCTGCCCGCTTGCGGGGCCTCGAAAATGGCCTCGATTTAATCGGTTGAGGCGACGCCACGCCTGGTTCTACCGTGACCGCGTGCTGTCTTGATCGAGCCCGTAGAACCGCGACCGCCACCGACGGCGCTCGCGCGAGTCCACCGTAGACCGACGTCCGGTGGGCGATTCCGGCTTGATCACACCGAGGTGTCCCGTGCGTACGCTCACCCTGCCGCAGATCGGATTGCAGCATCCGCGAATCCGGCAGCTCAGGCACGTCATCAACAACACCGCACCAAATCACCGGCAGCTCTTCGTCGCCGAAGGGCTCTGGGCTCACAACATCCTGCTCGACCTCGGTGCCACCGTCGATCTGTTTCTGTGGTGCCCGGAATCGGCCTACTCGGACGAGGCGATCCGGCGTGGCGCCGAGGTGGCGGCGCGCGCGTCCAGCGCGTACCGGGTGTCACCGAGGGTGCTGGAGCGGATCTGCGATCGCGAGCGGCCGGACGGCCTGGTGTCGCTGGTGCAGTTGCCAAGCTGGCCGGCTGACCTGGATCTGGCGAGCGACGCGACGGTGCTGGTGGCCGACGCCATCGAGATCCCCGGCAATCTCGGAACAATGCTGCGCACCGTTGACGCCTGTGGCGGCTCCGCGGTGCTGCTGACCAACCGGCGGACCCGGCTCAGCCACCCCAAGGTGTTCCGCGGCAGCCGCGGCATGAACCTGCGAGTCCCGGTGCTGGACTTCGACCAGCCAGCGGAGGCGATGACCTGGCTCGCCGATCGCGGATTCCGGACCTACCTGGCGACGGTCGGGCCGGACGCGACACCATTCTCCGAGATGACCTTCGCCGGGCGCACCGCCCTCGTCGTCGGCAACGAGCGCTACGGCATCAGCCGGCCCTGGCTGGACAGTGGCCTGCCCCGGATCACCGTTCCGATGCACGGCCGGGCCGACTCGCTGAACGTCTCGGTGAGCGCATCCATCCTGCTCTACGCGGTCCGGTCGGCGCCGGCCCAGGCCTGACCGGCAGCGGTCAGGCGAGACTCGCCCGGGCTCGGGCAATCTTGACCGCTTTGGTCAGCGAGTCGGCGTCGTAGGCGCCGTAGTGCCGCTGACCGTTGATGAAGAACGTCGGGGTCCCGGAGACTCCACTGAGGTCGGCGGAGTCGATGTCCTGGGCCACCCGGGCGGAGAACTCGTGCCGCTTGAGGTCTTCGTGGAACCGGCCCTCGTCGAGGCCGAGTTGCTTCGCGTAGCCCATCAGGTCGGCTCCGGTCAGATTCTCCTGGTGCGACAGCAGCAAGTCGTGCATCTCCCAGAAGGCACCCTGGACCGCGGCGGCTTCGGCGGCTTCGGCGGCGAGCTGCGCGTGCGGGTGGACATCGGTGAGCGGCAGGTGCCGCCAGACGAACCGGACGTCGGCATCGGTCAGTAGCGACGCCCGCACCGCCGGCTCGGCCTTGCCGCAGTAGGGGCACTCGAAGTCGCCGTATTCCACCACCGTGACGGTCGCGTCGGCGGGGCCGCGGATGTGGTCGCGATCCTCGTCCACCATTTCTTCGAGGTCGACGAGCTGCTCCGCGGTGCCGAGGAGCGCCTGCGCCCGGCGCCGCGCCGGAAGCGCCGCGATCATCCGGAACGCGGCCCACATCAGACCGGACGCGAGCACGCCCGCGGTCAGCACGCCGAGCTTCGCCTCGGCGAGTTCCGGGCCGGTGAAGGCGAGCGCCGCGATCAGGAACGACACCGTGAAGCCGACGCCGCCGATCAGGCCGCTGCCGAAGACCGCGCCCCAGCCCACGGCCGGCAGGATCCGGCGCCGCGATACCTTGGCCACCAGCCAGCTGGTGCCGAAGACGGCCAGTGGCTTGCCGATGACGTAGGCCGCGATGACTCCGAGCGTGATCGGCTGCGTGTAGGCGTGCTTCAGGAATCCGCCCGTGATGACGATGCCGGCGTTCGCCAGTCCGAACAGCGGAACGATGACGTAGCTCGTCCACGGATGCCAGAACCGCTGCAGGCGGGCGTTCGGCGACTGGGTCGAGGTGAGCCCCACGGCGGCGGACCGGGCCAGCTCCGGCGTCGGTTGCTCGCGGAAGAGCCGCACCAGGCCGGTCGCCTCCTCCAGGGTCTCCCGGCTCGGGGTATAGGCGGTCGCGGTCAGGCCGATCGCGAGGCCCGCCACCACCGGATCGATGCCGCTGCCGAGCAACGCCGCCCAGACCGTTACCCCGAGCAGCGCGTAGATCGCCGGTTGGTCCACGCCGGCGCGTTTGACCAGGAGCAACACGACGAAGGCCAGCACCGCGGTGACCAGCGGCATAACGCTGACCTGATCGGTGTAGAAGACGGCGATCACGATCAGCGCGACGATGTCGTCAACCACGAACATGGTCAGCAGGAACACGCGAATCCGCTCCGGCAGGCGCCGCGCCAGCAGCGACAGTGCGCCGAGTGCGAGCGCGGTGTCGGTGGACATGGCCACGCCCCACCCGTCCAGATCGCCACTTCCGGCGTTGATCGCCAGATAGATGCCGATTGGAATGACCATCGCGATGAAGCCGGTGGCGATCGGGAGCAGCAGCCGTCGCCGGTCGCGGAGATCGCCGAGGTCCACCTCGCGGCGGGCCTCGAGGCCGACCACCAGGAAGAAGAACGCCATCAGGCCGCTATTGATCCAGACCCGCAGATCCCGGGTGATTCCGAAGCTGCCGAGGCGGATGGTGAAATCCGCGTTCCACACCGACTCATAGGATTTGACGTCGATATTCGCCCAGATCAGGGCCGCGACGATGGCAGCGACCAAGATCCCGGCGCTGCCCGACTCGGTGCGCAGGAACGCTCGGAGCGGCGCGGTGACGTCTCGGCTCGTCCACGGGGTGCTGGTGCGCTCCAGCGCCGGATCGGCCACCACACGATTCTGCCTGATCATGCCGGTGGATTCGGTCGGGCCCGCCAATCATCTCGCCAGACGGCATCCGCACCAGCCCGGACCAGCTACGGGACAGTCCTCGGGCGCGGACGTGATCGGTCAATCTCCGATGGTCAACGTCTGGAGTGCGTACGGCAGATCGACCGCGAGCATCCGGCCGACGCTGCCGACGGCGACCTGGCCGGGCGGATCCGGGCTGGTCGGCACCGGCTTCGATGACGCCACTCCGGCGACCACATAACTGCCTTCCGGCCGGGCAAACACCGAGACGGTGACCTCGCCACCGGATCCGCTGCCGCGGCCCGCCGTGTAGGGCATACCGTGCACGCTGCCGGTGTTCGTCATCGGGATCGCGGTGATCCGCGTCTGCTGTTGCCACTCCGCGGCGATCCGCTCGGGGCTGGTCCGCTTCCAGGCAATCTCACCGGTGATCGTCTCCGATCCGTCGATCGTCGTGTAGGTCATCGGACCGATACCGAGTGGCAGCGCCGTGTCGAGCTGGAGCTCCGCCCCGGGCTGGACATCGGTGATCGGCAACAGGTCGGTGGCCAGCCGCATGCTCATCCGGCGCCCGTCGACCACCGCCATCACCACCCGCCGGTCGGTGATGAATGGCGGGCGTTCCGGTTCGCTGTCCAGGCACGAGGCACCGACCTCGCGGTCCGGGTGGGACAGGAACCCGGCCATGACCGCGATCACGCATGGATCACCGGACTGGACCCGAGCTCCAGTCGGCACCTGGACTCTCCTGCTCCGGGGCATCGCCGCCGCGAGCCGGGCCGACTCCGCGGCGCCACCGGACGGATCCAGACCGCCGGTGACGAGGAGTGCCGGCACCGGGATCGGTGGCATCGCGACGCCACCCGCCGGCACCGCAGCCGGCCGCAGCCGCACCGCGGCGCATTCGGCGGCGAGGTTGCGGGCGGCGTTCGCCGCGCCGGCCGCAATCGCCGGGCTGGCGGCGGAGTTGGCCGGCGGGCTCGGCGCCGGCGCCTCGGCGCAGGACCGCGCGTAATCGGCCAGGCCGAACTCGGTGTGCGAGAGATAGGCCGCCAGATATGGCACCAATGCGCCGGTCATCCCGCCAGCGACAAGCGCGGCCAGTCGTGGCATCTGCGCGGTCCCAGCCCGGCTGCTCATCGAGTCGATGATGGCCGCGGTTGCCACGGTGCCGTCGACCCGGACCGGCTTCGGCCGCCCATCCACCGGCACGGCCAGCATCACCGGGTGCTTCTGCAGCGTCTGATAGAGCCGGCCGATCGCCGCCGCGGTGTCCGGAAACTGCGCGGCGCAGGCCGGCTCGGCGCGACAGTCGGCATCGACCCGGCCGACCAACCCAGCGGTCACCCCGGCCGGCGCCGGCCCGGCGGCACCGTCCAGAACCGCCGCCTCGATGGTGCCCGGATGGCGGCGCAGTGCCTGTTCAGCCACGGTCACGCCGTCGCCCTGGGCAGCCAGGTCGACCCGGGCATAGCCGAACGCGACCCGAGCCGCCTCGACGTCATCGGCGGCCGGGCCGACTCCGTAGTCGCGCAAGTCAATCCCGCGTGCGGTCGCGGCATCGGCACAGGTGCGCAGCGCGGTTTGGCGGATCTGTGCGAGCGCGACTCCGCGGGCCCATGCGTCGCTCGTGGACCGCGTCACGAGTGGGCAGGTCAGCGACGGTTGCGAATACCTCGAACCGCGCGGCGCCAGGAACACGTAGTCGCGATCCCGCAGCAACGGTGCCAGCCGGCTCGCGTAATAGTCGGCATCGCCGATCGACCCGGACATGTCGAGCACCGGCGTGCCCGGCCTCGTTGCGCTCGATCGGAGGCGGATGTAAGCAAGCCGGATGCTGCCGGCCGCCGGATCGGCATGGCCGGTCGACACCGCTAGGTAACCGCAGTCGTAGCCGGCCCAGCCGGTGATCTTGACGACACAGCGCGCCGGTGATGGAGCCGGCGCCGCATGCGCTGCGGTCACCGGCGCCGCGCTCCCTGGCACCGCACCGTGGCCGGCCACCACCGGCCCGGCCGCGAGCGCGACCGCCACCAGCACCGCCACTCGGTGTCGCCGCGTCACCGCCGCATCCGTTTCCGATCCAGACCGGGGCGCCGCAAACGAATGGTGCCGACGCCGTCAACCGGACAAATTATCCGCTGCGCACCCCAGCCGAGCTGGGCAAATCCGCGCACTGACAGGTCTGCCCGAAGTTCTGGGAAATCGATGACCGTCACGATATTGACAATAAGTTTCGCCAGGCGTCTCGTGTACGTAGAAACTTGACCAAGCCTGGGGAGGCCCGATGACGCATGCGCATTCGCATACACCACACCCGCTGAGCCGGCGGCGCCTGCTCAGCGGTGCCGGCGTGCTGGCCGGCGGATTGCTGCTCGGCGGTGCATCCGAATTGATCGCGCCGCCGAAGCTGTTCGGCGCCGTGACTCCGCCGCGGGTCTACAGCCGCGCTGAGTGGAGCGCTCGGCCACCGTCGTCGCCGGTGCAGGTGCTCAGCACGGCGCCCGATCACATCGTGGTCCACCACACCGCGAGCGGCAATTCGGTCGATTACTCGTGGAATCAGGCGGCTCGCCTCTCGCACTGGATCCAGGACCTGCACATGGACACCAACGGCTGGGGCGACTCGGGCCAGCAACTGACGATCAGTCGCGGCGGCTACGTGATGGAGGGCCGGGACCGCAGCGTCGAGATGATCAACAAGGGCGGTCTGGTGGTCGGCGCCCAGACGGCGAATCAGAACAGCCACACCATCGGCATCGAAAACGAAGGCATCTACGTCACCGAGGACACCACGGTCGCGCTCTTCAACTCGCTGGTGCAGACCTGCGCCTGGCTCTGCGTCGCCTACCACCTCGACCCCTATGCCTCGATCGTCGGTCACCGCGACTACGTGACCACCACCGTGTGCCCCGGCGATGTCCTCTACTCCCGACTACCCGAGCTTCGCGACCGGGTCGCGACGGTGCTCGGTGCCTGAGAGGAGAAGCCGCATGAACAAGAAGTGGTTCGCCGCGCTCGCCCTCGCCGGTGTCGCGCTCGCCGTCGGGACCGCCCAGGCGGTGCAGGCCGGCTCGGCGCCCCGGCTCGCCGCCGCGGTCACCCAGACCTCCGGCATCGACGTCAACTCGGCGCAGGGCACGATCAACTGGACCTCCGTGCACAACTCCGGCATTCAATACGCGTACATCAAAGCCACCGAGGGCACGACGGTGAAGGACCCGGCGTTCAACAGCAACTACCCGAATGCCTATTACGCGGGCGTGATCCGCGGCGCCTACCACCTGGCCAAGCCCAACCTCTCCAGCGGTGCGGCGCAGGCCGACTTCCTCGCCGCCAACGGCGGCGCCTGGTCAGCCGATGGCATGACCCTGCCCGGCGAGCTGTTCCTGGAGCCGAACACCAGCGCCGGTGGCTACTGCTACGGCCTGAGCCAGGCTGCGATGGTGACCTGGATCAACAGCTTCATCAATGAATACAGGGTCAAGACCACGCGGTACGCGGTCATCCACACGACCACGTCGTTCTGGAAGCAGTGCACCGGAAACAATTCGACATTCGCCGCGCACTCGCCGCTGTCGATCGAGCACTGGGACACCGTCGCCGGCACCCTGCCGGCCGGCTGGGGCGTCTACACCTTCTGGCAGTCAACCGACTGCCAGCCGGTCGGCGGCGTGCCCGGATGCGCTGAGGGGCAGGTCTTCAACGGCGCCCGGGACCGGCTGGTGGCGCTGGCGAACAACACCTGATGGTTATTTCCGTCACCCACACCGCCACCGGCGGATAAATGCGTTGAGTAATGACCCCCCGACGGGGCAATCTGGAGGCCATTCCAAATCCGGCCTGACCCGCGGGGGGTTTCGCGTGCGCTTGTTCGCAGATCTGTGGTCCGCCTCGCCCCGGCGGGCGGCCATCGTGCTGACCCTGATCGGGTTCGGCGCGGCCGGCCAGGCTACCGCCGCGGCCCTGGCCGGACCCGTGCTGCTCTATCGCACGACGGTGCTGTTCGTGTTGCTCGCGGTGTCGCTCGCGATCGGGGTCGTAGCCGATCTGGCACTTGGCTTGCTGGTCGCCCGGCTGACCGCCGACTGGTCCGCGGGCGTGCGCCGGCAGCTGTGCCAGGTCGCCTTCGGCCAGGCGCTGCCCACCCTCGAAGCCACCCCGGTCGGCGAGCTGCTGGACCGCATCGACAGCGACGTCTACCAGGTCGCCTCGTCGATCCGGGCGCAGGGCGTGCGCATCGCGCAGTCAGCCGCGATCGGCGTGCTCTCGGCAGTGATCGCCATCTTCGTCTGGTGGCCGGCCGGCATCGTCATGTTCGTCGTGGCGGCTTTGCTGGTGGTGCGGCTGCGTCGACCAGCCGCCGCGATCACCACGGTCCGGATGGCCGAGGAAGAGGCCTGGTCCGATCT
>Ga0068863_100004064_pt1 | contig 14451 bp, 15 predicted proteins | sample KBSSwiS62_FD_66596 | JGI IMG/M metagenome (GOLD analysis project Ga0068863, IMG submission 66596) | Switchgrass rhizosphere microbial communities from Kellogg Biological Station, Michigan, USA - KBS Switchgrass S6-2 | ecosystem: Host-associated > Plants > Roots > Rhizosphere > Soil ...
AAATGCCCGCACGCTGGCACTACGGCGAGAATCCGCGCGTCCCGGCCATCGTCTGCGTCGCGGCAAGCGGCTGGATGATTGATACGCAGGCCAATCGCGAGCGCAACCATCACGCCGTCCATGGCGAACATGGCTACGACAACGACGATCCGAAAATGCGCGCGCTGTTTGTGGCACATGGCCCAGCATTTCGCCGCGGCCTGGTCGTGCCGGAGTTCGACAATGTCGATGTCTATCCGCTGCTCACGCGAATTCTGCACATCGATCCGGCGCCGAACGATGGCGATTTTCGCGTCGTCGCACCGATGCTGACGCCAGATTATCGGCGGGAGCAAACTCCACAACGTTGATCGAACTGACTAGACAGCGTTGCGCCTCTTCGCTGGCCGCTCCGACATCGCAGCGGCAATCGCCACCCCAGCGATCTCACGCAACTGTTCGACGCGGCCGGTTCCCAGGCGCTGCGCGACCTCGCCTTGGACCCGCTCCCAAAGCGGCAACGCATTGGCTATCGCCTTGCGCCCCTTCGCCGTAAGCCGCACCTCGGTGACGCGCTGGTCCTCTCCTGCTGCAAGCTCGACGAGGCGATCACGTTGCAGCGGCAGCAGATTGCGTGCCAGCGTGGTGCGGTCAAGGTCCAGATCTTCAGCCAGGGTCATGATCGCAGCCGGCTCGTGGCGTTCGATTGCACGCAGCAACGAGAACTGCGTGACCTTCACGCCCGCCGCAGCCAGCGCCGAGTCGTAGAGCTGGCTCATCGCGCGCGCGGCGCGGCGCAGGTTGACGCAAACGCACTGCGGTTGTCGTTTCATTAATACGTGTATATACTCCTTTTCTGTCGCAACGCAAGATCACCATGACTTTCGCCATTGCCCGACGCCTCCAAGGCCGCGTTCACTATGCGTGGATCGTGGCCGCGCTGACATTCCTGACCCTGCTCGTCGTTGCCGGCATCCGCGCCACGCCCAGCGTGCTGATCGTGCCGCTGGAACACGCCTTCGGCTGGCCGCGTGACCGCATCACGCTCGCCGTCTCCATCGGGCTATGCCTGTTTGGCTTGATGGGACCGTTCGCGGCAGCCGCGATGCAGCACTTCGGCGTGCGCCGTACGATGATCTTTGCGCTGCTGCTGCTCGCCTCGGCGATGGGCGGCAGCGCTTTTGTCACCTCCCCGCTCGGCCTGATCCTCACCTGGGGCGTGCTCGCCGGTATCGGTACCGGCACGATGGCAATGGTGCTCGGCGTGACGATAGTTACGCGCTGGTTCGATGCGCGCCGCGGCACGGTGCTGGGCCTGCTCACGGCGAGCACGGCGACCGGCCAATTGTTGTTCCTGCCGGTGCTTGCCTGGGTGGTGTCGCATGCGGATTGGCGTTTCGTCGTATGGATCGTCGCCGCCGCCGCGCTGTTGCTGATTCCGCTCGTCGCCCTGCTGTTGCCGGAACGTCCGGCCGACATCGGCCTGCCGCGTTTCGGCGCTGCCACGCTGGATTCCGCTGTCGCCGTGCCCACGAGCAATCCGATCGTCGAAGCGTTCCGCGCGCTCGGGATCGCATCGCGCACGCGCACCTTCTGGCTGCTGTTCGCGACGTTCTTCATCTGTGGCCTGAGCACGAACGGCCTGATCGGCACGCATCTGATCGCGTACTGCGCCGACAACGGCATCCCCGAGGTGCAGGCGGCCGGCATGCTCGCGGCGATGGGCGTGTTCGACATCATCGGCACGACCGCCTCCGGCTGGTTGTCGGACCGCTTCGACAGCCGCCGTCTGCTGTTCGTGTATTACGGGTTGCGTGGATTATCGCTGCTGTACCTGCCCTACTCGGATTTCTCGTTCTATGGGCTGGGCCTGTTCACGATGTTCTACGGCCTGGACTGGATCGCCACCGTGCCGCCGACCGTGCGCCTGACCGCCGAGCGCTTCGGCACGGCGCGCGGGCCGGTTATCTACGGTTGGATCGGCGCGGGGCACCAGATCGGCGCAGCCACCGCCGCATTTGGCGCTGGCGTGCTGCGCGTGCAGACAAATCGGTACATCGAAGCGTTCTTGATCGCGGGACTGATGTGCGCGATTGCGGCGATGCTGGCGTTGATGATTCGGCGTGGCGACCCGGAGCCGGTGTTACAGCCGGCCACAGCGCAGGCTTAGCCCGCCAAGCGCAACAACGTTTGCCGGTAGCGCTCTGCGATACGCTCCTCGTCGCGATGACGGAAATCGCGCACGGTCCACGCGCCATTCACCATCACGTCGCGCACGAGATGCGCATTGCCCGCGAACAGGAAGGTGTCGAGCACCGCGCCGACGCTGCGCGCGGCCAGCAGCGGCGCTCCGTGATCGAGCACGAGCAGGTCCGCACGCGGCGCTTCCTGCGGGGCAACGGGATCGCCACCCTCGAGCGCGCCGATTTCCACACCTGCCGCCTGCGCACCGCCGAACAGTGCCTCGGCCCACAATGTCTCGCCGACGCTATTGCTGGACTCGGATACGGCGATATTGCGATGGCGGGTGATCAGGCGCTGCCCGTATTCGAGCCAGCGTAATTCCTCGACCGGCGACACCGAGATGTGCGAGTCAGAGCCGATGCCGAACGCACCACCCGCCGAAAGATAATCCTTTACCGGAAACAATCCATCGCCGAGATTCGCTTCAGTGGTCGGGCACAATCCGACGACCGCGCCGGTTTCGGCCACGCGCCGTGTCTCGTCCGACGTCATGTGCGTCGCGTGTACGAGACACCAGCGCGGATCGACCGGCGCATGATCGAGCAGCCACTCAACGGGCCGCGCACTGCGAATGCCAAGGGAATCCTGCACTTCGCCGATCTGTTCGGCGATATGGATGTGTATCGGCGCCGCATCGACCAGGCCCGACTCGAGCACCGCGCGCATCGCATCTTCGGGCACCGCGCGCAAACTATGCAGAGCTACGCCGATGCGCAATGTGGCATCTTCCATTTTGCGCAATTGTTCGATCAGACGCAGATAACCCTTCACGTCGTGGCCAAAACGGCGCTGCCGCTCCGACAGAGGCCTTCCATCGAATCCACCGGTCATATACAAGGTCGGCAGCAAGGTCAGGCCGATGCCGGACTCGCGTGCGGCTTCGATCAACGCCAGCGACATCGCTGCCGGATCGGCATACGGCTTTGCGTCCGGCTGGTGATGCAGGTAATGGAACTCGCAAACCTGCGTATAGCCGGCCTTGAGCATCTCGACGTACAGTTGCGCCGCGATCGCACGCAGATCGTCCGGGCCGATGCGCCCGGCGAATGTGTACATGAGCTCGCGCCAGGTCCAGAAAGAATCTTCGGGATTCGTCTGGCGTTCCGCCAACCCGGCCATTGCGCGCTGGAATGCGTGCGAATGCAGGTTCGGCATGCCGGGCAGGACGAATCGGCCGAGCGATGTTGCCGCGCCACGTTCCGCCTCGTCGTCGACACCGCTCAGGGTGCCATTGGCGGCGACGACGATGCGCGCATTGGCACCCCAGCCGTGCGGCAGCCAAGCGAAGTCAGCGAAATAGGCGGTCATCAAACAATCCAATTGGCGAAACCCATGCAGTATGCCATGCGCATCAGGTACCGCGGATTGACCGCGTTATTGGAACCCGGCAAGAAAAATCACGTCCGAGTTGTACTCGAATGCGCCGATGTCGCAATTCAAACCGACGTAACGCTGTAGACCACGCTGATCGTCAATGAGCAAGACATTGTTCTGATCGCTGCAGCCCAAGGCGCCATCGATCATCGCGCTCGGGGGTACCTGGGCGATGGTTTTGGTAGGGCCGCCGTTGTCGCGCAGACTACCCAGCTCATAGAGTGAGTCGAGAGGTGTGGCTGTTCCCAGACTGCCGGCAGCAACGGCACAGTTCACCGTTGGCGAGAATTCGTTGTTGCCATACATGCCGATGCTGCCGGTGCAATCGTCGTAGCTTTGTTCGCCTTGACGTCGACGCTATCGGCGGCGCTGTTTACATTGAATGTGACCGCAGCCCATGCGCCGGCCGCCAGCAACACATTGGACGCGACAAGAGTCCCGATCAAGCGAGCCCTGAAATTGCGGCCTCCGCAACAGGATATTTTGGCGCGGGCGCTCATGGCACCTCAACGCCGTCGGCAAAAATCTCGTTATATTCAAATGCACCGATGTCACAGGTACTGTTGAGTGGATCAGGTGGGGAAGGCGGACGCGGCCTGCCACGCTGGTCGGTGGCGAGGTGCACGCTGTTCTGGTCGACGCAGGCCACACCCCCACCGATCATGCTGCTGGGAGATGCCAGCGCGATGGTTTCCGTCGGGCCGCCATTGCCGGTCAGAATACCCGGCTCATATATTGAGTCGAGAGGCGTGGCAGTCCCGGGGCTGCCGGCGGCAACCGTGCAGTTCGCCGTTGGCGAGAACTTGTTGTTGCCGTACATACCGATGGTGCCCGCACAGTCCTCGTAGGGCTGCATCCCGGCCAGATAGTTTCCCGCCACCAGACTGTTGCGCAGATTCAAAGTTACGCCGGGATAGTTGTAGATACCTGCGCCGATGCCGACGGAATTGGCGTCCGCGTCGGCCTCGTTGTAGGCGATGGTCGAGCTGTAAATATTGCTGGTGCCGCTGTTGTAAATTCCACCCCCGTCACGTAGTGCGTGGTTGTCGCTGAGCGTACTGTTGATCATGACGGCGACGCCAGCGCTGAAAAACGCCCCGCCCAAATAGGAATGGTTATGATCAATCGTGCTTTTTACGATTGTCAGGCCACCCACATTGGATATGCCGCCACCGTAGCCATTGTCACTGACGTTGGATGTAATGGTGCTGCTGTAAATGCCGACCTGATTGGCGTTGTAGATGCCGCCTCCGGCATAGGCTCCGGCGACGTGGTTATCCCGAATCACGACGTTGGTGAGCGTCAAGACACCTTCGTTGTGGATACCGCCGCCAAAACCAACTGGATCGCCATTGCGCAAAGTGACATTGCCGATCACGGCAGTGCGCCCGGCGTCGATCGTGAGCACGCGGTCGGTCGCGTTGCCATTGATGATCGTGGTGGCACTACCCACGCCGGTGAGGGTGATGACGGGATTGCCGGCGGCGGGTGCAGTCAGGTTGAGATCGCCAGTGTTTTCATCTATTCCAGCCACTGGTTTGATAAGCGTATAGGTGTCGGCCGGCAGTTCGATAATGACATCGCCAGCCGACCGGTTCGCCTCCATCACTGCCGCGCGCAGGGTGCAGAAGCCCAGACCGTCGTCGCAGATGCCATCGCCCGGAGTGTCGTCCCAGTTGTCGAAGTTGGTGTTCACCGTAAAGGTCTGCGGTGGTGGTGGGATGGCGCACGCGCTCGTAGCCAGCAGCAGGGTGGCAGCAATCGAAAATCCGATCTCAAGGACAGCGGCGCGCAAACGACATCTTGAATTCACAACTCCCTCCTCAGCAAACGTGGCATTCGATATCCCTACTCTCACGCGATGTGAAGCGCAGCAACAAAAAGGCATGCCACACCACCGACGTAACCAGCGCGTCAGTCAAACCCGTTGGCAAAGATCTCGTTGTATTCAAACGCTCCGATGTCGCAGTTACCGAAGACCGCACCAGGCGTTGCAGGCGGGCGCGACGTGCCACGTTGATCGCTGGTGATGGGGTCGCCGTTCTGGTCCGAGCAAGCCAAACCGCCGTCGATCAAGCTGCTGGGAGGTACGAGAGCCACAGTGTCAGTCGGGCCACCGTTGTTCTGCAGAATGCCCAGCTCATAGATGGAATCGAGAGAGCTCGCAGTTCCTGGCGTGCCCGCAGCGACGGTGCAGACCACGTTCGGCGAAAATTTATTGTTGCCGTACATACCGATGATGCCGGTACAGTCGTCGTAGTCCTGCATTCCAGCCAGGTAGTTGTCCGCCACCACGCTATTGCGCAGATTGAGAGTCGCGCCGGCGTCGTTGACAATGCCCGCGCCGTTGCCCACGGCGTTGGCGTCCGAGTCTGCTTCGTTGAACACGATGGACGAATTGTAGATATTGCCCGCACCGGCAAAGGACTGACGGGAGGAATTTGCAATTCCGCCACCGTCGCCTTTGGCGGCATTGGAACTGATGGTGCTGTTGGTCACGAAAAGGACGCCCAAATTGTCGATGCCGCCGCCAACATTCGCACTATTGTTGGAGATGGTGCTTTGGCGTACGTTGAACGTGCCGTAATTCCGGATGCCGCCACCATCGTTTGCGATGTTCTTGCTCAGGGTGCTTCGAGCCAGCGTGACACCGCCGCTGGGCTGATTGACGATCGCGCTGCCAAAATTGCTGTCGATCGTAGTGAGCGTCACGCTGGAATTGGCGCCATAATTGTAGATTACATCGCCATGATTTCCCGACAGCGTGCAATAGCTCAAACTGAAACTGGTGTCACTGTAGATGACACTGCCAATACCCGTGTTGCCCGAGAATGTCACGCGGACTGCCGAGAACGAGCCCGCGTTGTCGATGCCGCCACCTGCGCCGGAGCTTACGCCACCGGCATTGTTGTTGATGGTGCAATCTGCGAGCGTAAGAGCGCCCAGGTTGCGGATACCTGCGCCGCCATTCAAGGACACAACCAACCCGTTGACGATCGAAACTCCGGAGATATTCACCGCACGGTTGGCCCCTATGTCGAACACGCGATCGATCCCGTTGGCGTCGATGATCGTGGTGGCAGCACCAGCACCCGTGATAACGGTGGGTCCAGGGCTGTAACCCGCGGGAATCGATAGATTGAGGTCGCCTTTTTCCTCGCCATCCGTGGCATCTGGAAATATCTTCAGGGTGTAGTGTCCTGCCGGCAGGGTGATCGTCGCCCCTGCATTGGGCGCCCGATTCGCTTCCATCACCGCCGCGCGCAGGGTGCAGATGTATGGTTTGGTCGGTGTGACCGAGCAGTTGCCGTCGCCGGGACTGACGTCCACGCCATCCTCGATGCTGTTCACTGTGAACACAACCGCGGCGCTGAGACCGGTCGCCAAAAGCAGACTGGCCGCGATCGACATTCCGGCCATGCGGATTCCGCGCGCGAGCACAATCGCCACTGTTCGTGGATTCACGGCCTCTCCTCGCGCAGCCGCGACGGGGCCGATTTCAGCAATCTACGCCGAATGCAGGCAAGGCGCCACGGATAATTGGTGATTTCCTGATTGTATCGTCGGTGTTCCCGGCGGCTTTGCATGTGCAGAGCCGCACAAGGCAAGCTCATCACGCGACGCGTACTCCGTTGCCCGCGCCATCTAGCCATTGCTGTCCGCGAGTATTTGCGTCCACAATCATGTCGATACCCACTTGCGATACCCAACAACCAATGAACTCGCCACGCTGGGATGGACTGCTGCTGGACTGCCGCCTTGCCACACTGTCGGATAACGGCCAGCCTTATGGCCGCATCGAAAACGCCGCGTTCGGCTGGAAGGACGGCAAAATCACGTTTGCCGCGCCGCAAGCGCAGTTGCCGGATAAACCCGAGGCGCTGACCGATCGCGTCGAATCTCTGCGCGGCGCTTGGATTACGCCGGGATTGATCGACTGCCACTCGCACCTGGTGTTCGCGGGCAATCGCGCGCACGAATTCGAATTGCGCCTGCACGGCGCAGGTTACGAGGAAATCGCGCGCGCCGGCGGCGGCATCGTCTCGACGGTGGAACATACGCGGGCCGCCAGCGAAGACGAGCTGCTGGCGCAATCGCTGCCACGCGCACGCGCGTTGCGCGCGGATGGCGTAACGACGCTGGAAATCAAGTCCGGTTATGGTCTCGACTTCGAAAGTGAAGCGAAGATGCTTCGTGTGGGACGCCGCATTGGCGAAGAGCTGGGGCTTGATGTGCATACCACATTCCTTGGCGCGCATGCCGTGCCTCCGGAATTTGCCGGACGCCAGTCCGACTACGTCGATGAACTTTGCGTGCGCATGCTGCCGTCTATTGCACATGAAGGCCTGGCTGATGCCGTCGACGCATTCTGCGAAAACATTGCATTCACGCCGACCGAAACCCGCCGCGTATTCGAAACCGCCCGCACCCTGGGCTTGCCGGTGAAGCTGCACGCGGATCAGCTTTCGGATCTGAATGGCGCAGCGCTCGCGGCCGAATTCAACGCACTGTCGGCCGATCATCTGGAGTACACGAACGAAGGCGGCGTGCGTGCGATGGCGGCTGCGGGTACCGTCGCCGTGATACTGCCTGCCGCATTTTATACTTTGCGCGAAACCAAGCTGCCGCCAATCGAGCAATTCCGCGCGCATGGCGTGCCGATGGCCGTGGCGAGCGATCTGAACCCGGGAACTTCCCCGGTGCTGTCGCTGCGTCACGCGATGAACTTGGCCTGCACGCTGTTTCGCCTGACGCCGGAGGAGGCATTGCGCGGCGCGACAGTGAACGCTGCACGCGCCCTGGGTTTGACCGATCGTGGCACGTTACAAGCCGGGCAGCGCGCAGACTTTGTGGTTTGGGATATCGAGCATCCCGCGGAACTGTGTTATTGGATCGGCGGCAGTCTGGCGCGAACTGTCCACGTTGCCGGTTCGATCCGCAATCGCCAGAAATGCGAAGCCCCGCGGTAGCGGGGCTTCGGATTCGACATTCGAGGCGTTCAGCCTGCTTTCTTCGGCGCTACCTTTTTCACCACCGGTGCGGCCTTCTTGGCTGCGGCTGCTTTCGGCGCTGCAGCCTTCTTCACCGCGCCGGCCTTGGCCACAGCCTTGTGCGGACGCGCATTGCCATAGCTGCGGATCGAGATCTTGCCTTTGCGCGTCTTGCGGTCGCCTCTGCCCATCTTGAGTTTCTCCGGAAAAGTGATTGGTTTGCGGTTGCGTAGCTTACCACGGCCACGCACCATGATTCCGCCATGAGCCTATCCCGCGACCGGCGCTTTTCTAGGCACTGGATTCCGGCTTTCACCGGAATGGCGAGGAAGAATTGGTGTGCTCATGGCAGTCCGCACCGGCACAATCCTCATGCTCAATCTGCACCGTCGCATGCGTGATGCGAAAGTGCTCGCGTAGCACGCGTTGCACGCGCGCGAGCGCGTCGTCGGCTTCGGCGCTTTCGACAAGCCGCACATGCAAGGTCGCCAAGTGCTGGCCGCCGGCGAGCTGCCACACGTGCACGTGATGCACGTCCGCGACGCCCGCCTGGGCCCGGATTGTTTCGATCAGCGCAGCGGATTCCAAATCCTCCGGTGTGCCTTCGAGCAGAATATGCGCCGAGCGGCGCAGCAGCTTCCAGGCGCTGCCCAGAATCAGCAGCGCGACGATGATCGAAGTGACCGGGTCGGTCCACAACCAGCCGAACCGCCAGATCAGCAGTGCCGCTATCACTGCGCCCAATGAACCGAGCAGATCGCCGAGCACGTGCAGGCGCGCTCCGGCTACGTTGAGATCGTCATGCGCATGTTGATGCCCGCCAAGCACGCGCAAGACGATGAAGTTGACCACGAAACCTGCTGCGGCGATCGCCAGCATCGCTTCGGCGCGAATCGGCGCGGGCGCGAGCAAACGCGATGCCGCTTCCACGCCGATCCAGACGACGATCAGAAACTGCATCAGCGCGTTGCTGTAGCCCACGAGGACTTCCAGCCGCGCGTAGCCGAAACTGCGCAGCGCATCGGCCGGGCGCCGCGCGAAATGTGCGCCGGCCCAGGCGAGGAGTAGCGCAACGGCATCCACGAGCATATGGCCGGCGTCGGCCAGCAGCGCCAGCGAACCCGACCACCAGCCGCCCAGCGCTTCGGCGAGCAAGGTGAGCACGGTCAGCACGAACGCGAACAGCAGGCGCCATTCCGCGGTCGCGGGATGATGATGATCGTGGGAGTGAGCGTGCGCGGACATCCGCGCCGATCCTAAGAGCTTAGGCTGGCGTTACACAATCGCAGACGGGATGCCGGACACGCAAATTCGTCAGATGCGCCAATGCCACGCAACTGCCACCAAGCACCACCAGCAGGGCGTGCAGGCCAATCGTATCGTGGCCGTCTACGAGGAAGCCGCCGATCCAGAGCAGCAGCAGGCCCGGAACAAGCAGGGTCAGCGCTCGCCCATCCCGATGCCGGCGATAGCCGTGCAGCAGGACCGTGAGCGCCAAGGCGCTGGCACAGGCGATGAAAATACGCTCGAACAGGTGATCGGCCAGAAAACCCAAGCCGAGCGCCGGCAGCACGGCAAGCACGAACGGCAGGGCCGCGCAATGCAGGGCGCAGATGAGCGAAGCCGTCGCGCCGACGCGATCGGCGAGGTGCGCCAGGGCGTGGCGATGAAGCGGCGCAGCATTGGGAATAGCGAGTCGCATGATTGATATATTATATCATTCTATGCCGTCGCGGCAATATCCCCGCCCCGCCGCTCGCCCAGCGTCAGGAGCATGCGCGCGAGGATGCCGCAGGCGGCCAGTGTCCAGACGATCATCGCCCCGCTGGGCAGATCGAGTATCGCCGACAGGACCAGCCCGGCGACGTAACCGGCCGCGCCGATCGCATAGGCGGCGATCATCCGGCGCGCTCCGCTCATGCCCGCCGTCGCCAATGCCGGAATGATCAGACTGGCGAAAACCAGGTAGACGCCGACCAGCTGAACGGATGCCGTTATAGCCAGCGCGAACAGTCCGTAAAACAACGGGCCCGCCAGGTGTGCGCGCTGCCACCACATGATCACGAGCAATGCCGCGGACAGCGCGGCGACGCCGATCAGGTGATGCAGATCGACCCAGAGGATCTGCCCAACGAGCAAATCCTTCAGATGCTCGCTGCCATGCGGATTGTTCGCGAGCAGCAGCAGGCCGCCGGTCGCGGCAAGCACGAACAGCGTGCCGATCAGCGGTTCCTGATAGTCCGGCCATTTGCGGTCGGTCCAGGTCAGCAGCGCGCCGCCGGCGAGCGCCGCGACTGCCGCAGCGATCTCGACACCGATGCCCTGTTCGTCCATGCCGAAATACTGCGCCAGAATTACGCCGAGTGCAGCGACCTGCGCGATGGCCAAGTCAATGAAGATGATGCCGCGTGAAAGCACCTGCTGGCCGAGCGGCACGTGCGTGGACAGCACGAGCAGGCCGGCGAGGCATGCCGGGCCGAGAATGCTCAGCTCGAGTCCTTGCCAGTTCATTTGGCCACCGCGAGCAATTTATCGATCGTCGAATCGAACAATCCGAACAGATCCTTCGCCTGAGCGTCACCGCCAACCGTGAACGGCAAGGTCACGGCAGGCACGCCGGTTTGCGTGGCCAGCCAGTCGCCGGGCTTGGGATCCTGGTACGCGGCGCGCACGATCGCCAGCGCGTGCGCGCTCTTGGTGAGGTCGACAAGGCCTGCCAGATGTCCGCTCGTCGGCGGCACGCCCGGCTTGGGCTCGAGCGCACCGATCTGCTCCATGCCGAGCCACTGCAGCAGATAGATCCAGCTCCAATGATGCACGACGACCTTGCGCCCTTTCAGCGGCGCGGCCTTGGCTTCCCAGGTCTTGATCGCGGCCTGCCAGCGCGGCGTGAAGTCCGCGAGTTTTTGCTGGTACGCGGCCGCATGACCAGGATCGAGTTCAGCAAGCCGTGCATCGAGCGCCTTGGCGATCACCAGCATGCGATACGGATCGAGCTGAAAATGCGGATTGCCGCCAGGATGGATATCGCCTTCGGAGCGATCGAGGTTCGTCGGCTTCTCCAAGGTCGTGATCTGATCCGAAGCCATGAAATAACCGGTGCCGGACGCGACCTTCGGATTGCCGGCCTGGCGGATCAGCTGCGGCAACCAGCCGATTTCGAGTTCCGCGCCGCTGCACACGATCAGATCGGCGCGACGCACTTTCGCGATCAGGCTGGGCTTGGCCTCGATCACGTGCACGTCCTGCAGCGCGCTTGTGCCGACGTCGACCTGCACGGCATCACCGGCCAGTTCGTGCACGAGTGCTCCCCATTCCGGCTCGCACGCGAACACTTCGAACGCACCGGCGGATCGCGCGCTGATCGAGAGCAGCAAGAAACAGAACAAATATACAATTCTCATTGTGCAACCTTCTAGAATTTGTGAGCACCGTGCGCGCCCAGGCTCACGTCGTATTGGAGATAGATGGCGTTGTCGGCAGCGCCGCGCAGCGGATCGTCGTGGCTGTACTGCAGGCGGAAGAAGCTGAACTCGCTGTTGCGCCAGGTGAGTTCGACGCTGTGACGCACTGGATCGAATCCCGTCGCGAACGGATTGTCCGCGCCGGCCCAGAGCTTGTCGAACCGATAACCGGCATCCCACGTGCGATTGAAACGATAAACGCCTTCAAGATAGACGCCGCGGCGAGTACCGATCCACGGTTGTTCCGGCACTGGATCGCTCAGGTCGATCGCAGCATCGGTCGGAGCCGCATAAGTGCCATGGCGCCGGTCGAGGAAATATTCGCTGCGCAGCGTGACGCCGCCGTCTTTCGTGTTCCCGTTCGGCGCCCATTTCCATGTCGCGTCGGCCAGGTACAGCGTGTTGTCGCCACTGAAACCGTCGTCGGCTCCCGTGGTACTCGCCTTGAGCATCGACACGCCGGCGAGCCAGGAATTCTCGGTGCCGACGTCGCCTCCGGCATGCGCGAACAGTGTGTGCGCACCGACGCCACTGTGGTTTGCGCCGGCTGTCGGAAAATTCTCGCCGCGGAAGACCTCGGCGCCGAGTTCGAGGAAAAGATCCAGCGGTGCCACCCAGCGCAGCTGTGCGCCGTCATCGCCGTATTGATCGGCCAGGAACGCCTGATACGCGAGCGGCCGATCGACGAAGTTGTCGGTGTGTGCATGATGACTGTTCAGATAGCCGATATTCGAGAAGAAGCGACCGGCGCGCACCCCGAACCCTTCGGGCAGCGCAAGCGTGTCGATATAGGCCTCCTCGATGCTCGTGCCGACTTTGCCATTGTCGTCGTCGTAGCTGACCGTGAACTGGCCATAGAACTTGTCATCGACATTGGCCGCGAATGAAATTTCGCTTTCACCGAGCGACAAGCCCTGCGGTCCCGACCCGGCGACATTCGGAAACCCGGCATGCACGTAGCTGTCGGGGTTCATCGAATGATGCGCGTAGTCGCCATTGAGGATCACGGCGATCGCCGGATTGAACGCATTGCCGTTCGCCCCGCCGGGATTCGGCGCCGAGCTTTCGCGCGGCGCGGCAACCGCCGCCGTTGCTTGTGTCTGCTGTGCCGCCTGCATCGCAGCTTTCATTTTTTCCAATTCCGCGTTTGCGGCATCGGCTGCCGCAAGCGCCGCCGCCGCCTGTTCACGCAATTTCTGCCCTTCGGCCTCGAGCGCGCGCAAGCGCGCGTCGAGCGCCTGCAACGTCGCATCCTGCGGATCAGCCGCCTGCGCCGCCGAGACGGTCAACACCAAAGCAGCCGCAATGCCGCATAACGCCCTTCTCATGCCCATTCCTTAGCCCGGCTATCGGGATGCTCAATAAACGATACGTTATAATATAACGGTACTTGAGCAAAGCGCCAGCCCAACGAATGGCATAGGGCGCATGTCGCGCCCGGGTATCAGGAAGGAATCAGGCCGAGGCGCCGCAACGCTTGCACACACCGTGCACCTCGAGCGTCTGCGCGCGCGGGCGGAAGCCGAACGCCTTGGCCTGATCGTTGAGCAAGCCAGCGACGCGTTCGTCGCAGATTTCGGTGGCGGATTCGCAGACATCGCAGATCAGGAACGGCACCTGATGCACGACGCTCGGGTGGTGGCAGCCGACATAAGCGTTGATCGACTGCAGCTTGTGGATGAAGCCGTTTTCGAGCAGAAAATCCAGCGCGCGATACACAGTCGGCGGCGCCGCGTTGCTACGATCGTCCTTGAGCCGATCGAGCAAGTCATAGGCCTTGACCGGCTTGTGCGACTCAGCGATCAGTTCCAGCACCTGCATGCGGATTTCGGTCAGACGCAGCCCACGCATCTCGCACGCCGCGGCCACCTCGTGCACAAAGCCTTTCGCGTTGTGCGCGTGATGATGATGCTCGGCGTGGGCGGGTTTGGCGGGCATCTCGGCTAGATCGGGGCTGACGGCGCTCGTTCAAGTTCGTGCCGATGATAGCACCGCGGCTAAGAGCCGGATGACCTCAGCTTTGCGCCGCAATGACGACAGTGCGCGTCGCCCGCGCCGACCTCGCCCTTGCACGCCGGACAAGTCGGTTTCGGCTTCGGCGCAGGCAGGCACAAAGAAATGATCCAGCCGATCGGCCCAAGGGTGGCACCCAGGATGGCATCACGTGTGACGGCATTCTTGCGCTTGCCGATCCATGCGCCGACGACAGCACCCACCACCGTGAATGCGATCGTCCAGAACCACAGCGTCGGATCGGTTGCTGCTGCCGTGCATTCCTGCAGCAGCTGATTAGCCTGATCAGGGTCGGTCGGGTCAAGGCTCGTCAGGGCGCTGAGATCGCAGCTCATGACGAGTCAGGCACCGGTTTTGGCCAGCGCATCCTCGATGCGCCTGAGCGC
>Ga0068863_100004074_pt1 | contig 14435 bp, 13 predicted proteins | sample KBSSwiS62_FD_66596 | JGI IMG/M metagenome (GOLD analysis project Ga0068863, IMG submission 66596) | Switchgrass rhizosphere microbial communities from Kellogg Biological Station, Michigan, USA - KBS Switchgrass S6-2 | ecosystem: Host-associated > Plants > Roots > Rhizosphere > Soil ...
CGGCGCCCACGGGGCCACTGCCTCCACGGTCCACTGACCGACCAGCGGCTTCAGCTTGCGCAACTCGGCTTTCGCCTCTGCCTCCATCGGCTCCCTGTACCCATTATCGCCGCGGCCAGTACAACGCTTTCGCGGAATCCACGGAACGAACAAGGGCCGCCCGAAGGCGGCCCTTGCGCTGGTGCATGGAACGGGCGGGGAAGTAGCGGCCGGGTGGGACAACGCCCGGCCTTCCGCGCTCGCCGGTGCCCGGGGTGGATTCCACCGGGCGCCCAAACCAGTGCGGCGCCTAGCGGCCCTGCACCTCCAGAGTCCCTTCAAGCATGTGACTCAAAATTAGGACCACCTCCTTTCTCTGGTCCCGGAATTGAAGCAAACCGGTCCGTCGCGCTCTACAGCCGCTATTTGCTTGCCGTCGCGGTGGCGCTCGTGTAGGCGGTGCCGGCGAGAACCGCGGCGGTGAGCGTGTTCGTGAAGTTGCCGCTGGCCGGAGCCGTGTAGGTGAAGCGCGTCGTGGAGACGGCGGGGCCGGTCGCGGCGATCGCCAGCGACGCCCCTTCGACGACGGTTCCACCGGTCGCGGTCACCTTCGCGGTGTGGCCGCTGCCGAGTTCGGAGACGGTGTTGCCGGCGCTGTCGGTGACGCTGACGTTGGCTTTGACCGTGCCGCTGTTGCCGAGCAGGGTGATCGGGCAGGTGAAGAGACAGGGCGAGCCGATGCTGCCGGCGCTGGCGACGACGCTGGTCAGGGCCCAGCGCGCGGCGGCGCCGACGGAGACGGTGAAGACCACCGGGGCCGCGGTGGAGATCGTGCCGTCGGTCGCGGTGACGTTGGCCACCTCGGCCTTGTTCAGTTTCAAGACGCGGGTGGCGGTGGCGCCGTTGGTGAACGTCAGCACCGTCGCCGCGCCGAAGTTGATCGCGGTTCCGGCGGTGTTGGTGACGTTCGGGGCGGCGCCGCTGGGACTGGTCGTGGCGCCGGAGAAGGTGATGCTCTTGGAGCCCGTGTAGGAGGTGGCGGTATTCCCGTAGGCGTCCTGAGCGGTCGTCGTCAGGTTGTCGCTGGCCGCCGCCACCGGCGTCAGCGTCGCCGCCGTCAGCACCAGCTTCACCGCGGCGCCGGCGACCGGGGTGACGCTGACGGCGGTATTGGTGATCGTCCCCTCGGTCGCCTTGACGGAGGCGGCGGTTGCGCTCTTGTAGAGCACCATCTCGCCGTTGACTTCGCCCGAGGCGGTCGCGACGCCGGCGGTGAAGACGATCGGCGTCGCGGTCCCGAAGGCGATGTCGTTGCCGGCTGAGTCGGAGACCGTCGGCAGGTTGCCGCCGGGGCTGGCCACGGCCCCCGAGAAGACGAGGTTGTGGGAGCCGGTGTAGGCGGTCACGGTGTTGCCGTAGGTGTCCTGGGCGGTGATCGTGAGATCGTCGCCCGACCCCACGACGGGCGTGGTCGACTGCACGGCGAGGGCATATTTCGCCGCCGCGCCGGCCGTGACCGTGATCGCCGGCGGCGAAGTCGTCGTGATCGCGCCCTCGGTGGCGGCGACATTGGCGGTCCCGGCGCTGTAGAGCTTCAGCACGCCGTTTTTCGAGGAGGCAACAGCGGCGACGCCGGCGGTGAAGGCGATCGCCGTCGCCGTGCCGAAGGCGACCACCGTGCCGGAGCTGTTGACGACGGTCGGAGCGGTGCCGCCGGGGCTGGACGAGGCACCGGAGAAGACCAGCGAGTGGGAGCCGGTGTAGGTGGTGACCGTGGCCTCGTTTTGGTCCTTGGCGGTGATCGTCAGGTTGTCGGCGACGCCGACCGCGGTCGTCGACGCCGCCGCCGTCACCGTGAAGTGGGTCGCTTCCCCGATCGTGACCGTGGCCGAGCGGCTCGAGCTGGTCGCGGTCCAGGAGCGCCAGACGGCGGTGACCGTGTATTCGTGAGTCCCGATCCCGACTTCGCTGTCTTTGCAGCTGGTCGCCGCCGCCGGCACGGCCGGAGCCGCGCAGGTACCGCCGGGGGCTCCCCCGTCGCGGGTGACGTAGTACTTGACCGCTTCTTCGCCGGGAGCGGTGGCGGCGCTCCAGGTCAGCGAGACCGTCCCCCCGGCCGCCGCCGTGGCCGCGGTGATCGTCGGTTTGGTCAAGCTCGAGACGGCCGCGCTGGCGCTCCCTAGGCCCTGCGAGGTGAAGTAGGCGAAGGCGCTGCCGACTATCGCCGCCATCAGCACGACGGCGGTGAAGGCGCCGGAGGCGCGGACGGGGAGTGGCCGCTTCAACCGTGCGCCTCTCCGGAGAAGGCCAGCGGGAACTGGACGCCCTGGCAGGCGTCCTGGTCGACCGGCAGATCCCGCAATGCCAGCGCGGGTGGAGCCGCGCCCGCGTCCGGCAATCTGACCGAGCCTCCGGCGGGGATCCTCACCGGCGCCTTCGGCGAGGCGCTCGACGGAATCAGCTCGAGATTGGCGGCGCTGGGGCAGCCGGGGGGATCAGCCGTCACCGCGACCCGCAGGCCGGTGACGAGGATCGGGGCCGAGTTGGGGTTGCTCAGCCGCAGCGGCAGCGACACCGGCGGGGCTCCCGGGTAGAGCCGGCCCAGGTCCGCCGGGTCGGGCTCGATCAGGAAGCTCCGCGGCTGCGACTGTACCCAGCCGAACCGCGCCGGCAGGCTGCGCTTGCCTTCGCTTTCGGCGCGGACGAGGAAGAGATGCGAGCCGACGCCGAGACCGCGGTAACCGACCCGCGAACCGCACGGCTTCCAGGCGGAGGCGTCGAGCTTGCACCGCAGGGTCTGCTGGGGAAGGCGGGTCACGAAGCGGAAGCTGACGGTGGACGAGAGCGTGTTCTTGCCGGGATGACGAACGATCCGCGGGCGCGGCGGCCGGGCGGCCGGGCGCGAGCCCTGGGTCGGACCCGCGGCCGCATCGGCCGCAACCGGGAGCTGGACCCGGCCCGGCGTGGGCCCCGACGCGGCGTAGGCCACCGCGGCGAGGCACCCGGTGGCGCCGATCAGCGCCACCAGGGCCTTGCTCGCGGCGGCCCGCCTGCTCTGGTTCCGGAGATCGAACATGTCGCGGTCGCGAAGGGCGGCTTGGGGTTGCCCAAGCCTCTCGATGCGACCTCCTCGTGACTAGTTGCTCGCCAGGCTCAGCGTCAGCGTCGCGCCCTGGCAGGCGTCCTGGCTGATCCCGGTGTCGTTCATCGTCAGCGTCCCGGTCGGGGTGACGCTCTGGTTGTTCCCGGAGGCAAACGTGCTGTTGACGACCACGGCCGGCATCGTGAAGTCCGGGTTGCCGCCGGTGATCACTTTGCTGCAGGTCGAGTGGCCCGCGTCGACGGCGATTCCGGTCAGCGTGATCGTGCCGACCCGCTGTTTCGCCGAAGACGGGTTGTCGATCGTGAACGTGACCGGCGAGGAACCACCCGGGTAGAGGGTCGAGGAGACCGTGCCTTTGATCGTCACGGCGGAGCCGCTGCCGACGGTCGCGGTCGCGGTGCCGGAGCCGGTCGAGGTGAAGTACGCGATGGCGATTCCGGCGACGGCGAGCACCGCGACGGCGGAGATAGCGAGGAGTGCCCGCTTCTTGGAGATCCAGAGCATTTTGAAACCCTTCCGATTGCGAATTCGACGGAGCGTGCGCTCCCTTGATTCGGCCCCATCGACGCAGTCTCAAGAACTCTTGAACCTTGAATGGACAGGAGCTTTTACGGACGGATGTCCACCCCGAATTTTGTGCCGCTGTGTCCAACCGGCCGTTTGGCGGCGCTACGAAACGGCAGACTTTTCGCGCTCAAACGCGATTTGAAGGGTCCGCGCCTCGCTGATCGTCGCTTCGGCATCCTCGCGCGACTTCCAGCCGCCGACCTCGACCTGCTTGTGCTCGAGGTCCTTGTAGACGGAGAAGAAGTGCGGAATCTCCAGTTTCAACTGCTCGGGCAGCTCCTCCAGGCAGGTGACCGCGTTCCAGCCCGGATCGCTGACCGGGACGCAGACGATCTTGTCGTCGATCCCCGCCTCGTCCTCCATCTCGAACATCGCCACCGGGTTGACCGGAATCACGCAGCCGGGAAAGGTCGCCTCGGAGACGCAGACGAGGCAGTCGAGCGGGTCCCCGTCCTTTCCCCGGTGGTCGATCAGAAAGCCGTAGTCGGCCGGGTAGACCATCGACGAGGAGAGGAAACGATCGAGCACGATCCGCCCGGTCTCCTCGTCGTACTCGTACTTGTTGCGCCCGCCCTTGGGAATCTCGACGAAGGCGAGCAACTGTCCGGAGAGATCGACGTGGGTCATCGCAGTGCGCCCGACTGGATTCGAACCAGTGACCTTCGGTTTCGTAGACCGACGCTCTATCCAGCTGAGCTACGGGCGCGAGGTTGGGGCCGTAGCCCCGAGGGAGGCGATTCTAGGGGCTTTGGCCGGTTCGGCGTCTAGCTGCGGGCCGGTTGAGCCGGACGTGCCAGCGGACGGTGGCGCTGGCGACCTGGGTGCCGTCGCCGTCGCTGAGGACGACCTCGCAGGGGAACTCGACCTTGCCGTCGCGATCGAGGGTGGCGAGCGCCTCGTCTTTGGGCAGCCCCAGGGTGGCGGCTGCCTCGATCGGGCCCTTGGCGATCTTTTCGTAGTTGATGTCAGCGGAGCGGGCGAGCGGGGTGATCTCGCCCATGCGCTCGGCGAAGGCGCCGACGAAGGCCGCCCCCGAGGCGGTCTCGGCGACGGTGAAGAGGGCACCGGCATGCTGGGAGCCGACGTGGTTCTTCAACTCCTCGCGCTCGGGCAGGAGGGCGACGGCCTCGCCCTCGCCCATGCTGGTCACGGTGACGCCGAGGTGGCCGGCGAAGGGGATCGCCATCGTCATGCCCTTTGCGATTGCGTCGAAGTCGGTCATCGAAGTACCCCTGTCCGGCCGCGGCTCAGCGGCCCTGGAATTTGGCGTGGCCGGGGCCACCGTGCTCGAGGAAGGTCTTGACCGCGTTCTGCAGATCCTCGGTCGCGAAGAGGTCGGCGGCTTCGGTCCGGGTCGCCTCGTCGGCGGCGGGCAGGCCGCCTTCGCGGAAGCGGCGGAGGATGTGCTTAGTCATCGCGTGCGCCTTGGTCGGGCCGGCGGCCAGCTCCTCGGCCAGGGCGCGCGAGCGCTGCTCGAACTCATCGGCGGGGAAGATCGTGTTGACGACTCCCCAACGCTCCAGCTCCTCGGCGCCGAAGACGCCGCCGTCCATCACGAACTGGCGGGCGCGGCCGCTGCCGGCGCGCTCGGCGAAGCGCTGGGTCCCGCCCATCGAAGGCGTCAGGCCGACCACCTTCTCGACCAGGCCGAACTTCGCCTCGGGGCTGGCGACGATCAGGTCGCAGGCGAGGGCGATCTCCAGGGCCGCGGTCAGGGTCAGGGCGTGGGCGGCGAAGACGATCGGCGCGGGCAGCGCCTCGAGCTGGTCGATCATCCCCAGCAGCTCGTCCCAGAGCGCGCTTCCCTGCTCCGGAGTCAGCCCGTCGAAGACGTGGACGTCGACGCCGCCGGAGACGGCGCGGCCCTCGGCCCGGATCAGCAGCGCCCGCGGCGGCTCGGCCGCGACGTCGGCGACCGCGGCGCGGACATCGTCGATCATCCGCTGGTCGAAGAGGTTGAGCGGTGGGCTGTCGAGGGTGATCACGGCGAGGCCGCTCTCCTCGCGCTCCAGTCTCGCCGCGGCGCTCATAGCCCCGGCACCCTATGGACCTCGAACAGGTTCGTGCCCAGTTCCTGGCCGTCGAGACCGGCGGTGATCGCGACCAGCTCGCCCGGCTCCGCGATCCCGTGCTCGGCGGCGAGCCCGGCACAGTGGCCGAGCAGGCTGCGCAGCTCGGTCCCGAAGTCGCTCTGCACGGCGGTGACGCCGAACAGCAGGCTGAGCCGGCGCACCGTCTCTATGTAAGGGGAGATCGCCAGCACCGGCACGTTGGGTCGGTGGGCGGAAACGAGGCGGGCGGTGCGGCCGCTGTTGGTCGGCACCACCAGTGCCTTGAGCCCGAGCCGATAGACGGCGCCGACGGCGCTCTGGGCGACCGAGTCGGCGACGTCCTGGGTCGCCTGGTCGGTGCGGGTGAAGAGCCACTCGCCGTAGCGCAGGTCGGGCTCGGTGGCGCGGGCGATCCGGTCCATCACCCGCACCGCCTCGACCGGGTGCTGGCCGACCGCGGTCTCCTCGGAGAGCATCACCGCGTCGGTGCCGTCGTAGATCGCGTTGGCGACGTCGGTCACCTCGGCCCGGGTCGGGCGCCGCGCGGTCACCATCGAGGCCAGCATCTGGGTCGCCGTGATCGCGGGCTTCGAGGACTGGCCGGCGAGCCGGATCAGTCGCTTCTGCTCGATCGGCATCCGCTCCAGCGGGATTTCGATCCCGAGGTCGCCGCGGGCGACCATGATCCCGCCGGTGGCGACGCGAACGATCTCCTCGGCGTGCTCGGCCGCCTCCTGCTTCTCGATCTTGGCGATCACCGGGATGCGGGAGCCCAGCTCCTTCAGCCGCGCCGTCACCGGCTCCAGATCTGCCGCGGTGGAGACGAAGGAGACCGCGAGCAGATCGACCCCGTTCGCGACCGCGAACTCGACCCAGTCGAGGTCGACCCCGGTCGTCGCCGGCAGGTCGGCGCCGCCGGGGATGTTCATCCCCTTGTGCGAGGAGAGCGTCCCCCCCACCTCGATCTCGCAGTCGACCCCGTCGGGCTCGGGGTCGTTGACCCGCAGGCGGATGGCGCCGTCGGCGAGGTAGACGAGCTGGTCCTCCTTGAGGTCGGTGACCCCGGGCCAGGAGACCGGAATCGTCTCGCCGTCGCCCTCGACCTCGCGCGGGGTCAGGGTCACGTGCATCCCCGTCTTCAGTTCGGCGAAGTCGCCCCGCAGCTCGCCGATCCGCAGCTTCGGCCCCGGCAGATCGCCCAGGACCGCGACCTCGCGGCCAACCGCCTCCGCGGCGGCGCGGATGTCGGCGATCGTCTCGGCCTGGCGCTCGGGGCCGGCGTGGGAGAAGTTGAGGCGGAAGACGTCGGTGCCGGCGCTGACGAGCTGTTCGAGCGTTGCCGAGTCCCAGCTTGCCGGCCCGACGGTGGCGATGATCTTCGTCCGCCGCTCGACGTGGACGCCACTCTCGGGTCTCGAATCTGCCTGCATCGGCTGACTGTAAAGGGGCGCTAACCTCGTCGGCGTGACGACCGCCACCGAGCCGGACGCCGGCGCCGCCGATCAGCTCGTCGGCAAGGCGCCGCCCTCGCCCGCCGGGCCGATCGAGCCGGCCGAGCTGGAGCGGCTGGCGCCGCCGCCGCAGATCCCGCTCTCGCGCCTGATCCAGTCGCTGCGCTTCAACCAGCGCCAGATCGAGTTCGTCTTCCGCGCCCGCCGCGAGCTCGGCGAGGTCTTCCGGATGCACGGTGCCACCGCCGACGCGGTCACCGTCACCAGCCACCCCGACCACGTGCGCTCGCTCTTCACCGCCGGCCCCGAGCTGGCGCCCTCGCTGACCGGCGAGTCGCCGCTGCGGCCAATCGTCGGCACCCAGTCCGTCCTCACCGCGGTCGGCCCGCGCCACATGCGCCAGCGCAAGCTGCTGCTGCCGCCCTTCCACGGCGAGGCGATCGACGCCTATACGCAGATGATCTCGGAGGCGACCGAACGCGAGATCGACCGCTGGCCGGTCGGCGAGCCCTTCGCCCTGGCGCCGCGGATGCAGGCGATCACCCTCGACGTGATCATGGCCGGGATCTTCGGCATCGAGGGCAGGCCCCAGCGCGGCACCCCCGAGCACGGCCTGCGGCAGATGATCCGCAAACTGGTCGCGGCCTCGACTCAGCCGGTGGCGCAGATCGGCGAGCTGCTGCAGATCGGCCGCGACGAGGCGGTGGGGGCGATGAAGTTCGGCCTCTCGCTGCTCGACAAGCAGGTCTACGCGGTGATCGCCGACCGCCGCCGCGCCGCCGACCTCGACGAACGCCGCGACATCCTCTCGCTGCTGCTGCAGGCGCGGACCGAGGAGGGCGAGGAGCTGACCGACAAAGAACTGCGCGACGAGCTGCTGGTCCTCGTCCTCGCCGGCCACGAGACCACCGCCAACTCGCTCTCCTGGGCCTGGGAGCGGCTGGTCCGCAACCCCGGCGCCCACGAGGCGCTACTCGGCGCGGTCCGCTCCGGCGCCGGCGCCGAGGAACAGGTCGAGGCGACGATCATCGAGACGATGCGCTCACGCCCGGTGATTCCGCTGATCGGCCGCCGCGTCACCGCCCCCTGGCAGCTCGGCGAGCACGGCGTCCCCGCCGGCAGCGCGATCGTGATCAGCATCCTCCTCGTCCACCATCGCGAGGATCTCTACCCCGAGCCCTTCGCCTTCCGCCCCGAGCGCTGGCTCGATCGCAAGCCCGGCACCTACGAGTGGCTCCCCTTCGGCGGCGGCATCCGCCGCTGCCTCGGCGCCGCCCTGGCGATGGCCGAGATGCGCGTCGTACTTACGGCGATGGCCCGCCGCCTCGACCTCGAAGCCGCCGACCCCGCCCCCGAGCGTGCCCTGCACCGCAACGTGACGATGATCCCCGCCCGCGGCGGCCGCGTCGTGCTGCGCTCACGGCACGACTGAAGCGCGCCCGCGCCACTTCGCCTTACTTCCTACAATCGGGGCCGCGGTGCCCGGAGAGGTGGCCGAGTGGCTGAAGGCACTCGCCTGCTAAGCGAGTAGGGGGCGCAAGCTCTCTCGAGGGTTCGAATCCCTCCCTCTCCGTTCTCACGGTTAGTCTCGTGCGGGTGTCTCCCGTCCCCGAGCAGTCGCACCAGCGCTACGAGCGGATCTTTGCCGAGGTCGAGGCGCCGTTCGCCTTCGTCGACCTCGACGCGATGTGGGCCAACGCCGAGTCGATGCTGGAGCGGGCGCAGGGCAAGCCGGTCCGGGTCGCCAGCAAGTCTGTCCGCTGCCGGGCGCTGCTGCGGGCGATCCTCGACCGCGACGAGCGCTTCGCCGGGCTGATGACCTACACCCTGCCCGAGACCCTGTGGCTGGCCGAGCAGGGGTTCGAGGACCTGCTGCTCGCCTACCCGACCGCCGACGCCGGCGCGCTCGAGGAGCTGGCGCTGCGCTCGGCCGCGAACCCGGCGGGGGCGCCGATCGTGATGGTCGACTGCGTCGAGCACCTCGACGCGATCGAGGCGGTGCTGGGCGCGGCGGCGGCCCCGGTGCGGGTCTGCATCGACATCGACGCCGGCTGGTGGGCGCTGGGCGGGCGGATCAAGATCGGCCCCAAGCGCTCGCCGGTGCACACGGTCGAGCAGGCGGTGGCGCTGGCCCGCGAGATCGAGCGGCGGCCGCAGATCGAACTTGACGCGCTGATGGCCTACGAGGGCCAGATCGCCGGGGTCGGCGACCGGCCGCCTGGACGGCCCCTACGCGGTGCCGCGATCCGCTTCATGCAGCGCCGCTCCGCCGCCGAGCTGGCCGGGCGGCGGGGGGCGATCGTCGCCGCCCTCGGCGAGTTCGTCGAGCTGCAGATCGTCAACGGCGGCGGCACCGGCAGCCTCGAACTGACCGGGGCCGAGGAAGCGGTGACCGAGGTGACCGCCGGCTCCGGCTTCTACGCGCCCGGCCTCTTCGACCACTACGGCCGCTTCAGCCTCACCCCCGCCGCCGGCTTCGCGCTGCCGATCGTGCGCAAGCCCGCGGCCGGGATCGCGACCGCGCTCGGCGGCGGCTACCTCGCCTCCGGCGCCGGCGACCCCGGGCGCCTGCCGACCCCCTGGCTGCCGCCGGGCCTGGAGCTCGACCCCGAGGAGGGCGCCGGCGAGGTCCAGACCCCGCTGACCGGCGACGCCGCCGCGCACCTCGCCATCGGCGACCGAGCCTACCTGCGCCACGCCAAGGCCGGCGAGCTCTGCGAGCACTTCAACGCCCTGCACCTGGTCGAAGGCGAGGAGATCGTCGACGTCGTACCGACGTACCGCGGCGACGGCCAGGCGTTCCTCTAGCGAACTGCATCAAGTTCGTACGCCTCAAGATTACGATCGTGATGCAGTTCGATCAGGGACCGAGGACACGCTCGGCGTACTCGTTCGAGAACACGCGTCCGGGGTCGAGCTCGTCGCGGGCGGCCTGGAACTCCGCCCAGGCCGGGTAGAGCGGGGCCAGGGTCGCGGCGGTCTGGAAGTGGCGCTTGCCCCAGTGGGGGCGACCGCCGTAGGACCCCATGATCTCCTCGACCGCCTCGAAGTAGGGACGCCACTCCATGCCGCGGTACTGGTGCACGGCGATGTAGGCGGTATCGCGCTCGTGCGAGGGGCTGAGCAGAGCGTCGTCGCCGGCCGCGACCCGCATCTCGATCGGGAAGAAGACCGGGTAGCGGTTGGAGCGCACCCACTCGACCACCCGGCGGGCCGCCTCCGGCCCATGCTCGCGCGGCACCCCGTACTCCATCTCGGTGAAGCGGACACGGCGGTCGTTGGCGAAGACGCGATCGCTGCGATCGACCGTGCGGCTGCCCGAGGCGAGCCGCCCCGCGAGCCGCGAGAGCGAGGGGATCGTCCCCGGGAAGCGCTTGCCCGTCGCCGAGAGCGCCTCCAGCGCCCAGTTCTCCAGCACGACGTCGTTGAGGTAGGCGCCGACCCTGCCGCGCGGACGCGCGGGCGCCCCGGTGCGGTTGCGCTCGAGGACCAGGGCGCTGTCGGCGTAGGGGAAGGTAAAGAGCTCGAAGTGGTCGTTGGCGTCGGCACTCTCCTGGAAGCGGTCGAGCACCTCTTCCCGCGGCCGCGGGGTGTCGACCCGGTCGAGCGTGAAGGCGGGTACGCAGCGCAGGGTCACCGCCGAGATCGCCCCCAGCGCCCCGACCCCGACCCGCGCCGCCCGCAGCAGCTCCGGGTGGGTAGCGGCGCTGAGCGAGCGGGCGCTGCCGTCGGCCAGGACCAGCTCCAGCCCCTCGACCTGGGCGGAGATGTTGCGCAGCTTCGCCCCGGTGCCGTGGGTCCCGGTCGAGATCGCGCCGGCGATCGTCTGCCGGTCGATGTCGCCGAGATTCTCCATCGCCAGCCCGATCCGCGCCAGCTCCTCGTTGAGGTCGGCGAGCACCGTCCCCGCTCCCACCCGCACCAGGCCGGAGCCGGGGTCGGCGTCGAGCACGCCCTGCAGCGCCTCGATCCGCAGCAGCGCCCCGTCGGTCAGCGCCGCCGCGGTGAAGGAGTGGCCGGAGCCGGCGACGCTGACCTTGCGCCCGGCCGCGGCGGCGGTGGCGATCGCCTCGCTCAGCTCCTCGCGATTGCGCGGGCTGACGATCTCAGCCGGCCGGCAGGACTGATCTCCGGCCCAGTTGACCCAGCCGTCGCTCGCCCCGCCTGCCCGCTTCCGTGCCATCGCGCCAGCCTAGATGGTCGTCGCTAGCCCTCGACCGGCTGCGCGCCGGGCGGTGACGCCAGGGCGCGGAACGCGTAGGCGACCGTGACCAGCAGCAACCCGGCGATCACGATGCTGGGCAGCGCGTTGCCGGTGAGGCTGGCGACGACGCCGCCACCGATCCCGCCGACGACCTGGCCCGAGGCCCACGCCATGTTCGAGAGCCCGGCCGCGAAGCCCTGGTGCAGGCGGCTGGACTCGGCGATGTCGGAGAGCAGGGTCAGGGCCGGCGCGAAGCAGAGGCCGGCGCCGAGCGAGGTGACGATCAGCGCCACCAGCACCCCGCCGAGGCTCGCCGCCAGAGCGATCGCGACCATCGCGACCGCGCAGATTGTCAACCCCACCACGTACGGCAGTCGCCGCCCGATCCGGTCGGAGGCACGACCCGCGATCGGCGCCAGGGTCGCCTCCAGGGCGGCACCGCCGATGAAGCCGGCGGCGATCACCCCGTGTCCACCGCCGAGCGAGTCGATCCGCAGCGGCACCAGCACCTCGATCGCGCCGAACATCACCGAGGGCACGGCGACGAAGATCGCGCCGTCGCGGATCGGCTTGCTGAGCATGGTGGTGACGACCTCGCGCAGGCTCTGGCGCTCCGGCGCCCGCGCCTCGGGCAGCCGCGAAGCGGCGTAGGCGAGCCCGAGGGTGACCAGCAGGACCGAGCCGAAGACCAGTCCGGTGCCGATCGAGGCGGCCAGCGCGCCCAGCGCCGGCCCCAGCAGAGCGCCGGCGACCGCGGTGCCGAGCGCCGTCCCGATCACCTGGCCCCGGCTCTCCTCGGGCGAGGAGGTGATCAGCCAGGTCAGCGCCCCGGCCCAGATCAGCGCCCCGGCGATCCCCTGGGTGAAGCGGGTGGCGTCAAGCAGGTCGATCTGGTCGACCTGGCCGAAGAGGAGACTGGAGACGCCGAGCAGGAGCAGACCGGAGATGACCGTGCGCCGCGGCCCGACCCGGCTGGCGACGAAGCCGGCAGGCAGCGAGGCAAGCAGGGTCCCGGCCGCGTAGGAAGCGGAGAGGATGCCCGCCTGGGCCTTGCTGAGCCCGAGCTGGTCGACGTAGTCCGGCAGCAGCGGCGCGATCGCTGCAAAGAAGGCGACGTCGAAGAAGATCATCGCCGAAGCCAGCCAGAGTAACCGCCGCATACCCCAATCCAATCAGTAGCGACAGGCCATCGGCCGAACATGGGCCTTTAGCATCCGCGGGCACGATCTCGGAGGGGTGGCAGAGCGGTTGAATGCGCCGGTCTTGAAAACCGGTGGCCCTCGCAAGGGGGCTCGTGGGTTCGAATCCCACCCCCTCCGCTGCCGCGGCCGAAGCAGGAATGCCAGGCCACCGCCCGAACGACCGGTCATGGACAGGACCGCCACGCGTGCCCACCGGCGCGAGCGCTGGATACAGCGGGCCGAGCGGGTCAGGGACGCGTTCGGCCTCGTCCTGGTCCTGGTCCTCCTGACCTACGTGCTGACCTCGCTGCTCTCCAACCGGGGCTGGCCGGCGGTGGTGCTGACCGTGGCCACCAGCGTCACCTCGGTGGTCGCGCTGACCAGCTCCCACGCCAACCCGCGGCTGGTGCGGTCGGCGATCTGGCTCTCGGGGCTGACCATCGTCCTCGCCGCGATCGCCGCGATCAGCGGCGATCGCACCTGGCTCAACCTCGCCTCGATCGTGCAGATCACGCTGCTGACGGTCGCGATGGCCGCGGTCCTGCGCCGGGTGGTGACGACGGCGGAGGTCGGCTCGCGCACGATCCTCGGCGCGATCAGCGTCTACACCGTGCTCGGGATCCTCTTCACCTTCCTCTACGGCACGGTCGAGCGGATCCAGGGCAGCGCCTTCTTCGAAGGCGTCGCGCACCCCTCCGGCAGCGACTTCCTCTTCTTCAGCTACACGACGCTAACCACCACCGGCTACGGCGACCTCGTCCCCGGGGGGCAGCCGGGACGGATGCTGGCGGGGCTGGAGATGATGATCGGGCAGATCTTCCTGGTCACCCTGGTCGCCGGCCTGGTCAGCCTCTGGCGCCCGGGCGAGGGCCTGCGCCGGCGCCAGCAGGAAAAGCACGCCCAGAACTGAGCGGGGCAAGAGAAACTCCCCGCCGCCGAGCCGGCGGCTTCGACGACGGGGAGTTGAGCGCCTGGCACAAGTTCGTCGTTCCCCTGCCTGATTGGCATATCGCCGGCGCCGAACTTGTCCTGTTCGCCGCGGCCGGGCGCCTGGGTGGCAATTACTGTCCGCCAAAGGCTCGATACCGCGACAACCGTCCGAATGGTCTGTTTCGGACGGTGTGAGTAATACCATCGCTGAACCGACAATGTCAAGCGAACACCGCCTATCCCCCACCTCCTACATCGTCCTCGCCCTGATCAGCGGCGCCGGCGAGGCGACCCCGTACGACCTCAAGCAGGCCGTCGCGATGACCCTCGGGAACTTCTGGTCGGTGCCACACGCCCAGATCTACGCCGAGCCCGAAAGGCTCTCGGAGGGCGGCTACCTGAGCGAGCGTCGCGAGGACGGCGGCAGGCGCCGGCGCCACTACAAGCTGACCGCGAAGGGCGAGAAGGCGCTCGGCGACTGGCTGGCGGAACCGACCGGGGAGATGGCCGAGCTACGCGACCCCGGCATCCTCAAGCTCTTCTTCGGCGGCGACGCCAAACGGCTCGCCCGCGCCCAGCTCGCGACCCACCGCCCGCGCCTGGCCGAGCTGGAAACGCTCGCCGAGCAGATGGAGGGACAGCCCCAGGTCCCCCGGGGGTTCCTCCTGACCGTCCGCGCCGGCCTCGGCCACGAGCGCGAGTGGGTCCGGTTCTGGTCGCTGATCGAGCGGGGCGAGGAACCCTGAGCGGCTAGTCCGAGAGCTCGACGCGCTCGATCGTCTTCGTCTCGACCGGCTTGTCGGAGCCGTCGGTCGGGCTCGCCTCGATCGCGTCGACGGCGTCCATGCCGTCGACCACGGTGCCGAAGACGGTGTGCTTGCCGTCGAGCCAGGGCGCCGCCCCGGCGGTGACGATGAAGAACTGCGAGCCGTTGGTGTTGGGCCCGGCGTTGGCCATCGCCAGCGCCCC
>Ga0068863_100004079_pt1 | contig 14427 bp, 14 predicted proteins | sample KBSSwiS62_FD_66596 | JGI IMG/M metagenome (GOLD analysis project Ga0068863, IMG submission 66596) | Switchgrass rhizosphere microbial communities from Kellogg Biological Station, Michigan, USA - KBS Switchgrass S6-2 | ecosystem: Host-associated > Plants > Roots > Rhizosphere > Soil ...
ATCCGCTCAATGCGGGCGCTCGCGGTCAGCCACCAGCTTGGACACAAGCTCATGGGTGAGATGGACCGTCCGATCTCGCTGCTGGCACGCATGCTGCAGCATGCGGAGACCACGGCCAAATATGCCGTGTACTATGGGGAAGGCCGCGACTCCTACGATATCCGTGGCCGCACAGCGCATGAATCGATCTTCAATGTGAATGACGGCGCCTATCGCTGCCCGAACAGCCAGCAGGGGTATTCCCCCTTCTCCACGTGGACGCGCGGGCTGGCGTGGATTCTTTGCGGTTATCCGGAGGAGATCGAGTATTTGGAGGCCCTGCCCGACGAGGACCTGGCGCCGTTCGGCGGCAAAGAAAAGGTCATTGCCAGTTTCCTGAAAGTGGCCGAAGCGGTGGCCGATTTCTACCTGGAATATACCCCGGTTGACGGGATCCCTTACTGGGACACCGGCGCGCCGGGCCTCGCGCACCTTGGCAACTATCTCGACCGTCCCGCCGAGCCGTACAACGACCATGAGCCAGTGGACAGCAGTGCCGCCGCCATCGCCGCGCAGGGCCTGCTCCGGCTCGGCCACTACCTGAAACGAAACCTCCAGGGCGAGAAGGGCGCGAAATACTTCCAGGCGGGGCTGACTGTCGCGCGGACGCTGTTCCAGGAACCGTACCTTTCCACGGATACCAATCACGAAGGACTGCTCCTGCACTCGGTCTACCATCGCCCGAACGGCTGGGACTACATCCCACCGGGCCGCAAGGTGCCGTGTGGCGAGGCCTCGATGTGGGGCGACTACCATGCCCGCGAACTCGGCGTGATGTTGCATCGCGCCGCAGCGGGACTGGGTGAGCCGCGGTTTTTTGATATTCGGTTCACCTAAGCGATAATCGGCCCACCAAGTCGGAGGCCCGCCACAGGGCCCCGGACCGCATGGCTTTCTTGCTTTAAGGAAGCTTGCAGCGCGTTAGGGTGAATTTCATCCGATGAAGCCCAGGACACTTTATGGCTGGCTCGCGACCATCGTTGTCCTGCTGATCGGCCTTGCCGCTGTCACCCTGGCTCTCCGAAAAAGCGATTCTCTCCAGACTGCCGCGAACTCCCCGCCCCTTCCCCCCACTGGCTCGGCCCCCTTTCTCGACCAACCGGTCCCGCAGGCCCTGACACTGCGTCGCTCGCGACCAGGCTCGCACGCCGCAAACCTTTCTCCCTTCCTGCAATTCAATTCCTTTGTGGACCGACTGACAGACCTCCAAGCCATAACGCAGCGGCCGATCATTTACCCGGAAGGCTTCGTGGATTTCATTCAAACGGAAGACCGCAAAGAGAATTGGGACAAGGGACAGGTTCTCTTTTCGACGGAACGGAATGGCACTCCTGCTGGAAATACAGTCCGTGAATATTTGACGGCGTCCCTCGACGCGATGACCCTGACATGGAATTCCGATCCGGCCCGGGATGTCATCACGACCGACTTCAAATGGCGTCGGGACGATCCCCGGACCAACGCGCAACTTTTGGATGTCCTCTTAAATTCGCCGTCCTCCGGGACCAAGCCGCTCGTGCCGCAATTTATGGATTTTTGCTTCCGCGTAACAGGTGCTCACGCTCGGTCCGCCTGGATTGACCCCCATTACCAGTATTATTTTGACCATCACCAACTTGATCCGGACGATGCCTGGCGGATCGCCTTTGACGCGCTCCTCAGCAAACCGGAGAATCTCGCGCATGTCTGGAAATTGAGGTTCATCGACGATGTCCGGAATTACGGCCCATTTTCCCCATCCTACATCGACAATATCCTGGCGAAACGCATGCTGGACAGCAAGGGAGGGAACCACTTCCTCGTCATCAACGTGCAGTCCGCACCGATCAATAAGGCAAGCGGCAGCTTTACTTATTATCTTTTCGATGAGACCGGAAAATTTGAAAAGGGCGGCTTGTTAAATGGCGGTCAGGACTTCGGCGATGACCACGCGTGGCTCGACCCGGGAAAAACGAATCTCACCATCCGGTCAAAACAAACCCTCAGCAATGGCTCTTATGAATTCGAGGCCTCTTTTGTCCTCACGGAACATGGACTTGTTCTCGAGGACTATCATGGACTTTATCCTCGGGCAACGCTGGGGGAGATTCTTTATGAAACGACTTTGTAGCAAGATGACGACGGGGACTAATCAGGACACTCTTCAGCCTATGAAATGTGGGGGATTCTGCTGTGGGGTTGCGGCGGTCGTTGTGCTGCTGGCGAGCTTCGTCACCATGACGCGGGTCTCGGCGGATGACAGTTTTCTGGACCAGGCGATACCTGTCCCGCCTGAGATCAAGAGTTCCCGCTACCTTGATCATCTACAAGCGATTGCCCCGGTCGTCGGCAAGAAAACGGTCCTGCCGCCCGGTCTCGCCGACTACCTGTCGATCGAGAAGCCCGACTTGGGCATGCATTTGTTGCTCTCAAATGGAAAGACCGAAATCACGAAACGCGACTACCTCAATCAGGCCCGGGGGGATCTGGGTCTCGACTGGAAATATGACGCAGCCCAGGACGCCGTCGTCCTCGACTTTGCCTGGCACCAACCGGATTCGCGCCCAGCCCCGGAGTTGGTCGTGCAACTTCTCACGCTATCGCCGGTCCCCATGAAAAAACTCATGTTCGACTCCAAGCGGAAACTCACTCCCCTCGATCCCTGGCGCGTGGCCCTGAATGGATTGATGAGCACACCCGAAAATTATCCCCATACGTGGAAGGTGCGGTTGGCGGACGGTTGCTGCGGGATGTGTTCCCTGGCCAATTCCGAGTTTTTTGGCGACAGCGAAGGCATCTTTACCCACGTCTTGAAAGACGCAGGCGGCACGAAACACCTCCTCGTTCTCAATTACCATGCGCCTTTATCAACTCCCGGCCCCAATCCTTCCCTAACCTATTATCTCTTCTCCGGCGACGGGCGGTGGGAGGACGGTGGTCTCTTTGAGGCGGGCACTATCTGGATGCCTCCGGCCATCCGTTTCGATGAGGATCATAAACGGGCGACCCTCGAGATGACCTTCAAACCGTTGCAATTCACCGACACGGCCACGGGAAAGGTGACAACCCTCTCGTCCTCCTATCATACCGGGGACAAGTGGGACTATTTCCTCGAAATCCGTGGAGAGAAACTGTCCGGAACTCTTTTCAAGAATGGCAACGCAGTGGGCTTTGGAAATGATGCTCCAGGTGTGACGCCTCTACGCCATCTAGGGGAGTGATTCAACTTTATCACTCAATCGCACCTTGGAGAAATCCTTGGCGGAGACCTCTATAAAATCGCTCATCAAGCAATGGAGAGAGATGACAGTGGTTTAACTCGCGAGGTTTGCGGAGGTGTCCGTGCGGATGTCCGAATAATGCCGGAAGGCGCGCTGGTTGTGCTGACGGATCAGTTTTTCGGCGAGATCGGCGTCACCCTTGCGCAGGGCCTTGATGAGAGCGTGATGTTCACGCTGCGCCTCGGTGAAACGATGTTCGCTGCCTTCGCGGAAAAAATGACGGCGGATACGGTCCCAATTGCCCAAGGCACGCTGGGTGATTTCCCGCAGCCAGGGCATGCCGGTGGCGTCACTGATCGCGAGGTGAAACTCGAGGTTGAGGGCCGACCATTTTTCGACGTCGTTGGCGTGCTCGGCGGAGTCCATCTTCGCGATCAACTTCACGAGGAGCGCGTCGAGTTCGGCGGGCATCTTCTTCGCGACGCGGCGGACGGCCATGGCCTCCATGCCCTCGAGGATGGTGAAGACCTCCTCAATGCTCTCGGGGGTGATTGCGGCCACGGTGGCACCGGCGTGGGGCCGGATCTCGACGAGCCGCTCGGCCTGGAGGAGTTGCAGGGCCTCCCGGACCGGGATGATGCTCAGACCGAGTTCATTGGCGATGTCATCGATGATGAGGCGATGGCCGGGAGGCAGCTTGCCGTCGAGGATGCGTTCCTTGAGGTGCTGGTAAATGGCTTGTTGCTTGGTGAGGGTCAGGGCCATGGGAAGAGGACGTGGTCAAGATAGGGCTTGCCGAACGGACAAGCCATATCATATATCTTATATTATATTAGCCAACCCTTAATCCCTGCCGTTCATCCCCCGGAACCTCCCCATGTCCACTCCCTTCAAACTGGTCCGCATTCCTTCACTTAAGACCGTGGCCGATTTTCGCGCCCACCTGCAGAGCCTCAACCTCGACCTCGGCATGGATGACGAGATCATCCAGGGCGAGGCCTCGCCGCTACTGCAAAAGACGACGTGGAACGGACGCACCATCGGCAATCGCTGGGCGATCCACCCGATGGAAGGCTGGGACGGCACGACGACGGGCGGCGTGACCGAGCCGATGATCCGGCGCTGGAAGCGTTTCGGCGACAGCGGCGCGAAGTTGATCTGGGGGGGCGAAGCGATGGCGGTGCGCCCGGACGGCCGCGCCAACATGAACCAGCTGATCATCAACGAGGAGAACAAGGCGGGGATCGCGGGCCTGCGCGAGACGCTCATCGCCGCGCACAAGGAGAAGTTCGGCAAGACGGACGATCTCGTCATCGGTTTCCAGCTCACCCACTCGGGACGGTTTTGCCGCCCGAACGACAAGAAGCGCTGGGAATCGCGCATCGCCTACCGGCACCCGATCCTCGACGCGAAATTCAACGTCACCAGCGACGACCAGATCCTGACTGATGACGACCTGAAACGCCTCGTCGATTGTTACATCGCCTCGGCCAAGATCGCGGCGGAAGTCGGTGCGGACTTCGTCGACATCAAGCATTGCCACGGATACCTGCTCCATGAATTCCTCGGTGCCATCACCCGGCCCGGGCAATACGGTGGCTCGTTCGAGAACCGGACGCGGCTCATTCGTGAGATCACGGCAGGCATCCGCGCCGTCGCGCCCAACCTGGGCATCGGTGTGCGCCTGAGCGCCTTCGATTTCGTTCCCTTCAAGCCGGATCCCGCGCTCTCGCAGCCGGCCAAACCGGGTCCGGGCATGCCGGAGGAGTTTGCGCATCTGTTGCCTTACAACTATCAGTTCGGCATCAACCGCGAGAATCCGCTGGAGTACGACCTGACCGAGACGAAGCAGCTTCTCCAACTGTTCACCGATCTCGGCATCGAGCTCGTCAATCTCACCGCGGGGAGCCCCTACTACAATCCGCACATCCAGAGGCCCGCGGCCTATCCGCCTTCGGACGGTTATCAGCCGCACGAGGACCCGCTCATCTCGGTGGTGCGCCAGATCAAGGTTGTGGCGCAACTGAAAGCGGCGTTCCCGAAATTGATTCTTCTGGGCTCTGGCTATTCCTACCTGCAGGAATATCTGCCGCACGTCGCGCAGCATTACGTTCGCGCGGGCCATGTCGATATCGTCGGCCTGGGCCGGATGGTCCTGTCCTATCCGCACATTCTGGCCGACGCCACGTCGCTGGGGAAATTGGCGGAGCCCAAGTTGATCTGCCGCACTTTCAGCGATTGCACCACCGCGCCACGCAACGGCCTTCGCTCGGGCTGCTATCCGCTGGACGACTATTACAAGACGTTCGAGGACGCTCCCGCGCTCAAGCTCGTGAAAAGCGGGAAAAAGGCCTAGGTCCAGGTCTCAGAGCAGGAAAAGTCGAGGATTCCCATTAATTGCAATCGCAACTTTACGTTCGATGGCCTTTAATGGGACATGAAATCGATCCAGCTCCTTCCTCGTTTCCTTCTCCTGTCCTTTGCTTTTGCCATCGCCAGTGCGACGGTGGTCCTGGCGGAAGACACCACAGCGCCCGCGACGCCAACAGCGACGGCACCGGCTCCAGCAGCCAAGTCCAAGCTTCTGCCAGGCGGCCTGACCAAGAGTGAAATGGGGCAGATAGGGAAGGCCCATAACGGGGTCCTGGCGTCGAATCCCGAGCTGAAGGGCGAAGACGATACTTTGAAGATTCAGGCAAAGGACCTCAAGGCCAAGGGCGCAGCCGCGACTCCCGAAGAGAAAGCCGCGTTGAAAACACAGCAACAGGAACACGAACAGAAAATGCGCGCGGCCGAGCTCGCGTTTGACCCCACTCTCGCCCCGATCTTCGCGAAGCTGGACGCGATGCCCAAAAAGAATAAGAAATAGGCCGGTAATTGCCCGGTTGTAACGTAACCTTTGGCGTTTTGGCGTCTCTAAGGGGATATATGCAAAATATCCCGTTACTCCCACGAATCATCCTGTTGGCTCTCGCGCTTGGCATGGCCAGCGCCAGCGGGGCGTTCGCGCAAACAACTGCGGCCACACCCACCGCTACGACTCCGGCGACGGCTGTCCCGGACAAAAAGGGCAAGCACAACGCGGAAGCCTCCCTGACCCCGGCGGAGAGCACGCAGCTGGAAAAAGACCGCAACGCGGTGCTGACCGCCAATCCGGACCTCAAGGCGGAAGCCGACGCCCTCAAAGACCAGAAAAAGGCGGCCAAGGGCCAGGGCCCGGATGCCAAGGCCGCATACAAGCAGGAAGCCAAGGCCCACGAGCAAAAAGTGGAAGTCGCCATGCTGAAGCTCGATCCCGGCATCGCACCGGTCCTGGCCAAGCTTAAGGGCGCCAAAAAGGCGGAACGCAAAGCGAATAAGAATGGGAATACCCCTGCCCCCGTCCCCGCCGCAAACTAATCGCGGCAGTCCTCACTGCTAAAATTGGCGAGCCATCCGGTCCAACACGCCGGATGGTCCTACTCCAACCGGACGGCCACTTCCTGGCAGCGCAGCGAAATCTCGGCGGCCTTGAAGGTGTGCGTTTGAGTCATCGCCTTCTCGGTCCGGTTGAGACAATCGAGAATCAATTGGCCGAAATAGGGGCACCCGACTTTTCCTTTTACGGGGAAATGGTGCTGCCCCTTGTCATCGACGAGGTAGAGGTGCTCGCCCTCCTTGCTGTGGCCGATATCAAGGACTTTCCGCAATTCGATGTAGCCCTTGGTGCCCATGATGAGGGCGCGGCCATCGCCCCAGGTACCGAGGCCGTCGGGGGTGAACCAATCGATCCGGAAATAGCCGGAGGTGCCGTTGTTGAGGATCAGCGACGCTTCGCCGAAGTCTTCCAGTTCCGGATAGGACTTGGCGTTGTAGTTGGCGACGGCCGCGTGGCCGATCTTCGCATCGGTTGCGCCGGTGTAGGTGAGGATCTGCTCGGCCTGGTGGCTGCCGATATCGCAGAGAATACCGCCGTACTTGGCCCGCTCAAAAAACCAGGCGGGGCGGGAGGATGCATTCAGCTTGTGCGGGCCAAAACCCGCAACCTGAATAACGCGACCGATGACTCCCTGCTCGATCAATTGCCCGGCAAAGATGGCACTTTCCGAGGCAAGGCGTTCGCCATAGTAAACCGCATAAATCTGGCCGGTGGCCGTGGCGACCTTGCGGGCGACCTCCAATTGGGCGATGGACGTGAAGGGGGCCTTGTCGACGAAGTAGTCCTTGCCAGCCTCCATGACCCGGCAGCCGATGGGGCCGCGCTCGTTGGGGACGCCGGCGGAAACCACCAGCTTGATCTCGTCGATGGCGAGCAGGCGGTCGAAGGAGTCGACCACGCGGGCGGTGGGGAAACGTTTGCAAAAATCGGCGGCGCGGGCGGGATCGGTGTCGTAAACGTAGCGGACCTCGCCACCGGCCTCGATCAGGCTGTGGCACATGCCATAGATGTGGCCGTGGTCGAGGTGGCTCGCAGCGAAGATGAACTCGCCGGGTTTGACGACAGGCCCAAGCTTGGGCAGAGGTTCGTAGGACATGAGGTTATATTTGCGTTATGCCGGATCAGTCGCAAGTTATGAGTATGAGAAAATTTGAATACGATGTGGTCTACATGAAAACCGAAGTATCGGATGTCTCGAGCCAGGGCGCGATCAGCCATCATGTCCGGAAGGTGCTTAACGCGATGGGAAGGGACGGCTGGGAGCTGGTCTCGGTCGCGCAGGACCAGGAGCAGATCCGGCTCTTTCTCAAGCGCGAGCTCTTTTCGGTGACCGACTAACCGACCGATTCTTTAGATTTTAATCACCATCACGACGACACCCAGGACGATCAGGGCTGCGCCGATGGCTTCCTGCGTCTTGATTTTTTCACCCAGGAAGATGACCGCCAGGATGATGGCGATGGCCACGCTCAACTTGTCGACCGGGGCGACCTTGGCGACGTCGCCCAGTTTCAAGGCGCGGAAATAGCAGAGCCAGGAAAGGCCGGTGGCCAGTCCCGAGGCGAGGAGGAAAAACCACGAGCGCGTGGTGATGCCGTTGAAATCCGCCTTGCCGTCGAGACAGAAGACGAGGCCCCAGGTAACGAAAAGGATGACGGTGGTGCGGATCGCGGTGGCGAGATTGGGATTGATATCGGCCACGCCGACCTTGGCGAGAATGGCGGTGAGCGCGGCGAACAAAGCGGAAAGAAACGCCCAGCCGAGCCAGCCGATATTCATAGGGCGAGATTACGTGTCCTGGGCGAAATCGCGAGCAGAATGCAGTCTGAACTGATTTCTCGACACCACGTGGAAGAGACACCATGTTTTGGCATGTACTACCTCTGGCTCAACGATGCCCAGGCGGGTCCCTATACGCTTCACCAAGTCCAATCGTTGTGGAACGAGGGACAGATTACCGGCCTGACCCTGTTCTGGCAGGAGGGTAACGCCGACTGGCAGCCGCTCAGCACCATCGTCTCCATCATCGAGCCGCCGACCCGGCCGGCTTTGCTGGAGAAAACGGCGGTCATTCCGACGGTTGATCAAGTCTTCGTCAAAAAGATGCACGATAAGGAGGCGGTCGGTGCCACAAAGCCACCCGCGCCGGAGCACGAGGAAAAGGTCGAATGGTCCGGTTATCCCACCTGGTGGAAATGGGCGACACTGCTGGGCGTGGCGGTTTTCCTATGCCTGCTGCCGGTCGGCCTGATTGTGCTTTCGTTGGTGTCGGTGATCCTGGCCCTGGTCACCCTGCCCGTCGCGGCGATCATTTTGGCCTATATTTATCTGGCCCGGTCTTCGACACGGTACACGGTCACGAACAAGCGGGTCAGTGTGGAGAGCGGAATTTTCAACAAGACGTCGCGCGAGCTGCGAATCCAGGACATCCGCAGCATCGCCGCGAACATTAATTTCCTGGGCTACGGGGACATCGAATTTTCCAGCGCGAGCGAGGAGGTCGATGTGACGTTTAACGCGGTCTCCGGCGCCGGCGCAGTGCGGGACCTGGTGAAGAAGCTGCAGGCTTAGGCGAGCCGGCCTACAGCTTGATCACGCCGGAGAAGGTCTCCGTGGCGGGGCCGGTGAGCGTGACGTCGCGGAAGGTGTCGCCATCGCGCTGGGCGTTGACAGCGAGGATGTCGCCGCCACGTACCTTGAGGCGAAGAGGGAGTGCGTGCTTCTGGACGAGATGGGTGAGGAGCGCGGAGGCAACGAGACCAGTGCCGCAGGCGAGGGTCTCGTCCTCGACGCCGCGTTCGTAAGTGCGGACGATGAGATTGTTCGCATCGACGACCTGGACAAAATTGACATTGGTGCCGCGCGGAAAGACCGGACTGCGGCGAATGGCGCGGCCATGGGCGACCACCTCGGCGCGTTCGGCATCGGGAACGTAGACGATGGTGTGGGGAACGCCGGTGTTCATGAAATGGTACTCGATCTCGCCCCAGCCGAAATCGGCGCGCTGGTTGACCTTGGTCTCCGTCGGCGCGGTGAGATTGATGCGGACATCCTGACCGACGTATTCGCCGGTGATGAGGCCAGCCGGAGTCATGAAGCGGACCCGTTCCGCATCGGCCCGGCGAAAGGGATGGATGTAACGGGCAAAGCAACGCGCGCCGTTACCGCACATCTCGGCCTCTCCGCCGTCGGCGTTGTAGTAGCGCATGCGGTAATCGGCAGTGGGCTGGTCGGAGGGCTCGACGGCGAGAAGGCCGTCGGCGCCGATGCCGAAATGACGGTCGCAAAGATGCGCGATCTGCTCCTTGCTCAAGCTATGGTTCAGGGTGCGGTTATCAATGACAACGAAGTCGTTGCCCGCACCGCTCATTTTGACGAAAGGAAGGCTGTCCATGGGAGGGGCAATGTACTGGTTTTTGGGTTGAATGCAAAGCGGCTGTTACGCGGCTTGAGCTTTGCGGCCAGTCCTGCCCTTCAGGCGCAGGAAGAACCACTCAAAACCAAAATAAGAGACAGAAGCGACCGCAAGCGAAGACGCCAACAAAAGCGCAAATCTTAGGAGTCCAAGGAAGGTGTGTGCCTCCACCGGCCAATAACTGAAGAGCACGCTAAGGAGTGGCAGGTGCCATACGTAGACTCCGTAGGAAATGGTCCCAATATAGATCATGACAGGATGCCTGAAAAACGATGAAAACAATCGATCATCGAGCAGACACAAGATCAGACCTGCACTCGTAAGATTGAGAAGAGTGTATCCCCAGACATACTGATGCAGGTAGCACATGCTATCGTACCCCAGCGCCAGCCAATGCGGTGGCAAATGATGGCGGGCCAAAACCCAGGAGTTCAAGAGACCGCACAGAATGGTGATCGCAGCCAGAACGAGGAGGATTGTCCCCGATCTGGAGGCCAGCCGGTCCCGCAAATGGCTTGGCAGAATCGCCAGCAGAGCGCCGCAGGCAAAAGCGTCCATCTGCGAGGTTGTCATATTGTTAACCGCAATTTGGATGTCGTAGGGGTCGCTGAAAATGGAAGCGAAGGCCATTCCGGTCAACAGGCGAACCAAGGGTCCCATAACTATTAACGTCACGACCAGCCGCCGCAGATTGCCCATGCTTAAAAAGTAAACGATGAAAGGCCAGACCAGATAAAATTGCTCTTCTAGACAAAGGGTCCAGAAATGCCCAAACCAGTTCGAATCGTATTGTTTCCATATCCGGAGAAAATTGTAGGTGTAAGTTACAAGCGTCGGCCAGCAGGCCGAAAATCCCAACGGTAAACCAACCGTCCGGTAGCTGATTGCCGTTAGCGCCAGAAAAAGAAAAAAAAGCGGCCAAATCCGTAAACCACGTTTCCAGTAAAAGTAGCCGATGTAGTCCGGAAACTTTTGACCATTGGAAGCAACCAAAATCCCGGTAATCAGAAATCCCGATAAAACAAAAAACATCTGCACCCCGACCCATCCAAAGGGCAGCCACTGGGAATGAATCATCACCACCATAAGAACAGCCAAGGCCCGAAAACCATCGAGGCTTTTATAATAGACAGTTGAAGACATGGGCGGGAGAAAGCGACAGCAGGGTAATAAGACTTCTTTATCTGATCATCGACAATTACTTAAGATTGCAATCGTTTCTCGTTATACTGAAAGGCACGACGGCCATCCGAACTTTGCCAAATTCAAAGAAATTATGAAGTGCTCTCTTACTCACTGATCGTTTCTTGAAAATGCGTAAAGAGAGGTTAGAGTGCGTCGCGTAGTAGCCAACCTGTCCGGCGTTTGATAGCCTTCCGCCGTCGATTGACAAGACCCTATAGCTCAAATGGATAGAGCAGTGGTTTCCTAAACCATCGATTCCAGTTCAATTCTGGGTGGGGTCACCCCGCTAAAATCTACATCTTGAAGAAGCGGCTGGCTCCGACGAAGCAGGCGGTGATGCCGACGAAGACGACGATCGTGAAGCTGCCGGTGAGGATATAAATGCAGATGTCCGAGATGAGAATGGGGAGCGGTGGAATCGACATGAGGAACTCGTGCAGCTTCCGGGAAACGACGGAGGACGCAGGCGCGACGCTCTTGTCGAGGACCGAGGCAAAACTACGGAGCTTGGCGAGCTCGTCCTTGTTCAGGGTGTAATTGTTGTTGCCGACGCAAAACTTGACGATCTTCGCATTGACGATGGCGTCGACCTGCCTGCGTGTCAGATAGAATGAAGTATAGTCAGCGACGAGACCGGTGCCAGCGATGAAGTCGCTCTCCCGCATGGCGGACTCGGGGATGGCCATGGTCGATCCATCGACGAGGAAGATGACCTGATGGTTGTCGTCGAACCGGCGGAGAGGACTGACCGAGATGAAGTTCGCGATGAATTGATCGCTCTGCTCGGGCTTGGGGCCGCTGGTCGCGGTGCGAAGCATGAGGGACGCATGACCGACCAGGGGATCGTTCGTCGTGGGCGCGGGCAGCGGGGTCGCCACGGCCGGAACACTGTCGAGGTAGGCTGTATCGGTGTATTTGTTGTAACTGTAATCGGCGCCGGGATAGCCCGTCTTATCGGGAACGCGCAGATACTCTTCCGACAACTGGATTTTATTGGCGTTCCGGGCCGCGGCGAGGGCCGTAAGCTGGAGCTTGTCGTCCTCCGCCTGCCGTTTCTGCTCTTCCGCCTGCTTTTTGGTCTCGGCCTCGACGGCCAGCCGATTGGCTTCGGCGGCATCGGCGGCTTTTTTCGCGGCGGCAACGGCGTCGGGATCCTGCCCGTACTGCTTTTGAATGCTCAGGGGCAGATTGTAGTAGGGAATCTTGGCCGTTCCGCCGTCGTAGGAGATGTTCAGGCCGTCGTCTTCCGCTTTAATCACGGAGTAGTTCGGGTAGACCTTGCCGTCAACTGTTGTGAGGTCTTCGGCCAATAGTGGCAATAACGTCGTCCCCAAGATAAAAACCGCCACCAGCCATCGCATGACCCCAAAGTAGGACAGTGCTTCAAGAGGGCAAGTAAATACCTAAGGATGACGAATCAAATCTAAAAGCGGGCCTCGGCGGTCGTCCGCCTATCCGACACGTCGATGCGGCGCAGGAACCAAGCTTCGATCCGGTCGAGGGCCTGGGCCTTGTCGTGATCGTGGAGCAGGAGGTGGTAGGAGGTCGGAAAAAAATGGAGCTCCTTTTCCCGGCTGCCGAGCTGCGCGAAGAATTTTTCCACGCGTGCGGGGCGGATGAAGACGTCGTTGGCGGCATAGATCACGAGAATCGGCACCTTGATGCGCGGCGCGGCTTCCATGCATCCGTTGATCAATTCGAACAGGCATTTGAAGAAGCGGACGGTAAAGCGGGTGATGCGGTGCGGCGCGGTCTCGAACCAGCGGCGGTGCGCCTCGTCGCGGGTGACCCATTTGGCGGGATTGTCGCGATCACGTTTGGCGGACCGGCCGACATCGAGCCGATAGGTGGGATGGACCCAGAGAAAGAAACGGAAAAGGAGCATTTTCCAAAGCGGCTGTTTGCCGGGAAGAATGACGACGGGGGAAGCAAGGATGAGGCCCGTGGGGAGATCGGGTTCGGCGGCCTGGGCGACGAAGCGAGTGAGGAGCGCGCCACCCATGCTCTCGCCATAATAATAGATCTGGGCGTCGGGATGGCGCGAACGGACGAGCGAGAAGAAGGCGCGGAGGTCGCGGTACCAGTCCTCGAGCTGGGCAAGATCGCCGCGGCGCTCGGGCCGGGGATCACTCCCCTGCCCGCGAAGTTCGGGGGCATAGGTGATGATGCCGAGCGGGGAGAGATGATGGCCGAGCGGCTCGAAATCGAGCGCGGCTCCGCTAAGGCCGTGCACGGCGATGACGACGGCGCGGGGACGCTGGCCGGAGGGGATAGCAGCGTCCCAGAGAGAATAGGGGAAGGTCTCGCCGTCGGGGGCTTGCCAATCGTGGCGGGTGGCGGGCATGGGGCGATGGTAACAGAGAATTGTTCAGCGAAGGCCGGCTAGGTAATTTTCCACCATCAATACGACCTCTCCGGTCGTGTGGCCGGTGCGAGCGTCACTGGAACTCTTGTCGTCAGAGCACTCAACAATAAATGGGCAATTACCTGTCGGTGATTCGATTTGAATGTCGCGCCGCTCATTTGGAACCCGAAACCACCAAAGATTATCGTCATCGGCAGGATGGACTTTATTCATCTGAACCACGATTACATCAGGGACACGTGCTTCAAGAGTTTTGATAATGTAATCAATGTCCCGCTGCTTTTTCATCCGAGATAAATCTAACAGTGCGATTACCCCATCCAAGCTCCAAAGGTGATCGACAACACCAATGACCTCTACCTACTTGAGCCGATAGGTGATTTTCTCCGGATTGGATACATCGAGGCCGGGGGCTTCGATGGGAGCTTCGAGTTCCGGTTGCGCGGGGCGGGTCTTGAGTTTGGCGAGGTAGTCGACGACGGTGGCGGCGAGCTTGGGGCCGATGCCTTCGATGGAGGAGATTTCCTCGGCGGTGGCCTGACGAAGTTTTTCCATGGAGCCGAAATGGCGGAGGAGGAGCTTCTTGCGGTTCTCGCTGACGCCGGGGCAGTCGTCGAGGACGCTTTCGCCGACGCGGCGTTTCATGAGGATCTGGTGGTAGCCGTTGGCGAAGCGGTGGGCCTCGTCGCGGATGCGCTGGAGGAGCTTGATCGCGCCGGAGGAATGGTCGAGGACGAGCGGGGCAGACTCGCCCGGGCGAAAGATTTCCTCGCGCTCCTTGGCGAGGCCGATGATGGGGAGTCCG
>Ga0068863_100004081_pt1 | contig 14426 bp, 14 predicted proteins | sample KBSSwiS62_FD_66596 | JGI IMG/M metagenome (GOLD analysis project Ga0068863, IMG submission 66596) | Switchgrass rhizosphere microbial communities from Kellogg Biological Station, Michigan, USA - KBS Switchgrass S6-2 | ecosystem: Host-associated > Plants > Roots > Rhizosphere > Soil ...
CTGCTTGGTGTTCTGAGCACATAGGTCGTGTGATAGGAACAACATCGTCGCAATTGCTAAAAATTTATTGAGCCGCATTATTCTTACATGTTTGTTGAGACTTGCGGTGTCAATACATCGGGTAGTGATCAGGAAATGGAAGATCGAACCACAAGCCAGCAGATTGCGCAATCTCTTCGAGGGATGGTTGGTAGCCCACGAACCCTGGATAATATTCTCTATGCTCCTCTGTCCGATTGCGCGGGAAAAGATAGACTAAGATCGGCGCCAAAAAGACGAGAGCGTTTTCGCTCAGACCCTTAAAATGCCTTTCGTATAGCGCATTTGAAGACGCTTTGCTTACAAAGGGATTATTATTCGCATAGTAGGCGCGAGAAATTTTCTCGTAGGTTTTGGGAAGGATGTCCTTAATGTTTTTCAATAACCAATTGAGTGCTCCCCACTGAGCCGCTTGAAAAGCAATTGATGTGAGCTTCGGATGAGGTGCCCAATTCTTCAGAGCTTTCCTAGCGGCTATCTGAGCTTCTCTTTCCGCTTCCAAGGCCTTTCTGGCCGCTTGCCAAGCATCGTACCAACACTCTTTATCTAGGCTTTCATCGGTAAAACTTTTTGCATAATAAGGATACGGACTCGCTTGAAATGCAGCATCGACTGCTTTGAACCAATCGGAGGTTGTGCCTGCCTGAGCAGCTTTTTTCTTTGAGTTCAAAAGTTCGGCTGTTGCAGATTCCGCAGCCTTCATAGCCTGTTCAAGAGTAGCGCTCGTAACCTCCAACATGGACTGGAAACAAAAAAGTTTCTTCCTAGGGTTATAGTCTAAATCTTTTGGCACAAGTGTCTGAAGTTCTTCAGCCAGCTGTTTCATCAATTCGGTTACATACTCAGGCTCTGTCCCGTTAATGACAGCTTCGATCACTTTCTCAATCGTTCCGACTTGTGCGAGCGATGAAGTTGCAAGGCTAAATGAAAAGAAAACAGAGAATGCGCGAAAGCTCATATCAATTCGACAAATGATAGAGCGAACTTATTTCGAGCATACTGGAATGCATCTGTTTATCCTCTTCTCTACGGATGCTTAAGCAGGTCTGTCCATGATAATATCCCTTGCCGAAATATGTAGACGTTACGAATGGTTGTCGTGATTGTGCTGATACGAAGCCACGAATCTAAGGAGAAGAGAAATGGCCGAAAAACAAACGCTTAGTCCCGCCGCCGCGTTACAGATCTCGTATATTCATCCTTCGCGTCCGATTTGGTCAGGGATTACGCCGCGTTGGTTCCTCAAAGTGTTGCCATTCGTTAGCATCGAATCGGGTGTCTATCGCGTCAACCAAGCTAAAGCTGAATTCGATGTGATTCATCAATCACCGATCGACAAAGACCTCCCGAAAACCTTCGCAGACTACGATCTAAAACCTAAAGAGATTGGGTTATCATCGATTCACACGGTTCTGCGCTTAAACAACGTATCAGGCGATTTGTACAATGCTCCGCATAATCAATTAAAAGAGCAAACCCGCCTTATCGTCGAAGCTTTGCGTGAAGAACAAGAGATGCAGATCCTTGAGCATCCAACCACCGGGCTGGTTAAGCAGGTTGACCCGAGCATGACGATGAATGCAGGAGGTAAACCAACACCAGACGCAATGGATGACCTACTATCGCTCGTGTGGGAAAAGCCAGCGTTCTTCTTGGCACATCCTAAAGCCATTGCGGCTTTTGGAAAAGAATGCACCGCGCGTGGTATTGCGACCGATACGGCCGGCATGCTGGGAGCCCCTTTCGTCACGTGGCGCGGTGTTCCTATTTTTCCAAGCAACAAGCTTGCTTTAACCAAAGATGGCAAGACTAACATACTCCTCATGCGTGTTGGTGAAGAAGACCAAGGTGTTATCGGCATCAACCAAGTGGGCATACCTGGAGAGATTCAACCAGGGCTGTCTATGCGCATCAACGGCATCGACGCTCAGGGATGCACGAACTACATGTTTGTTCTCTATTACGGGCTTGCAGTTCTTTCGCCGTCGGCGTTGGGCTTGATGAAGTGCTCGTTATAGGAGGCTCACATGTATACAAATGATCACATGATTCCGAGCCATGGTTGGGCCTTGGGCGAAGCACCTGCGGCTGTCACGCCTGCAGGAGATGCTCAAAGTGGTGCCGACACTCCAGTTGCTGCCGATCCGCTTATTCCTTTGGTGCCAACCTCCTCTGGGATGATGGCGGCTCCACATAGTTCGTCTTTGCCCCAGACCGATAACCAATATTACTTCCTTCGGTCGATGGAAGCTCCAGCTCGGCAGACGTCGGTTCAAGAGCCTCAAGAGGCTCAAAAAAAAAACGAATTTGACATAGAAGGGGTGAGGGCGGACTTTCCCGCCCTCCACCAAGAAGTGAATGGCAAGCCTCTGGTGTGGCTCGATAACGCAGCCACGACACATAAGCCTAACGCAGTGATTGACGCCATTTCGGAGTTCTATCGTCGCGATAACTCGAATGTGCATCGCGCAGCTCACACGCTCGCGAGAAGAGCCACTGAAGCATACGAAGGTGCACGAATTAAAATACGTGACATGCTTTCAGCTCGTTCAGAACGCGAAATCGTGTTTGTGCGCGGCACAACCGAGGCCATCAACCTCGTAGCGAATACCTACGGGAAAGCAAACATTGGCCCAGGCGACGAGATTCTCATTTCGCAGATGGAGCACCACGCAAACATTGTGCCTTGGCAAATGCTGGCAAAACAAACGGGTGCGATCCTACGTGCGGCTCCATTCGACGACAGTGGACGCCTGATACTCGACGAATTCGAGAAGATGCTTTCGCCTAAAACCAAATTAGTTGCTCTTGCCCATGTCTCAAACGTGCTAGGGACCGTTAACCCCATTTGCTTGATTGAAAAGATGGTGCACGCGGTAGGTGCCCGGCTGCTCGTTGATGCAGCACAATCGGTACCACACTTCCCCGTCAACGTGCAGCAACTTGGGTGTGACTTCTTGGTCTTCTCTGCTCACAAGCTTTTTGGCCCGACCGGCATCGGAGCCCTCTATGGGCGCGAAGAGCTTTTGAAAACTATGCCGCCATGGCAAGGTGGTGGTAACATGATCCATCATGTGACCATAGAACACACGACGTACAATGACATTCCACACAAGTTTGAAGCAGGCACCGGAAGCCTGGCTGATGCCGTGGGGCTTGGGGCAGCTATCGATTATCTTGAGCGTTTAGATATAAAAGCTGCCGATGCACACGAACGGATTTTACTCGAAAGCGCGACGATGGCGATTTCACATATTCCAGGACTGCAAGTCATCGGAACAGTGCCTGACAAAGTGAGCGTTCTGTCGTTTGTGGTTGATGGCGTGAAGCCTGAGGACCTTGCACGATATCTCGATCAAGAAGGCATTGCAGTAAGAGCTGGTCACCATTGCGCGCAACCCACCTTGGCGCACTTCGGCCTTGAGTCTACTGTGCGTGCTTCGTTCGCGTTCTACAATACGATGCATGAAGTGGAACTATTTGCCGAGGCAGTCACAAGAGGTGTGAAGGCACTGCGTTAATTGATGACGACGATCCGATGTTTGAGAATGAACGACGCACTATACTTCGCGCATGCTCACATCTCTCATTGCTGCAGTCTCGTCTTTATCAACTTCATTAGCACCCTGTGATGTCGCTATTATAGGTGGCGGCCCCGCCGGCGTTCATACCGCCTATAAACTTGCGCCAAAGCTTGCTGCACAATCGGTGTGCTTGTTTGAAAAAGAGGACCATTTAGGCGGGTTTGTGGGTAACAATTTCCCGATTGGACTTCATGGATCGATAACTGGTACCGGCGGCTACCGTGTTCGCGAAGATCAATACACCTTTGCCCTTGGCCACGAGCTCAAAAAACTCGGCGCGGCCATGAGCCCACCGATCGCACTCGACTTTGCGCCAGAGGCCAAGCATAGCCAACTGATTGGAGTCGAACATCCTAGCGGAGCAGCAAAAAACTATTTCGCCTACGACACCAAAGCGTTCGCGCAATTTTATAATACGTCTACAACTCCACTCGATGTTGAAAAAGCTGCAGTATGTGGGCGTTTGCAGCCTAAAGATCTCAAGACGATGTCGATGCCTGATTACTTGAAATGGTTGTCCGACAAGATGGCGCCACACACGAACACCTACCAATACTTAAAAGACACCAGCGTCTTCAAGAGCATTTTTGAAACCAGAATGGATGCCACATCCGTGCTTGACTTCCTCGCAAAGGATGCCACCGCTGGTAAGGTTTACTACCCCACACCGTCGTTCAATGCGTATTTCGATATTATGGAAAGAGATATTGATGCGCATCACCAACGTATTTACAAGAGCACCGCTGTCGCGAGTGTGTCGCACAGCACAGAGACACAACTTCCCTACGAGATCAAACTTAGTGATGGCAGAAGCGTGAAGACTAAGCAGGTTATTATTGCCATCAACCCTCCAGCGCTGTGGCAGTTGTCGGGTGACGTGATTGAAAGCCTCAAGAAGAAGCCCGAGTTTAATGATGTTGCCTGGGCCAAAGTGGTGACCATCACGTATCAATTTGGAGATGGTAAAACGGCTTCGAGCGGGTTTTGGAATGTTCCTGACAACGTTGTTCATCCTCAGGATGAGAACTTTGTAGGTGAACTTGCAGCCCCAGACTTGTTGCCAAGAGAATCACTCGTAAACTTTTCACGTATGCTTCCTCCTGGTCCTTGCAAAGGGAAGAAGATATACGTGAACAGAACGGAACTTCCATTCGACGCCTATCACAATGAGATTAACGTGGCTCGTATGGTCTACGTTGACGACGATGAAGCAGTGGAGGGGTACAGATGCCTGTATCGCAATGGCGGCATCGATGCTGTCAATGCCGAGCTTCTTCCTTTGCTTCGTCAGATTTACCCCAAGGTATTTGCCGACATGTCGGCGCTGCCCAACCGCGAGGGTGTGGACGCGCATTTTCAGGTTCATGACCCTGCGTGGTTTTTTCTGAAAACGGGCGCTGCTGCTAAGGGAATCACCAATGCGAGCATCTTTGCGTGGTCAAAGAACCCGCTAGGCCCAAAAGAAAAGGTGTCGCTTCTGGGCCATGCGTGGCGACCCGACATTGCTGGTTGGAGTAATGGCGCATATTTGACTTCAATATATTTACTCAATCGTGAGTTTGGTTTCAACATCGACCCTATGGAACCAAAGACGCTCAACTGCCAAGCGAAATAGTATCCCATTTTTGCATTTGGATGACGCTGTCGTTATAATTCTGTCAGGGGGTAAGAATCATGACACAAATTTTTGAAAAGGTTGTTGTGCTTGGGCTCGCTGCAATGGCTCTTTTATCGGGTTGCCATGTTGGCATGAAAGGCGAAAGCCCTAACAATTACGTTGCCACTGAATTTCCGGTAGTCGACGTCGAGCCACCGCAACCCAACGTAGAGAATTACGGACCGAAACCCTATGGAGGCGCTTTTTGGGTCGAGGGTTATTGGTTTTGGGAGGCGGGCGCGTATCGATGGCACCCTGGCCACTGGGAACATGCCCGACCAGGTTTGCATTGGGTACCCCATCGTTGGCATCACGAAGCGGATGGCTGGCATCTCACTTTGGGACACTGGGAATCATCCCGCTTCTGAAGAGCGGAGAAATAAAAAGGCGCTTCTCATTATTGGAAGAATCATGAAAATTCTCAAAATACTTGTATCGTCTCTTTGTGTCTACCCAATGACTGCATTCACGACATCTAAAGAGGTCGATGTTTTACATGCCATTGACACGATATGCGCAGACACATGGTGCGAAGGCGCTGAGTTTACCTTTCATACAGTCACGTGCTCGCATCGCACTAAGTCGTGTACTGTTTTCTTTACGATGGACGATGAGCAAAGGTTCTGTGATATTGCAGGAGTCTCGACTTACGCAGACATGCTCGATGGTGGCGAACTTAAACCTGATATCTACCAGAGTATTTCTCACTGCATTTCAAACGGGTGATTCCGTCTGGGATAAGGTGCAGGCCCTGCATGGGTTTGCCTCGTGAACTTTAAAAGCGATGACCCCAACTGCAAGGAAAGCCAACGGAGCGATCCATAGATATTTGACCCAGTAGAAATCGTCTACCAAAATGCCCGGGATTGGAACGGTGTAAAGCAGTTTGTGAGCCACAGTCGCAGTGCAATTCAGCGTCTGAGCTAAAGCCTCATCGTCACGAGTCTGGCGATCACTATAGAATGTCAAATAGGAGTTAGCATCCGCTTGGCGATTTTCGTGATACCAATATGTCTGCTCGTTAAACCCGGAAGAGGGCATGTTTCGCGTTATTGACATGTTGCACGTATCCAGGATCGCGTTGACGACTGCAATAAATTGTTGTTGACCTTTGTTTCGCATGAAACGAATCGTATGCCCGTTAGCATCACTCATGAATTGGGATATTTCCTTGGTATTTCCTGCTGCGTGAAGAAGCAGACAAAATGAAAGACTTGAAGCAATGAATTGACGACTCATTGAGGTCCTCCGGCGTTTCGCGCACTGATATTCTTGCAACCATTCTGTTCAGCGTTTTATTCGCAATGAAGTTATTCTCCTGTTCAGCATAGGCGTTGTCAAATACCCTGCGCTGAGCTAGCTACCCGCGAATGAAGCAAATGATTCTCCCTCTCGTTTTGCTCTTCACGGCCGCGACCTCGTCCTTTGCGCAAGAAGACACTTGGGATCAGGCCGTTCTATCAGCTCTCGACGGAACAGAGCCGGAATATATTAAAGACATCATGAAGGAGCTGACTCAAAAACTTGTTGAGTTTCAGAGGGCGCAAAACATCCACAGTGTAGAGCAGAAACTTGCTCTTTCTGACGCGATGCACGCTATTTTACACGTTGTTCTCTTTGAGATTTCCACAAGTGTAAAAATAGCGGTAGCGCAATACAAGGGTGACTACGTCGGGATACATGCTTTTAGCATCACCTTTGATTCGGCCTGGAGCTGTGCGATGACCGTACTATGCAAAGGCAAAGGGCTTCCTTCGGATATGGTTTTGAATGCCGTCAAAGATGCTATGGGTCAGGGTTTCAGGAAGCATGTTTCGGACAAGGTTTGGGAAACCATTTCCGACGCGCCGCTAGATACCGATATAGCGCCTGTCGCTTATCGTATTGGTGAGTGGGCAGGGTTGTATTGGCTTATAGCGAACTTCACTAAAGTTATGCGTGCAGCTTTTGTTGGTGCGCGTGGCGCCATAGCTACACAAGTGCGTAGCACTGGATTTGATGGTAAGATTCCTACTCAATTGCCCGACACGGTTACGGTTTTTCTAGCACCATGCTTGCGCCACTTTGCCGATGTAAAGCAAAGAGGCGAAAGCAGCTTGTACGGTCAGCTGCGAGAGATGACGTTGCAATTCGAGCGCAGGTTTAAATGATCTAAATTGCGCGATCTTGCATGCGCACCTTGTCGACACCTGACCTTATCGCAAGAGGGGGAACTGTTGCAGCAAGCCATGCAGCACCAGCTATAGTAGAAAATGGTGCAACTATGATGGGGGCGACAACTGCCGCCGTGCCAGTGGCAAATTTCATAAACGGGTTTGGAGTCGTCTGGGCGTCCTTGAGAAACCTACCGCCAAGATGGAGTGGCATTGAGAACACATCGACTCCAAAAGACACAGTCTTCTCAAGGGCCTCGTTGTGATGCTCGTATCGTTTTATAGCTTTCACGTGTCCAGTAGGGCTCGATGGATTGATCATTGTGTTTCCCATTGTTGCGGTAGCGTCTTACTTATAGTGACGGAGCAGGATGTTTGGCCTATAATTGAGTTATGAGACTGTGGATTTCCAAACGCATTCTGAAAATCTTTCAGAAGCTCAAGCCCCGTATTTCAAAGACCGAACGCGAAGCGCTCGAATCAGGAACGGTAAGCTTTGAAGGTGACATCTTTTCTGGGCGTTTTGACATTGACAAACTCCTCTCTTTGCCTTGCGTGCAGCTAAATAAAGAAGAAAAGGCGTTTCTGGAGGGCCCTGTCGAAGAAGTCTGTCGCATGACTAACGACTGGGAAGTCTCACGTTCGGGGGATCTGCCTGCGCAAGTATGGTCGTATTTGAAGAGTGCCGGGTTTTTCGGACTTATCATCCCAAAGAAATATGGCGGCAAAGAGTTTTCTTCATGGGCGCATTCATGCGTCGTCATGAAAACAGGTAGTCGCTGTGGCCCGCTTGCCGTCACGATTGCTGTTCCAAACTCCCTTGGCCCCGCCGAACTCATCCTCAAATACGGCACCGAGCAACAAAAAGAAAGTCATTTGCCAAGGCTCGCGTCAGGTGAGGAGATTCCTTGCTTCGCTTTAACCGGCATTTGGGCGGGTTCAGATGCAGCATCGATTCCAGATACCGGGGTGGTGTGCAAGGGGACGTGGGAAGGGCAGGAGACGATTGGGCTCAAACTTACTTGGGAAAAGCGCTACATCACGCTTGCGCCAGTAGCCACCCTGATTGGGCTCGCTTTCAAAATGCACGACCCTGACCACTTGCTTGGCGATGTTGAAGACATTGGCATCACGCTCGCACTTGTACCTGCGAATTTGCCAGGCGTCACTATTGGGCGGCGCCATAACCCCATGCACGTCCCGTTCCAGAATGGCCCAACCCAAGGCAAAGATGTTTTTATCCCGCTCACGCACATCATTGGTGGCAAGGATATGGCGGGCAAAGGCTGGCGAATGCTCATGGAATGTTTAAGCGCTGGGCGTGCGATTACGCTTCCAAGTGGAGGAGCGGGTGGTGCAAATCTGGCAGCCTTGTATTCGGGTGCCTATTCACGCATTAGAGAACAGTTTGGACTGCCGTTGTCGCTTTTGGAAGGGATTCTTGAGCCGCTCGCGCTTCTAGCCTCAAATGCCTACACCAACAGCTCGGCATTGCGCTTTACACTCGCGGCAGTAGACGCAGGAGCACAGCCTCCAGTGGCTTCTGCGATTATCAAATATCACACCACAGAGCGACTGCGACAAAGTGTGAGTGCCGCGATGGATATTCATGGTGGCAAGGGCATTTGTTTAGGCCCTCGCAACTATCTCGCGAGCCTCTATCATGTTGTTCCTATCGATATTACGGTCGAGGGTGCCAATATTTTGACGCGCAACGTCATCATCTTTGGTCAAGGTGCGATTCGATGTCACCCGTACTTGCTTGCAGAAATTCGTGCTGCCGAAAGCAACGACATCAAAGCTTTCGACAAAGCTATTTGGGCTCACCTACGCCATGTCATGCGCAATTGGCGGCGCTCATGGGCCGCAGGCATCGGCGGCAAGATAAGAAAGCGCCATGCACACGACACCGAAAACATTGTGCGTGCGATTACACGTTTAACTGCAGCTTTCTGTTTTGCGACAGATGTCTCCGTTGTGACATTAGGGGGCGATTTGAAGCGCAAAGAGCGCACATCGGCTCGTCTGGGCGACGCGCTCAGCCTTATCTATCTCGCGTGCGCTAACCTGAAACGATATCACGATGACAAAAAGCCGGTCGAAGATTTACCCATCTTGCAGTCGGCATGTCGAGACTTGCTGTATGAAGCGGAGCTTGCGCTTGATGACTGTTGCCGAAATTTCCCAAAGCGATGGGTAGGCAGGTTGCTTCGCATGGCCATATTTCCGCTTGGTCGGATATATGCGCCACCAAGCGATTTGCTGTCGAGCAAATCAGCTGTTTTGGTCACCAAACCTGGGCCAACACGCGACCGTTTACGCGAGAATTTGTTCTTTGCTGAAGATGACCCAAGTTGTTCGCTCGCGTTGTCAGAGAATGCACTTGCACTAATCGAATCGTGCAACCCCATCTACAAAGCCGTGCGTGAGGCACATAACGCTAGGCTCATACAAGGCGAAAATGCTGTCGCGCTTGCCAAAGACGCTCTGACGAAATCTTTGATCAGCCAGAGCGACTTCGATTTGCTAGGCCGCGCTCAAGAAGCTCGACTGCGAATCATCAATGTTGATGATTTCGCACCGGAAGATTTCTAGGTATTGTCGCAGCTGACGTAAGTAGCTACACAGTAGGCGTCAATGGTTCCCGCTCTGCACTTTTCCAAAGCTCGAGCCGTCGCTTCTGCACGCGTTGGTCTTGTTGAGGAATAGCGAACACCGTTAGCGTCTAGATGACATGTCCATTGAGCTGGTGGAAGTTGAGGCCCACGATGCCAGTTGCCCGCTTGCTGCTCAAGTCGATTAACCTGTGCCTGCAAATCTTGTACTTGGCGTTCCAAACGGTCCAGACGCCGCTCAAGATTAGGTCTTTGATTGTAGTATTGGGCATGGGAGCCAAATGAGTACAAGGCAACAACACACAAGCTCAGGCCACAAATTATAAAATATTTTCCTTTATTTAGCATAGATATACCCCTCCCGAGTCGCCATATGGCTCTCTAGAGAAGTATATCAAATTGCCGAATGCGTTGCAAACAACAGCGAGGTGCGCTGATTAAACACGCTCTGGTTCTGTGTCATTCCACTTCATGCGTGCCCTATCGATGCCCGTCTTGGCAGCCACTACAGGCACTGCAATCATAAAAGTTGCCGCGCTCGCTATAGTAGAAAACGGGGCAACCACAATCGGAGCTACAAGCGCTATGCCGCCAAGCAGATACCGGTCGCGTGGTTCGGCCGCTTTTGTAATCTTTGTGCCAATGGTCATCGGCGCTGTAAATAAGTCCTTTCCAAGTTCAACGGTGCGTTCAAGAACATCTTTGTCAATTTCGTGGCGGAGTTCAGCTCGCAAGTAGTCATAGCGATCACGATGCGTGCGGCAAAGAATTGACATCGTCTTTCTCCTATTTGTTACTTATAGCTAGACAAAAGGAGCTTTGGCCACCTATTGACATCCGGCTTTGAATGCTTTGAAAAACCGCATGCTGAACAAAGTAGCAATCGGACTTACGGTTTCATTTTCTTTCGTCGCTAGTGGCGAAGATTTTCCTATCGCCTGTAAAATATCCAACCCCAACAAAATGGACTCCTATGGAGATCCCGAAACACAGATTCGCGTTTCCGGCGAATGGTGTGATGATACGTTGTTTGTCTCACGAAAGACTTATGAGGAAGCACTGCAAGTTTGCTTAGAGTCGCGCGCCCACATGGCGCTCAAAAACTACAATGTGTATATCGCAGCTGGCTCAGCAGAACTCGATAATTGGGACGCGAAGCCAGTTGCGAGTGGTGCTTTCGGCCTTAGTCGCTACAACATTCGCCCTCAAGACCATAGCTCGGAGAATTAATTGTGCCTGTTCGACTTATAGCTAACCTCATTGCCTTGTCTTTCCTGTTTGCTGTCCAAGCCCTTGCAGATGATGATCAGATTCAGATCTTTATCATCCATGAAAATGGAGACAGGGAGAGCTCGTACGTCGCTGATTATATGAGCAACTATTTGAGCCTACTGCCACAAGTTGATGGCGACACAATCGAGATTCGGGGTAGGGCGGACTACTGCCAATCGCATTCTGCCGAATATTCAACGAACGTAGAAATCGCGCAAGGACTCTTCGACCTCCTTCAGGACTTTTCCAAAGCAAAGGTATTCGATTGTGATGACAGCACTATTGAATTTCATTTCAAGGATAAAGGTTCTTGGTACATCGTCGAGCGTCATGACTATACCATTAATCAGGGACCGGCAAAAGTGCAGGCAGTTCGTTTGAAAATAAGCCGGCCCAAAAAGGTTTCTCTTTCTGAAGGCAAAGCGGTGGCCGAAGGACGGCTTATATCTAAGTTCATAATGCCATGGCAAACGAAGAAATTCTTTCTTCCTTATTCCTATGCGCTGATAGGCGTCTACGGTGTAGGGGACTATTGGCGCCTCGATTTTGCAGGAAACTCATACAACCATGGCAAGTTTCTCAGCGTGGGCGAGAAGACCGTGGTCGATAGCTTCACTGGAGAACTTGTCAGGGAATACAACATTGAGTTACTCGGAAGTTAACGAGTTGCCTTCGCTGTACACTCGTGCACGCATTGAGCGAAAGAGGTTGCCATGTCACTTGCATCCATCAAGCCTAGAGGATCTGAAATGTCAGGTTCTCTGAAGAAGAGTGCCGTCATTTTGCTTCTTAGCGTCGGCCTTGGAGCTAGCCCGGTTCATGCCGAATGCAACCTATTTTGCAGCACTTTCGCGGGTAGCGTGGCGACCTTTGTTGGCAGCGTTGTTGGCGTAGCTTTTTCTGTGCTCCCTACGTACGGCGCTCTTTTTTCGTGGAAGATAGAAACCAATTGCGCCGGCAAAGAACTTGTCTGTCTCGATAAGTATATTTGCGATCCGCCCGATGAGGTGCCTTGCCAGCGAGTCACTCAGATAGACTCTTATCACTTTCCAAATAAGACAACCGAATGCAAAAAATATAACGCCTTCTGCGTGGCTCGCGCTGAACCCGTAACACCACTAACTGTCTCAACGGCTTATCATAAAATCTGGAAGCCTGATGAGTGGGCTAAAGTCCTGTTCTCCGTATCCGTTACTCTTGCTCTTTTCTCAGGGGTTTCCACTTTTTGTGCGGGCCCTTTGAGCTGTGCGATGCATGATAAATCTCAAGAAAGCGACAGTTCAAGCACGGGCTCTGCTGAAGAAGAATACCTTACACTGAACGCCAAGTATGAGCGTCACTGATTGAGCGAACGTACACTAGAAAAATAAGTGCAGTGCCAAAGCACACATAGCTAGCCTGAAAAATCTGATTGCGGTCTCTAGAATTGAAGAATGGCCGCGCAGAAATCTAACGAACATCTTATCGGGCTCGACGGACTTCGCGCCATCGCGGTAACGGCGGTAATTTTATTTCACGCAGACCTGGCATGGACGCGAGGCGGATACCTAGGCGTCGACTTATTTTTTGTGATTTCCGGCTTTCTCATCACTTACCTGTTAGTTGCCGAAAAAGAAAAAACCGGCACCATCAGTCTGAGTCAGTTCTACTTGCGCAGAGCCAAGCGCCTCTTGCCGGCTTCATGGCTCATGATCACCGCAACTATAATTGCTGCGGCATTTGTCGCACCGGACGCGCTAAACCGTCTTCGCGCAGATGCACTCGCTTCTCTCGCCTATGTCACAAACTGGGAGTTCATTTATAACGGACAATCCTATTTTGAATCCATGGGAAGGCAGCCACTCCTTTTACATCTGTGGTCGCTCGCTATTGAGGAGCAGTTCTATTTACTTTGGGCGCCGATTGTCTTCTTTGTTCTGCCGCGACTTCAGCGCCGCGCTCTTGTGACTATTGCATTGATATTAGCCCTCTCAAGCTGCTTGTGGATGCTGTACCAAGTCTCCGTAATTAATCTTTCAGAAAATGCCGACCCAACACGTCTTTACTTCGGCACGGATACGCATGGCTTTCCGCTTCTGATTGGGGCACTGCTTGGTCTTCTGTGGCGTCCTAAGACGAGAGAGAATTTAGGATCAACAGCGAATGCTATTGGGTTTGGTATTGGAGCAGTTGCGCTTGTAGGGCTTATCGCAATCCTCTCGAGCCTCGGTCAAGACACCGCTTGGCTCTATCCGTGGGGATTTTTGCTCTGCGCCGGAGTTAGTGCCATACTTATATTGACAACAGTGAGCGGTGGAACCTTAGGAGTCTTGCTCGATAGAGAGCCACTTAAGTGGATTGGGCAGCGTTCTTATGGAATCTACCTGTGGCATTGGCCTATCTTTATGATGACGCGCCCGGAACTTGATATGCAACTTGATGACATTACCATCTTCTTGATTCGAGTCACTGTAACGCTTGTGATAGCGGCGATTTCGTATCGGTGTATTGAAATGCCGATTCGAAGTGGTGCACTCTCACGATTGTCAAAACGCACACTTGCGTTCGCTTCGGTACCGAGTGTTGCTGTCATAACTATCGCAGCAGGAATTTTGGCGACCGGGCAAGGGCAAGCGTTGCCACAATTGAGTGCGTCACCCGTTGAAGCGCAGGCCTGCGGGGTGCGAAGCGATTCAGAAAGCCAGGACTGCCGCGGGGCGCCGCGCAGTGTCCCTGTTGCTACAGCAAAGCCAGTTAAAGCTGATGAGCGGCCAATTCATGGCAGCGAGCTGACAGCAATTGGCGATTCCGTTTTGCTCGGTGCAAAGCCTGTGCTGGAGCATGAACTGCCTGGAGCCAAAGTCATGGCAAAGGTGTCTAAGCAGGCCGCCGCGGTGCTGAAAGAGGTGAAGCATTTGTACGACTCTAAGACGCTCACATCATACGTGCTCGTACATCTTGGAACCAACGGTTACGTAACAGAGACGCAGTTGCGTGAGATTCTCGGGCTTCTCAAAGAGCAGAAACGCGTTGTGCTTGTAAACACAAAAGTTCCACGCCAGTGGGCGAGGGCTAACAATGCAATGATGGCTCGTGTGGTCGCGGATTACCCCAATACAGTCTTAGA
>Ga0068863_100004088_pt1 | contig 14415 bp, 7 predicted proteins | sample KBSSwiS62_FD_66596 | JGI IMG/M metagenome (GOLD analysis project Ga0068863, IMG submission 66596) | Switchgrass rhizosphere microbial communities from Kellogg Biological Station, Michigan, USA - KBS Switchgrass S6-2 | ecosystem: Host-associated > Plants > Roots > Rhizosphere > Soil ...
TTCTCGCCGTACGAGCTGCTGATGCCGCTGTGGAAGAAGTACTTCATCTCGAACACGCCTTGCGGCGTGTGCATGTACTTGTTGGTCACCACGCGGCTGACGGTCGACTCGTGCATACCGATGTCGTTCGCCACGTCGCGCAGCACCAGCGGCCGGAGGTGCTCGATGCCGTGATCCAGGAAATCGCGCTGGAAGTTGATGATGCTCTTGGCGACCTTGAAGATCGTCTTCTGGCGCTGCTCCACCGACTTGATCAGCCAGAGCGCCGACCGGAACTTGTCCTTCACGTAAGCGCGCGTCTCGTCCGTGTTGTCCGACGCGCTCTTGTCCAGGAGGCGTCGGTACACCGGGCTGATCCGCATCTGCGGCAGGCCGTCCTCGTTCAGCACCACGACGTACTCGTCCTCGACTTTCATGACGTAGACGTCGGGAATGACATACTGCGACTGCGTCGGGTTGAAGCGGCTGCCCGGCTTGGGATCCAGGTTCCGGATGATCTCGATGTGCTCCTTGAGATCGTCGATGGTCATCCCGAGCTTCCGCGCGATCTCCGGCACCTGGTGGTTCTGCAAAAGACGCAGGTGATCCGTTACGACCTTCTCGGTCGGGGTGTTTTCAAGACCGAGATGACGAATCTGCAGAAGCAGACACTCCTGGAGGTCGCGCGCGGCCACGCCAGTGGGATCGAATCCCTGTACCAGTTTCAAGGCGCGCTCGACGTCCCCCACCGGCCACGGGCCCATCGCCGCCAGTTCTTCAAACGAGGCCACCAGATACCCGTCGTCGTCCAGGTTCCCGATAATCGCGGCGCCGATATCGCGGACGATGCTGTCGTCGGTCTGCATCGACAACTGCCACATCAGGTGATCTGTGAGCGAGCTGACCGTCGAGAGGGTGTTCTCGATGGGGGGTAGTTCCTTGACCTCCTGCGGGGCGCGTGGGCGGTAGCCGTCGTCCAGGTAGTCCCCGAAGAAATACTCGTAATCCTGGTCGTCCCAGGTATCGGTCTTGTTCGCCGCCTGTTCGGGCTCGGCCTTCTCCGGAGTGGCGGCGGCCTCGGCAGGCTGCAATTCTTCGGTCGGAACCTCCTCCAGCATCGGGTTTTCGACCATTTCCTGGTTCAGCAGGTCCGAGAGTTCCAGCGTCGACATCGGCAGCAGCTTGATCGCCTGCTGCAGTGACGGCGTCAATATCAGCTTTTGAACGAGCTTCGTGTGGAGTTTTTGCTGGATGCCCATGAAGACGCGCGTCAGCTAAGTCGTTGTCGTTTAGTCACTTGCCAGCTATAAGCCCTGATCGGCGTCGGCAGGGTGCCGCACGTGGCGCCAAGCCGAATGCAATTCTTCTGCCTATTTTAATCCAATCGGAAGTCAGTCCCCAGATAAATCCGCCGGACCTCGTCGTCGGCCGCCAGGCTGTCGGGGGTGCCGCTCCGGAAGATACCGCCGTCGTGCACGATGTAGGCGCGGTCGGTGATCCGCAGCGTCTCCCGGACGTTGTGGTCCGTGATCAGCACGCCGATCCCGCGATCCTTCAGGTGAAAGATGATCTTCTGGATATCCGAGACCGCTATCGGGTCGATACCCGCGAACGGCTCGTCCAGCAGGATGAACTTCGGCGAAATGACCAGCGCTCGCGTAATCTCCGCGCGCCGGCGCTCGCCGCCGGACAGAGTGTGCGCCGGCGCCTGGGCAAGCGGCGTCAGGTTGAGCTCCGCGAGCAGCTCGCGAAGCCGCGCGCGGCGGCTGGCGCCGTCGAGATCCGTGGTCTCCAGGATGGCGAGCAGGTTCTGTTCCACCGTGAGCCCGCGGAAGATCGACGGCTCCTGCGGCAGGTAGCCGATGCCTTTCCGCGCGCGGATATACATCGGATCGTCGGTCACATCGCGCCCGTCCAGCTCGACGCGTCCCGAATCCGGCTGCGTCAGGCCGACGGTCATATAGAACGTGGTGGTTTTTCCCGCGCCGTTGGGCCCAAGCAGTCCGACGATCTCGGACGAGGCGACGTCGAGGCTCACGCCTTTGACCACCGTGCGCCCGCTATAGGATTTCGTGAGGTTGTGCGTCCTGAGGGTCGCCATCAGGGGCACTTCCCTCCACCCTTGGTCTGCGTCCGGATCTGCCGGCTGCCGTCGATGACGATGCTGTCGCTGGCCTTGGCGAAGGTCAGTGTCTTGCCGGTTGTCTCGCGCCCGCACTGATCGATGATGGTCACCGGCGTGCCGCTGACGATGTATTTTTCGTCGGCCGTGGTGAACGTCATCCGCAGGCCGGTGGTCGTGCGATTTTGCTCCCGCAGCGTCAGCGCATCGTAGGCTTCGAGACGCTCGAGCTCGTCGCCCGACGGCTTCAGGTACAACTCGATCTTCGCGGCCTTCATGTCGCCGTCCGGGCCTGTCATGTGCACGTCCCCGGTGTAGGTCAGACGCCGGTCGGCGTCGGCGTATTTCATCTCCGCCGCGGTGGCCGTGGACGGGACGCGCTCGCCTTTCTTGTCCGCACTGCCTTCGCCACTGGCCGGCTGAGCGCCAGCCTTGCCGGTGCCTTCCAGGATGCTCGTAGTGGTGACGCCGCCGGACGCGGTCAGATCGCCCGTCTTGTCGTCGACCACGATCGTGGGTCCCTTAATCGTCGTATCGCCCTGAAACAACAGCGCCGACCCCGTGTAAACGCCTTTCGCTTGAGCCCCGTCGTAATCGAGCGCATCCGCGACGACGAATACAGGCTGATCCTGTTTGAGCATCGACGGCATCTTCACGTCGTTCGAATGGTCGCCAGGCTTCTGGCCGCCTTTCTTCGCCGGCTGCAGCTGGCTCTTGACGCTTCCGCTCGCCTTCACCACCGGGCCTTGCAGCACGACGTCCACGCTCTTCGCGTCAACCGTGATCTGCTCGTTTATTACGTGCGGGACGAGCGCGCCCGGCTCGGACCCGCTCAGCGCCAGCGATCCGTTGTCGATGTCGTATCGGGCCGAGGCGGCCAGCGCGAACATGCTGCCGTCTTCGAACCGGACGTTGCGCGAGAAGCGGGCATCTTCGATCGTGCTCAGGCCGGGTTTCAGGCCGACGTCCAGCGCCGCGGAGGTCGCGCCGCGGTCCACTCCCGCGCCGCGTTCACGATAGAGGATGCCCCCGGTGAACAGGGCGCGCGTCAAGCCCCGGCCGGGTTCGCCTTTCGCATCGAGCGCGTTGGCCTTGATCGTCCGCTCGGCGACCCCGGGCTCCCCCGGCATTGTCAGCTCGACCCTGTCGCGAGCGGTGAGCGCCGTCGGCGCCGATCCATCAGGTCCGAGCGCGATGTCGATCGTGCGCGCCACGATTTGCCGGCCCGGCTGGCCTTTCTCGCCCGCCAGTTGAATGACCGCGTTTTCCGTGATGACCGCGTGCTCGAGCACTTCGCCGTTGGCGGCGTACTTCAGCGCAACCTCGGCGCCACTCAACGACTGCAGACCGCCAACCGGGGCATTGGACGCGGTGATGCGCGCGTTGGTCCGCAGCGTCAGCGTCTCGATCCGCTTTTCGTCGGCGCTCAGATTCGCGACGGCGGTGTCCGATTCGAGCACTTGCCCGCTCCGCTGAATGCGGACATTTCGCTCGAACCGCACGAGCTTGTCGCGTCGCGCGAACGTGGCGGTGCCCGACGACACCTCGGCGGCGCCGGCGCCGTGTTCGTCCGCCGCGATATGGACGACGGCCTGATCGAGCAATGTCAGCGCGTCGCTGGTCTTCTCGTAGATCATCCCCGTGCCGGTGCCCTGCATCCGGCCGCGCGCGAATTCGACTGGTCCCTGCGCTCGAACCGTGTCGTCGCTTTGCGCGTAGGTCGCATGCTCCGTTTTGACCGTCAAGCCATCCGAGGCCGTCAACCGCACGTCGCCGTCGAGCGTCATCGACGACTCTTTCTGTCCGAGACGTCCCTCTTTCGCGGTCACGCTGAAGATACGCGACCCGTTGCGCTCCTCGGTGCGGATGGTCACGCCGACGAGCGTGCTCGTCCCGTCCGCAAACAGCCGCTGCTTGTCGCAGCTCACGAACACGTCTTCTCGCGACAGCTTGAACCGTTCGACCTTGCAGCCGGTGCTTTCGACGACGACGCCTGGAGCGATGCGCGCCGGTTCGACCGGCGCCCGCGCCGGACCGCGCCTGAACTGAAACCCGACGAAGACCGCGAACATCACGCCGAACACGGCAATCAGCAGACGGGCGCGACGCTGCCAGAGGGTCATCAGTCGGAAGAGGTGAGGAGCGGCGGCGAGGATGTGAGGCTGTGCGGTTCGGAGGACCTCACGTCGGCCAGTGTCAGCTCGACATAGGTTTCGCCGTTGTACTGATTCTGATCGAGCGAGAACGCGACATCGAGCGCCGTCTTGTGCTCGGCGAGGAAGTCGTGCCGCTCGGCTGCGCGCCAGGCGATGGCACGAAAAATCCGGCCCCCCTGCTTGAGCGCCATCTTGAGGTGGCGCTCTTTCAGTTTTCTCGGACCGTCGATGATTTCGACACCACGGGCGGCGAATACCGGGCGCGGGTTGCCAGCGCCGAACGGCGCCAGCGCCGCCACTCCGGCTGCGACACCGCCGGTGATGCCGCGAAACGTCAGGTCGCCGTCAATCCGCAGACGCGGCATCAAGTCCTCGGGCCCGAGCGTCTCGTCCGCGACCGCGTTGATCGCCAGGCGGAGCTCCTTGATACGTCCTGCCTCCATCGCGAGGCCCGCCGCCTGCTTGTGTCCGCCGAAGCGCAGAAACAGAGGGGCGCAGCGCTCGAGCGCGGCCAGCATATCGAACCGCGGAATGCTGCGGCACGAGCCGTGCGCGGCGTCACCATCCACCGACAGCACGATCGCCGGCCGATGAAACGCGTCGACGAGCTTCGACGCCACGATTCCGATCACGCCGCGGTGCCATCCTTCGCCACCGACAACCAGGACGGATCGGGCGCCGACGTCCGGATCGGTCTGAACGATTTTCTTCGCGGCGGCCAGGATCTCCGCTTCTTCTTCCTGCCGCCGTACGTTCTCGCCGTCCAGCTGCAGCGCGAGCTGGCGCGCCTCCTCCGCCATCGTTTCGTCGGCGGCCAGCAGCAGCCGGGTCGCGATGTCAGGCGTGCTCATGCGGCCGGCGGCATTGACACGCGGGGCCACCATGAAGCCGATGTGATAGCTGTCGACCGTCTTCCCGCTGAGACCCGACACGTCGAGGAGCGCGCGGAGGCCGACCTTGTGTGGGCCCTTGGTGAGCAGATCGAGCCCCAGCTTCGCGATCACGCGGTTTTCGCCAACCAGCGGGACCACGTCGGCCAGCGTGCCGATGGCTGCGACCTTGATGAACCCCGGTAGCCAGGTTTCGCGGTCCGTGCGCCGGCACAGGGCCTGAACCAGCTTGAGTGCGACGCCGACGCCTGCTAGGTATTTGTCGGGATAGCTGCAGTCGTGGCGCTTCGGATTGATCACCGCCAGAGCCTGCGGCAGCTCCGCATCGGGCTCGTGGTGATCGGTGATGATCAGGTCGACGCCGATCTCCTGCGCGCGCCGCGCCGCGTCAGCGCCGCGGATGCCGCAATCCACCGAGATGATCAGTTGCACGCCCTCCGCGTGCAGCCGCTCGATCGCCGCCGGCTGGAGGCCATACCCGTCTTTCAGACGCTCGGGGATGAAGTGGACGACGTCCGCGCCAAGCATCTCGAGCGCGCGGCGCAGGATCACGGTGGAAGTGATGCCGTCCACGTCGTAGTCGCCGTGAATCGCGATCCGCTCCTTGCGCGCGATTGCCGCGAGAATTCGCTCGACCGCTCGACCCATGTCCGCGAGCAGCATCGGATCGTGCAGGTGCTCGAGCGATGGGTTGAGAAAGCGCCCCGCAATCTCCGGGTCCGAGAACCCCCGCTGACACAACAACCGCGCCACGATCGGGGCAATCCCCAGCGACTCCGCCAGCGCCGTGGTTGCGGCCTCGTCGCCGCCAAGCAAATCCCATCTCGGGCCAATCGTCGGCACTATTTCGCGCCTCGTGCTTGCGTCATCAGCGTGTTCTCAACACCAAGACACCTGCCTTTGTGTCCTTCGTGTGCTTTTGTGTCGAATCCAAGGTGAAGAACCTACCCTTCGGCGAGTATCAGCTTCCCTCGATGAAGTCGATCCCCAACCTCCCCATGCTCCTGAACTTCGCGTAGCGCGCCGCCAGGCGCGCTTTGGTGTCCATCGCCATCACTTCCGTCAGCAGTCGGGTGAGCACATCGTCGACGAGTTGCGCGGCGGCCGCGGCGTCGGTATGCGCGCCGCCGATCGGCTCGGGGATGATTTCGTCGATGATGCCGGCCTTCAGCAAATCCGGCGCCGTGATCTTGAGTGCCTCGGCGGCCTCGACTTTCTTCGTCGGATCGCGCCACAGAATCGCGGCGCAGCCCTCGGGCGGGATCACGCTGTAGATCGCGTACTCCTGCATCAACACCTTGTCGCCGACGGCGATGCCCAGCGCGCCGCCGCTGCCGCCCTCGCCGCTCACGATGACGACGATCGGCGTGTCGAGCATCATCATGTCGCGAAGGTTGACCGCGATCGCCTCGGCGACACCCCGCTCTTCCGACTCGATCCCGGGATACGCCGCCGGCGTGTCGACGAAGACGACGATCGGGCGATGAAACTTCTCCGCCAGGCGCATCGCGCGCAGCGCCTTGCGGTAACCCTCGGGGCGCGCGTAGCCGAAATTCCTGAAGATCTTCTCCTTGGTGTCACCGCCCTTCACGTGGCCGACCAGCATGATCGGCTGACCCTTGTAGTCCGCGAAGCCGGCCATGATCGCGTGATCATCCGCGAATCGCCGGTCACCGTGGATCTCGGTGAACCCCGGAAAGAGTCGGGTGATGAAGTCCTCGAGTCCCGGACGGTTGGGATGACGCGCGACCAGGACGCGCTGCCACGGCGTCAGGGATCGGTACAGCTCGGCGCGGACCGATTCGACGCGCCGTTTCAACGACTCGAGCTCCCGGTCGCGGGCATCCGTATGGGACAAGGCTTCGAGTGCCTCAATTTCCCTCAGGAGTACCGCGATCGGTTCCTCGAATTCGAGCGTTTCAGGAGGCATCGATATCCGTCCACGGTTGTTCACGAAGACACGAAAAACCTCGAAGGCTACGAAGCCACTGACTTACAAAACCAACTTCGTCTCCTTCGTGTACCTTCGAGACTTCGTGATGAGCCGTACACTCTAGCGTCATCGGAGCTCCACTGACCCGGTGCCGACGACACTCTCCACCTCGGCGATCAGCGCCGACGAGGGACGTACCCGGATCTGCGCGCTGACGTCCACCCGCACCCGCAGCCGGTTCGGCGGCTCACCGGTTTCGACTTCGAACGATACCTTTCGGTCGCCCCGGTGGCGGGCGAAGATCTCGCCAAGCGTTTCGAGCGTCCCGCGGTCGGCCGGCTTCCGGAAGTGGATGGCGATCTCCCGGGCCAGCCGCTCGCGGACGGTGTCGAGCGGCGCAACCTCGGACGCCAGCAGACGAACCGACTCCTCGTCGCGCTCGAGCCGGCCGCGCACGAGAACGAGCGTACCGGATTCAATCAAGCCGGCGCTGCGCTGAAAGGCCTCGGGGAACGCGATCACCTCGACGCCCCCGCCGGCATCCTCGAGCGTGAACACGGCCATGCGATCGCCTTTCCGGGTCTTGAGCGGCCGGACAGCGCCGACGATCCCGCCGACGCTGGTGTCCACCTCGATCGGTTTCGGTCCGCCGGGCCCCCACCCATTGTCGCGCGGCGCCGTCGGCACCCCTTCGGCCAGCTCGGCGATCGACTTCGCACCGAAGTCTTTCAGCGCCGCTGCATAGCGATCCACGGGGTGACCGGTCCAATACAAGCCGAGCGTCTCCTTCTCGTACGCCAACTGCTCGGCCTCGGTCCACGGCTTGGCCTCGGGCAACCGGAACCGTCCACCGGCTGGACTCGCGCTTCCGGCTTCATCGTCGCCGCCGTCCCCGAACCCGCCGAACAGCTGCGCCTGCCCCTCGAGGCGGTCGCGTTGGAGCCGGGCTCCGTGCTCGCAGGCCGTATCGATGGCCGCCATCAGGCGCGGCCGGATGCTGGCGGTGGGCAGCTCGGTCTCGCCCGAGATCGAATCGAAGGCGCCTGCCTTCACGAGACTTTCGAACACGCGCTTGTTGACGAGGCGCAGATCCAGTTCCTCGCACAACGCGTGCAGCGAGGCGATGCGCCCCTGGCTTTTCCGAACCGCCAGCAGCGACTCGATCGCCCCTTCCCCGACGTTCTTGATCGCGGTCAGGCCGAAGCGTACGCCTTGCGGCGTCACCGTGAAGCGCAGCTGGCTTTCGTTGATATCCGGTGGCAGGACGGGCACGCCACGGTCGCGGCACTCGCCGAGATAGAGCGCGAGCTTGTCTGTGTTCTGCGCCTCGATCGTCAGAAGCGCCGCCGCGAAATGCCAGGGATAGTTCGCCTTGAGATAGGCGGTCTGATACGCAAGGAAGGCGTATGCCGTCGAATGCGACTTGTTGAACCCGTAGCCGGCGAAGTGCTCCATCAGATCGAACAGGTGCGTCGCCTTCTTCTCATTCGTGCCGAGCTTTTTCGCCCCTTCGACGAACTTGCCGCGCATCTTCGCCATGACCTCGGGGTTTTTCTTGCCCATGGCCTTGCGCAGCACGTCGGCTTCGCCCAGCGTGAAGCCGGCTACGACGTTGGAGATGCGCATCACCTGTTCCTGATATGCGATGACCCCGTAGGTGTCCGCAAGAATCGGCTCGAGCTGCGGCAGCTCGTACTTCACTTCCGTCCGGCCCAGCTTGCCGGCAATCCACGTGTCCACCATCCCGCTGCGGAGCGGACCGGGCCGATACAAGGCGTTCAACGCGATCAGGTCGTCAAGGCGCTGCGGCTTCGACTTGCGCAGGATGTCGCGCATACCGCTGCTTTCGAACTGGAAAATGCCGTAGGTCTGTCCTTCCTGGAAAATCTGATAGGTCTTCGCATCGTCGAGTGGCACGTGATCGATGTCGAGCTGCTCGCCGGTGGTGCTCTTGATCTCGGCGATCGCGTCGTCGATCAGCGTCAACGTGCTCAGGCCGAGGAAGTCCATCTTCAGGAGACCGACGCGCTCGATCTCCTTCATCGACCATTGGGTGACGATCTCGTCGCGTGCGCCCTTGTACAGCGGCGCGTACTCCGTGATCGCCTTCGGCGCGATGACGACGCCGGCGGCGTGGACCGAAGCATGCCGCGTCATGCCCTCGAGCCGGCGTGCGACGCTGAGCAGCTCCTTCACCTTCGGGTCGTTCTGCTCCATCAGCCGGAGCGGTTCGCTTTCCTCGAGCGCTTTGGCCAGCGTCATGTCGAGCGCCGGCGGGATTTGCTTCGCGACCTTGTCGACGTCCGCAAACGGCATCTCGAGGACCCGCCCGACGTCGCGCACCACGGCCTTGGCCTTCATCGTCCCGAACGTAATGATTTGCGCGACGTTTTCGCGGCCGTACTTCCGCGTGACGTAGTCGATGACTTCGCCGCGGCGCCGCTCGCAGAAATCGATGTCGATATCGGGCAGCGACACGCGCTCGGGATTCAGGAACCGCTCGAAGATGAGGTCGAAGTCGATTGGGTCGACGTCGGTAATCCGCAGGCAGTACGCGACAAGGCTGCCGGCCGCCGATCCGCGTCCCGGGCCGACCGGAATGCCCTGCTCGCGGGCGTAGCGGATGAAATCCCAGACGATCAGGAAGTACCCCGGGTACTCCATCTTCTTGATCATCTCGAGCTCGTAGGACAATCGCCGCTCGTACTCGTCGATCGTATGCCGCAACAGGCCGGCCGCGGCCAGCTGCTGCAAGCGTGTGAGCCGTTCGCTGAACCCCTGACGGGTCACGTGTTCGAAGTACTCGTCGAGCGTGAAGCCGGGGGGCACGTCGAAGTTCGGCAGGTAGTTCGTCCCTTCCTGCAGCTTCACGTTGCACCGCTCGGCGATGCGCATCGTATTTCTGAGCGCGTCCGGGAAATCCTTGAAGACTTCCGCCATCTCCGCCGGGGTCTTCAGGAAGAACTGCTTCGCGTCGTAGCGCAAGCGCTTGGTGTCGGTGAACGCTTTGCCGGTGCCAATGCAGAGCAGGATGTCGTGCGGGTGCGCATCGGCCTCCCGGAGATAGTGCACGTCGTTGGTGCACACCAGCGGCAGATTGAGATCCCGGGCCAGCGCCGGCAGTCCGCTGTTGACGACGCGCTGTTCCTCGATGCCGTGCCACTGGAGTTCGAGGAAGAAGTTGTCGGGGCCCAGAATGTCCCGGTACGCGGCGGCCGCGTCATATGCCTTTTTGTCCTGCTGGTGCGACAGGCCTTCCGCCACTTCCCCTTTGAGGCAGCTGCTCATCCCGATGAGCCCCTTCGCGTGCCGCGCCAGCAGTTCGCGATCGATGCGCGGCTTGTAGTAGAAGCCCTCGGTGTATCCGGCCGACACCAGCTTGATCAGGTTGTGATAGCCCTCGTCTGTCTCCGCGAGCAGGATCAGGTGATTGGCGGTCTCGCCGGGATTGCCACTCTTGGTCAGCCGGCTGCCCGGCGCCATATAGACTTCGCAGCCCAGGATCGGCTTGAGCCCGCGCGCCCGCGCGTGGTCGTGGAAGATCACCGACGAAAACATGTTTCCGTGCTCGGTGACGCCAATCGCCGGCATCTTCAGCGCGGCCGCCTGATCGAGTAGCTCGTCGATCCGGCACGCGCCGTCGAGCAGCGAGAACTCGGTGTGGAGATGGAGATGAACGAATTCAGCCATGAAGGTTTGAACGCAGAGCTCGCAAAGCTCGCAGAGCCAACTCTTCTCTGCGTGTTCTGCGTGCTCAGCGTTCCATGCTTACTCCCACTCTATCGTCGAGGGCGGCTTGGAACTGATGTCGTAGACCACGCGATTGATGCCCTTCACTTCGTTGACGATGCGCGACGAGATGTGCGCCAGCAGATCGTGCGGCAGCCGGGCCCAGTCCGCCGTCATGCCGTCTCGGCTCTCGACGGCGCGGATCGCGGCCGTGTACTCGTAGGTGCGCTCGTCGCCCATGACGCCAACGCTCTGCACCGGCAGCAGCACCGCAAAACTCTGCCAGAGCTTCGTATACCAGCCGCCGCGCTTCACTTCCTCCGCAACGATGGCGTCGGCGCGGCGGAGCAGCGCCAGCCGGGCGGGCGTGACATCCCCCAGAATGCGCACGGCGAGCCCTGGTCCCGGGAATGGCTGCCGCACCACAAACTCTTCCTCGAGGTCCATCTTGCGGCCGACCTCCCGCACCTCGTCCTTGAACAGCTCGCGGAGAGGTTCGACGAGTTTCATCCGCATCCGCGCCGGCAGGCCGCCGACGTTGTGGTGACTCTTGATCATCGACGACTGCCCGACGATGGCAATCGATTCGATGACGTCGGGATACAGCGTGCCTTGAGCCAGGAAGTCGACCTGGCCGAGCTTTGCCGCCTCCGCCTCGAACACGTCGATGAACGTCGCGCCGATGATCTTCCGCTTCTGCTCGGGGTCGGTCACCCCGGCGAGCCGTTCGAGAAAGAGCTGTGAGGCGTCAGCGAAGACTAGCGGCAGCCGTAGCCGCTCGTAGCGCTTGCGAATCTGCGCGGCCTCGTCGAGCCGCAGCACGCCGTTGTCGACGAAAATACACGTCAGTTGATCGCCGACCGCGCGATGAAGAATCAGCGCAGCGACGGTGGAATCGACGCCGCCACTGAGCGCGCACACGATACGGCCGCACCCGACTTGCGCGCGGATTCGCGCCGTCGCTTCTTCGACGAACGATGCCATCGTCCAGTCGCCGGTGCAGCCGCAAATCCCGTAGGCGAAGTTCCGCAGAATCTCGAGGCCGCGTTCCGTGTGAACGACTTCCGGGTGAAACAGAATCGCGTACAACAACCGCGACGGATCCGACATCGCGGCCACCGGCGCGTTCGCGCTCGTCGCCACCACCTCGAACCCGTCGGGGGCCGCCGAAACGAAATCGCCGTGACTCGCCCACACCCGGATTTCCTCGGGGACGTCGACGAACAACGCGGCGGGGTCCCCCGCCTTCGCACCGCTGCCGCTTCGGGCGGGAACGCCCGGCTGCGTGGTGTCGCTGCTCCGGCGCGCAGAACCGGTCACCTTCACAACCGCATGGCCGTACTCGCGCTGCGGCGCCGGATCGACGCGGCCGCCGAGGTTCTGCGCCATCAGCTGCATGCCATAGCAGATCCCGAGGACCGGACTGCCGATCTCGTACACACCGGGATCGCACTTCGGCGCGCCGATCTCGGACACGCTCTTGGGCCCGCCCGACAGGATGATGCCGGCCGGCTTGCGGGCGCGAATCGTTTCGAGCGGTGTGTCAGGCGCCCACACTTCCGAGTACACCGACAGCTCGCGCAGTCGCCTGGCGATGAGCTGCGTGTACTGCGAACCGAAATCCAGCACGAGGATGGTTTGATGGGCCACGGAAGGAACCACTATTATAACGGTGTGACGGCGACGTGGACCACAAGATGTTGTAGTGCACTTGCCCTGATCGGTTGCTGCGGCATCGCGCCGAGCGACGCCCAACCGAAGTCCGATCGCGGGCCGCTGCTCCTTTTTCCGACGCGGCCGGTCTGGACGCTTGCGCTGAACAACCAGATCACGGCGCCCCCTTCGTACGATGCCACGCGCGCGTTTTTTTCGATCGAGGGCGATCGCGTCGTGTGCTACGAGCTGCTGTCAGGAACCCAGCTCTGGATCGCGAACCTGCGACCGACGCTGGAGCCGGTCGCCGGCGACGGACTCCTGTTCATCGTCGATGCGGCCGCGCTCACGGCGTTGCGGGCCGAAGACGGCACCGTCGTGTGGCAGCTCCCGTTCACCGAACCGCTCGCGGTGCGCCCCGTCTGGGACAACGGATGGCTGGTCGTCTCGACCTCGGCGGGATCGGTACTCGCTTTTCGCGCGGCCGATGGTCACCTCATATGGAGCCGCGATCTGGGATCGCCGTCGCACGCGATGCCCGCGCTCGCGGCAGATCGTGTGTACGTCTCAACGGAGGATCGCCGCGTCGTGGCCCTGAATGTGGCGGATGGCGCCCCGTTGTGGGAGCGACGGCTGGGCGGCCCGCCGAATGAGATCCTGGCGCTCGACGATCGCGTCTACGTCGGCGCCAAGGATCACTTCTTCTACTGTCTGATGGCCCGAGACGGTCGCGTCGACTGGCGCTGGCGGATCGGCGGCGACATCGTGGGCGTCGCGACGTCCGACGAGACCAACGTCTATTTCGTGGCGCAGGACAACGTGCTTCGCGCGCTCAACCGGAAGAGCGGTGGTCAGCAATGGCTCCGGCCGCTGCCGTTCCGGCCGGTGTGGGCGCCGGTCCAGGTGGCGGGGACGATTGTCGTCGCCGGCCAGTCGCCATCTCTTCGCGCGTACAAGATCGCTGACGGGACGTCGGCCGGCGAGGTATCGGCGGCAGCTGAAATCGCGGCGGCCGCCCACGTCGTCGAGAATCCGTTTACCGGGTTGCCGACGGTGCTGATGGTCACGCACGATATCAAGGCGGGAGCGGCCGCCCTCCTGGTCACGCGCACGATCGAACCGGTGAGCACTCCGCTCGCACCGCCGAATCCGCCGATTCTCTTGCCGCCGCCGCCGGCCTCGTGAAGAACCCGCAGGGCGTGTTCAAGCCGGATGTTCGAGCGGCGATCTGACGGGCGATCCGTCCCGCGCGTCGGCGCGGCGGGCGACATAACCCTGATACAACGTGACGTACGCGCCGAGCGCCGTCAGCCCGAGATACTCGAACACGATGCCTCGCACCAGCAGCGCGGCGAGCTGAAGCGGGAAGACAGCCAGACCGACCAGCGGTACGAAGGCGATCAGGCCGACGCCGGACCATGCCAGCGCTGACGCCAACGTCGCGGCCACGACCAGACCGAGCACGACGAAGAACACACCTGCCAAATCGCGAAATTCCGATCGCACGAAACGCGAGGCCGCACGCACGGCGTCCCCCAGCCCGACTCCATCGACGGCCATCGCAATCTGCAGGAGCAAATACAGGAGGTTCACCAGGGTGAACCAGACCACGAGCAGCGCCGCCGCGACCGCTGCGATGAACGTCCAGCCGATGATCAGATAGCGTCCGCCGGCTGCGCGGTAGCCATACACCACGAAGGTGAGATACCCGGCCACCGAGATGACGTACACGATCATCAGGCCGGCACCCAGTGTGAGGTACGGACGGAAGAGGCGCGCGCAGCCGGCCATGAATCGCTGGAGCGTGAAGCGCGAGGCGTTGCGAAGTGTCGTGACCGTCACCGGCTCGCGCTCGATCGGCGGCGCCGCCGCGTTCGCGGCCACGAGCACGTCCACCGTCCCGCCCTTGACCGCAAACATCAGCACGGAGCCGCCGAGCAGGACCAGCGTGAA